>OKVW01000631.1_pt1 | contig 19290 bp, 17 predicted proteins | sample 1606991 | NCBI WGS metagenome assembly OKVW01 (sample SAMN03281021, study PRJEB24777) | human gut metagenome | isolation source: fecal sample PR177 from 1 month old male Malay infant, vaginal delivered...
GGAGCAGTCGTGCCCCTTAGGCTCCGGCAGTACAAAATGAGGGGACGAACGAATGCCTCAAAGCATGAGTTCGAGCGGTCGTGAACTGAGAACTTATCAAAAGTTCTCAGTGAATGATAGCGGTGCCCCTCATTTTGTGCTGCCGGAGCCTTAGGGGCACCTGCTCCGTAACCCGACCCCGAACCTCCCCGCCCGCAGCCACTGACTCTCACGGACGGATGCATCCAGCTCCGCCCGCGTACCCATCCGCCCCAACCCTCACATCACTTCTTTTCCATTTTCACCACAAACAAATATGATAAAAGAAATGACAATCCAAATGCAATCACCCATCCCAGCGCCGCCCAAATAAAATACGGTCCAATATACGCCGGAATACTAAATACACTGGAAGTAATATACCCATACAGCCTCACGCCGAATGCGCTGATAAACGCGCTTCCCACAATACTGGCGATGGTTGCTGCCAGGAAGCCTTTCTTATACTTGGTCAGCACCCCGAACAGGGCCGGCTCGGTGATTCCCAGAATGCCGGACAACACTGCGGACAGGACAATGGATTTGTCCTTCTGGGTTGTCTCTTTAAAGTAGCAGCCGCAGGCAGCGCCCACGATAGACAGGTTGGTGATAAACATCATAGGCATAAGCATATCCCAGCCCTTGGTGGCGAAATTCTCCAGCGCAATGGGCGTCATGGCGTGGTGCATGCCGGTCAGGATGGAGATGGGGCGGAGCGCGCCTACCACCACGCCGGCCAGGATTGAGGAAACGCCGAACAGAGAATCTATAAGCCATGCCAGCCCTTTACCCATGTAGATTCCGATTGGCCCAATCACTGTCAGCGTGAAGAATCCGGCAATAAACAGGGTCAGCGTGGGCGTTACCACAGTCCTTGCGGCTTCCGGGACAACTCTGTCCACCCATTTGTGGATGTAGCTTAATGCAAATACGCCGAAGATAATCGGGATCACGGAGGAGGTGTAGTTGAACACCGGCACAGGGATCAGCCCCGCGAACAGTAAACTGCTCACTTCCCCCAGCTTCGCCGCATCCACCATGGTTGGGTACATGATGACAGAGGCAATGGCAATGGCAAGATACTGGTTGGTCTTAAACTTTTTAGCTGCTGAGGCCGCAATGAAAAATGGAAGGAATGTGAACACTCCGCCGGCCAGCATGTCAATGATCTTATATGTATCTGTGGCGTTGGAGATGACTCCCAGGGCAACCAGGCCGCCGATCAGGCCTTTGATCATACCCGCCCCTGCAATGGCCGGCACAATGGGGCCGAATACGCCGGATACCACATCCATGAACCATGTGATAATATCCTTTTTCTTGGCTCCCTCGTCCGCAGCCGGGGCCTCCCCCTCCTTCAGATCCAGCATCTGCATCAGGATCTCATAATATTTATGCACACTGGTTCCGATCACAACCTGAAGCTGCTCCTTGGCATACTGGACGCCCATAACCCCTTCAAGCGCTTTCAGCTTCTCTTCCTCCACAAGCGTCCTGTCCTTTAAGTCAAACCGAAGGCGTGTCATACAATGCCAGGCATTTAATATATTCTCTTTACCGCCTACATACTTTACAATTTCTGCAACTATCTCATTCCGCTCCATCGTCTTTTGCGTTCCCTCCTGATATATTGTTTTGCTTTGAGTGACTCTGCACGTGCTCAGTGATTTGACTATAGCATAAATGAAACGCGGTGTAAACCATACCATTTTTCTAAAATTCAATTCAAAAACCCTTGTATTTAAAAGGTTTTTTAGATTTTTCTTGCAATATTGGACTGTTTTTTTCTCATTTTCAGGCCTTCTGGCAGGCTCTGTTGACTTCTCCTTTTGCATATGCTTAAATGTGATTAAACAGTCTGCACTGCTCAGAAAACAAAATAGAAAAAGGAGCTACACATATGAACCCTACAATCATCACTGATATAGTCTGCTATATCACAAATCCCGAGCGCCACAACCTGACAGCCGTCAAGGTTTTTACTGATAAAGGCGTGTATGGAGTTGGCTGCGCTACATTTCAGCAGCGGCCTCTGGCAGTGAAAACCGTGATCGATGAATATCTAAAGCCCATACTGGTTGGACGGGACGCCAATGACATTGAGGATCTCTGGAACCTGATGATGGTGAATTCCTACTGGAGAAATGGACCGGTGATCAACAACGCGGTGGCCGGCATTGACATGGCCCTGTGGGATATTAAAGGGAAGCTGGCAGATATGCCGCTGTACCAGCTCTGGGGCGGCAGATCCCGCACCGCGATCCCCGCCTACACCCATGCGGTGGCCGACACCATGGAGGAGCTCTATGGCCAGATAGACCGAATCCGGGAGGAGGGCTATCAGCACATCCGCTGCCAGCTGGGCTTTTACGGAGGAATCCCCGACAGCCTCAGAACGCCTGAGAATCCCATGGAGGGAACGTATTTCGACCAGGATGACTATATGAGAAATACGGTTCACATGTTCAAAAAGCTGCGGGAAAAATACGGCTTCAGCTTCCACATCCTCCACGATGTCCATGAGCGTTTTTATCCCAACCAGGCCATTCAGTTTGCCAAGGATGTGGAGCCCTTCAAGCCCTATTATATCGAGGACCTGCTGCCTCCCGACCAGAACGAATGGCTGGCCCAGCTGCGCTCCCAGTGCGCCACCCCCATTGCCACAGGAGAGCTGTTCAACAACCCCATGGAGTGGAAGGATCTGGTCGCCGGCCGCCGCATCGATTTCCTCCGCTGCCACGTATCCCAGCTGGGCGGTATCACTCCGGCACTGAAGCTGGCGGCCTTCTGCGAACCCTTCGGCGTCCGCATCGCCTGGCATACGCCGTCGGACATCACCCCCATCGGCGTGGCGGTAAACACCCATTTAAACATCCATCTCCACAACGCTGCAATTCAGGAGAATATTGAACTGAAGGACAAGATAAAAGCAGTATTCCCGGGATACAACGAAGCAAGAGGCGGCTTCTTCTATCCCATCGAGGCGTCTGGTATTGGCGTGGACATCAACGAGGAGGAGATCCTGAAATATCCGGTGGTCTACCGGCCTCACGAATGGACCCAGAGCAGGACACCGGACGGAACGCTGGTGACGCCGTAATGTGATGCCCCAAACCGCAGCTCGATAGGGCGCCTGGGCAGTCCCATACCGGGCCTATGTGGTGCTCATACCCGGCCTGTTTACATTTCCCGTCCGATCAGTTAAACTGAAGCGTATAAGGCAGGACTTACCCAGGCTACTAAGGAGTGATCATATGAGTTCTAAAAAGACAGAGTTTATTGTAGTTGACCTCATCAGCAAAATCTATCAGCAGACGTTTCCAGGCAACAAGCTGCCCACCCAGCGGGACCTGGCGTCGGCCTACGGCGTTTCCCGTTTTACGGTTCAGAAAGCCCTGAACCGGCTGAGGGCCATCGGACTGATCCAGACCACCCAGGGGGACGGGATCTACATACGGGAGCGGGCCCTGGGCAATCCCCTGGTCTACAACTCCCTGATCGAGGTCTCCTATCAGGATCTCCAGTCCAAGCTGATCTACCTGAAAAGGGTCTTACCGGACCCTGAACTGGCCCGGATCTTCAATCTGGGGGCCGGGGAGGAGGTATGGGAATTCCAGCGCGTCCGAATCGTCCGCTACGAGATAAACCAAGTGGAGACCGGATACCTGCCCTGCCGCCTGTTCCCAGAACTGAACCGGGATATTCTGGAGGACTCCATCCAGAACTATGCCTTAAGCTGCAAATACCGGATATCCCATTTCATGACCAGCTACCAGCCGGCCATGCTCACCAGGGAGGAAGCGGGCCTCCTCAACTGCCGCAGGGGCGTCCCCGCCATGGGCATCACCTCCCGGGGGATCTTAAAGGACGGAACCGTATTCATCCACAGCAGGATCACCGCCATACACTATGAATGCACCTATATTATCCCCTTTAACAAGGACGTTTACAGGTCCAGGCGCGCCGGCAAAAAGAGCAGTACATAATAAAAAGAGGCAGCTGTTCCATACCAGGCATATACTCCCCCGGTATAAAACAGCTGCCTTATCTGCCATCATCGGCATTTATCCCAGCGCCTCAAACGCCCTCTTCATCCGCCTCATTCCATCCATAAGCTTCTCCCGCGGACACCCCAGGTTCATCCGCAGATACTTCTCATCCCCATAAGTTTTCCCAGGCATGATCCCCACCTTGCCAACGTGGATCAGAACATCCTGGATGGCCTCGGAATCCGCGCTCACGCCGCTCATGTCAATCCAAGCCAGATAGGTGGCCTCCGGAATCTGAAACCGCACGCCCCTGGAGGCCAGTTCTGTGTTTACAAAATTTTCCAGTTCTTTCATGTTCCCCCGGATATACTCCGTCAGCTGGTCCGCATATTCCATACACTCCCCATACCCTGTAATCAGCGCATGCATTCCCATGAGACTGACCGAGTTCAGGAAATCCTGGTTTCTCATGCGGGAGATGAAGGCATCCCTTACCTGGCCGCCGGGCAGCACACAGTAGGAGCCGATGAGTCCCGGGGTGTTGAACGTCTTGCTGCTGGAGCTGACCAGATACAGGCCGTCATAATAGTCCGTGTATTTGAGAATGGTCTGATGCCTCCGGTCTGTGAGAATCACATCTGAGTGGATCTCATCTGATATAATGTCCACCTCATGCTTTCTGCACAGCTCCACCATGCGGTCCAACTCAGCCCTTGTCCACACACGCCCGGTGGGGTTGTGGGGGGAGCACAGCAAAAAGATGCGGCAGCCCTTTACCAGCTCCTCAAACCGCTCAAAATCAATCTCATAACCCTTATCCCCATGGGTCAGCTTCATGGGCACCATCTCCCGCCCATTGTCCCGGATCACATGGTAAAATGCATCGTACATGGGTTCAAACACCATCACCTTGTCATGTTCCCGGCTCAGAAGCCTGAACAGCACGGCGATGGAGTAGAGCACCGAAGGGCTGTACACCACCCAGTCCTCCTCAATCTGCGCCCCATGGCGGTCCGCAAAATACGCTGCAACCGCCCCCTTAAAGGACTCATGGTTCCACCTGCTGTATCCATAGATACCATGCTTCACCACCTGTTCCAGCTTCTCCTGTATCGGCCCCGGTACCTTGAAATCCGTGTCGGAGATGGAAAATGGCAGCAGATCCCGCTCCCCGAACCGGTCCTGAATGTAATCCCACTGGGTACAGAATGTACCCTTTCTGTCTATAATCTCATCAAATTTATAATCCATCTGTCTCCGCCTCAAATCGAATCTGTTCATACTCCCGGCTGTCCAGCTTCATCAGCAGGCACTCCAGGAGATCCACCATCTGGTCCATATCCTGATAACTGGCAATAGAGTTGGGGGAATGCCCGTACCGCGTGGGAATCCCCAGCACCACCGTGGGATGGCCCGTACCGTCCTGATGCAGCACGCCTCCGTCGGTCCCGCCATTTAAGAACATATCATCCTGAAGAGAGATGTTAAGTTCCGCGGCCGACCTTCGCACCAGCTCCACCATGGGACGGCTGGATACCACAGTCTTGTCATAGTGGACCAGCATCGGGCCTTTGCCCAGCTGCCGGTTGTTGGTGTGGTCCCGCACAAACTCACTGCCGTTGCAGGCCACATCCAGCACAATGCACAGATCCGGCTCCACCACCCTGGCGGCGGTTTTGGCGCCCCTGGTACCCACTTCCTCGGAGCCGGTGAAAGCGCAGCATATGCGGTTAGGGTGATCCATTTCCGCCATCCGCTTCATCAGCTCACCCAGCACATAACAGCCCGCCCGGTCGTCCAGAGCCCTGGCGGCGAAACGGCCGTTCTCGTACTCCTGAAAGCCGGAGGCAAATGTCACCATGTCCCCGGGGCGGATTCCCATCTTCTCAATATCTTCCCTGGAATCCTGCCCCAGGTCCACATACAGCCCCACCGCCTCTTTTTTTCCATTGTCATACTCCGCATTGAGAATCCCTCTCCAGCTTCTGCCGTCAGCGGCAGTGACCGTCACCTCCTGCATAAACCTGGAAAATGTGCGGACAGCGCCCACCGGAAGCACCATGAGCATCCCCTGGCTGGAGATGGAGCGCACGAGAAAGCCCACCTCATCCATGTGGGCCGCCAGCAGGACTGTGGGGCCGGAGTGGCTGCCGCCAGATGCACCGGTCCCATCGCTCCCAGACAAGCCGGCTGTCTCACCAGCTGCCGCCTTCCCCCACTGTGTAAAAATCAAACTCCCCAACCCGTCATATGCAGTCTCATCCGCATATTTCCCGCACTCCTGCCTCAGCACGTCCCGCACCTGGCGTTCATTGGAGGCCACCGCAGCGGCCTCACACAGGTTCTTCAGAAATGTCTTGTTCATGTCAATCCTCCTATGGCGTGTATGATAGTTGCTTTCCGTCACCCACAGGCGGCGTATATCGCGAACGGCCGCAGTCAGCCCACCACCGTCAACTCTCTGGAAGATGCGGTCAGCAGCCGGTATCCATCCTCCGTCACCAGCACATCGTCCTCAATCCGCACGCCGCCCAGGCCTTCCACATAAATTCCCGGCTCCACAGTCATCACCATGCCCGACTGCAGCACCGTGTCATCGGATTTGGAAAAATTCGGAAGCTCATGACATGCGATCCCCAGGCCATGGCCCAGATTGTGGGAGAACTCCTTCCCAAAGCCTGCATCCTCAATCACAGCCCTGGCCACCCGGTCAATCTCGGAGCATTTCATCCCCGGACGGATGGCGCCCACCGCCAGGCGCTGGGCCCTTCTCACGATCTCATAGATCCCGCTCATCTCCGGCGCGGCATAGCCCACGGCCACGGTGCGGGTGATGTCAGAACAGTATTCTCCCACCCGCACCCCAAAGTCCATGGTCACGAAATCCCCATCCCGGATCACCCGGTCCCCGGCCTTGGCATGGGGCTTGGCCCCGTTTTCGCCGCTGGCCACAATGATGTCAAAGGACTCCTTCTGTGCACCCAGATTCTTCATATAGTAAAGCAGATGGTTCTCCACCTGCTTCTCCGTCATTCCAGCCCGGATCTGGCCCAGGATATAGGAATACCCCCGGTCCGCGATCTCACAGGCCCTGCTGATGCAGGCGATCTCCTCCTCATCCTTCACCATACGGATGGGATCTGCCGAGACGGGAACCAGCACCGGCTCCAGGGCTGCCTTCAGCTTCTGGTACTGGATATAGGTCACGCCGTCCTGCTCAAAGCCCAGGGTCTTAATCTGCTCCATGGCCGCGATCTCATTGATATGGTCAAAGAATCTGCGGGAGTCATCCGCCAGAAGGGCGGCGGCGTTCAGTCCGCCCGCCGCCCCCGCTTCCTCCATCCGGCATTTCTGCTGTAAATAGTAGCGGCCGTCCACAATGGCATAACAGCCCTTTAAGGTAATCAGTACATACCCGCTGCCGCTATAAAGCCCCGCCGCATAAAACTTATTCTCTCTGGACGTCAGCAGCAGCCCGTCCAGACCGGTCTTTTCCAGGAACTGCCGCCCATTTTTCAGATGAAATGCCATGATTTTATCTCCTCGTTACATCAGTCGTTGGAATCCACGGTCAATGTTCCCTTGTTAATCATGTTGTTTCTCAGGAATATTACCAGCAGCGCAGTTACCACAGCGCCGATCACAATCCCTGCAATATAGGCCGGAATATTCTCACACAGAGGCCATGCCCACACAGCGGACTCCGGGAACCACTGCACCGCACCCAGCAGGGTGGCTGAGATAGAACCGCAGATTGCGCCGATCATGTAGCAGGGAATGATCAGCTTGGGCAGCTCCAGGGCAAAGGGAATGGCGCCCTCGGAGATTCCCATGAGAGCCAGGAACATGGCTGTCTTTCCCTGGGGATAGAACTGTCTGTCAAATACGTGCCTCTTCACAACCACCTTGTCGATCAGGGTTGCAAGTCCCAGACCAAAGGAGGGAACCACGATAGCAACCACGCGGGCTGTGATGGGCAGTACCTTGTCCGTGGTAAATCCAAGGGCCACGAAGCCTGCCGCCTTGTTGATGGGTCCGCCCAGGTCAATGGCAGTGGCCGCCGACAGGGCGATGGTGTAGCCATAGGAACCGGCTGCGCCCGCCGCGGACAGACCGGCCTTGATCAGGCTGTTAAGCAGGCCGCCGATGGGTGTTACAACCAGATGCATGCCCAGCATGACAAATACAGCCGCCAGCATGGGGATCAGGAAGGTGGATTTAAATGCCAGCATATTGTGGCTCACCTTGATCTTCTGGTTTAAATATTTCACAAAATAACCTGCTGCGATGGCGATAATCAGAGCGCCCAGGAAGGTTGATGCAACCGGTGCGGAGGTGGTCCAGGTACCGTCCACCAGGTCCAGCACTGCGGTTGGCTTGGTAGCCATAAGCCCGCCGATGAATCCGGCCGGAAATGCCAGCTTGCCGCCGATGGAATTGGCCATAAATGCGGCAAACATGGGAATCGCAAAGCCGAACAGAGTGCCGCCGAAGTCAGCGCACAGGTTGGCGAATTTCAGCAGCGACAAGGTAAAGCCTGCGTACTCTCCGCTGTTCATGGCATCCACAATGCCCATGGACGGGTCAACGCCCAGGATTACGTAAGGAATCAGCTGGGAAAATGCCAGAATCAGTCCGCCCATGATCAGGAACGGAATCATGTTGCTGATACCGGTCATCACGTGGCGTGACAGTGTGTCCCAAAGTCCTTTTTTCTCCTGCAGCTCAGGTTTCTTCTCAACAGGCTTGGAGGCGTTACCGCCGTTCTTGTTCTCCGCCTGCCCTGTTAATGCACTTCTCTTTGTAATAGCCATTATTTAGTCCCCCTTATCTCTCGTCCACCTGATCAGGCTTCCATACTCTCGATTTCCTGGATGATTCCCTTGGCATTCTTGATGGCGTCCTGAAGGCCGATCTCATAGATGTCATAGGAGTCAAAACGCTCGTTGTTCTGCGGAGCGATTGCAACTGCGTGGATAATGATATCCGCATCAGCGATCTCAGCAGGAGTCAGCTCATTCTGGATGCCGTCGGCTCCCTGTGTCTCCACCTTCACGTCGAATCCCAGCTCAGTGGCTGCGTCCTCCAGAGCCTGAGCCGCCATAAAGGTGTGGGCCAGTCCCATGGTGCATGCACATAATGCTACTAATTTTTTCTTTGCCATTGTTTTTTCCTCTTTTCTATGGTTACTCCCGCAGCTTGCCCGCGGGGTATTGAATCACTTATTTAGCTGCTACTGCCTGATGGATCACCTCATAGATCTCCTGGGATGAATCCGATCCCTTCAGCTGGTTGCGGAAGTCCTGCTTCATCAGCATTCTGGAAAGGGATGAAAGAATCTGGATATGTTCATTTCCATAATTTTCCTTAGGCACGATCAGCGCGATCATGATGTCCACCGGCTTCCCGTCAAAGGATTCCCACTCAATCTCCTGTTTTGACTTCATCACAATGATGCCGGAGTGCAGCACTGCCTCACAGCGGGTATGGGGAATGGCAAAGCCCTCCTCCATTCCGGTAGGTCCCTGGGATTCCCGCTCCAGAAATCCCTGGTAGGTCTCCTCCACATCCCTGCACAGCCCCAGCCTCACCGATTGCTCCGCGATGGCGTGAAGCGCTTCTTCCTTGTTTGCAAAATCCATTCCTGTAAAAATGTATTCCTGTTTGATTACTTCCCTGGTCATGATAAATCTCCCCTGCACATAATATTTTGAAATGAACTAAAATCTTCGGTCTGAATCAGCCTGCGCACCATTTTTTCGGAGCGCACCACCTTGTACAATGTCCTGAATATCCGGGCCGACTGCTCTGAGGACTGGTTGAAACAGGCCAGAAACACCATCTGTACCATCTCATTTCCCCACTGAATAGGCTTATCCAGAATGCCGATTGCTATACATGATACAAAATCACCCTGCTGCAGCACGTGTGGCACAGCCACCAGGTTCCCCACCTCCGTGGAGCTGATGCGCTCCCGTTTTTCGATGGCGTCTATGACCTCCTGGCCGATGGCCTTCTCACATTTCAGCAGGCTCCCCAGCTGGTGGATGGCCTGGAACCGGTCTTTTGCCCGGATGTGTTTAAAACATGCCGGATCAAAGTATCCCATCAGCTCACCCTCTATATTGATCCTCTGCCAGATCCGCCCGCGGATATACCGGGTGGCCTTCTCCCCCAGCAGATCCGGGGACACGATCACCGGAATATCCCCGTCATAATCCTCCACCGGCACCGCGGAGATGATCACCTGGGGCGCCCGTTCCACAGCCAGCGGCAGATAGCGCACCGGGTACACACCGCAGATGAAGAGGTCCTTCACCTCGCTCTGGATCTTCTCCAGAATCATCTGGGAGGTGCCGATCCCGTAGTTGCACAGGATCACAGCCCTGATCCGGTCCCTGGCCTGAGGCTCATAGACCCCCAGATAAACCGTGAGATACCCGATCTCGTCCTCATTGATAGAGACACCGAACCGCTCCTCAAAGCGCTGGGCCATAAGGATCGCATAGTTCATCTCCAGGGGATAGCTGCTCTTGATCTGGTTGATAATGGGATTGGGTGAATAATTGCCGGCCCTGGCCCTCTGCATCAGGGCCTTTAAGTGAAGGCTGAGGACGTTCATCACCTTCTCGTCCTTCTCATAGCTGACTCCCGTCAGCTCCGATATCTCCGTCAGGAACCCGTCCACGAAACGAAGCATTTCCCGGTCAATCTCGGTGTCCTCGATGGTGATGTCATAGCCAATGAAGCCGGAGTAAACCATCACATACTGGCATTCCGCCTCCGTGATCTCCACATGGAACAGCTCGCCCAGCTCCTCCATAATGGACTGGATCATCTGGTAATTGTGGCCGGTGATGGGATAGGACAGCTGAATCCCGGTCACATGCCTGCCCTTGCGGCAACGGGAGACGGCAATCACAATCCTGGCAATCAGGTTGTTCAGATCCATATCCGCCACCATCAGCCTGTACTTCTGGATGTACCCAAACACCAGCTGGTCCGTCCGGTTCAGTTCCTCCTGGGAAATGTTGTAAATTCCCGTGTTCACCAGCCTGGCATTACAGTAATCCAGGCCAATGTCCCCCAGAAGCGTGCGGATGTCCGTCTCCTCCCCGGCCACGGACAGGCCATGGTGGGGCTTGCTGACCAGAGACAGGCGGTACCTGCCCAGGAACTCCTTCACATCCGATGTCATCTTGTTTAAGGTGGACTGGCTCAAAAACATGGCTTCGCTGAGTTTCTCAATGGTTGTCTCGTCCTGGTCGATAATCTCCAGGATCATCTCGTAAATCCGCTTGTCCCCATCCTTGTGCCTGTATTCCTTCTGGTTCAGAAGGGGCTTTAAGGCGGCGCGGTTTCCTTCCAGCTGGTAGCCCTGCCCCCGCTTCAGGGAGATATGCACCCCGAACGCCTGCAGCTCCTCCTCCAACACCGAGATGTAGCGCAGCACGGTCCTGGCCGAGAATCCCAACCGCTTGGCCAGTTCCTCGGCACTGATGGCATGTTCCTGCTGCACCAGGCAGTTTAAAAGCTGGATCTGTTTTTGCGTTAAATCCTGAATCATCTTTATCACATTCTTTCTGAGATCTATTATGCTTGCATTCAGTATAACTTTCCATTCATTCGTTGTCATTTTAAAATGACAAACAGCCGCTGATCAGATTATGATGCGCTGATCAGCGGCTGTTTATAACATTTTATTTATTATTTCATATCTTTAAAAATCTCCTCCACTTCACCGGCCCCCGGATAACTGCTGATAGTCCCGTCCCTCTGCACGGTTATGGAACAATACCGGTTGGCATACTGGCAGGCCTGGGCCAGGTTATCCCCCATGGCCAGCCTGGCTGTCATGGCTCCCATGAACCCGTCCCCGGCTCCGGTGGTGTCAGTGGCCTTCACCGGGATGCCCGGCGCCTGGAATACCTGATCCCCCTCCAGACAGAAGAATCCGTTCTGACCCAGGGTAACCACGATATCGCCCACTCCGTAGGCGCCCTTAAGTATCCTGGCCCCCTCCTCCCAGCTGCCTTCATCATATTCCACACCCACCAGATTCAGCATACGCCCCAGCTCCACCTCATTGAGCACCAGCAGGCTGATGTCCCCCCAGTAGTCCGGCACAAAATCCGGAACCGGCGAAGGATTAACCACGGTTTTGATTCCCAGCTCCATGGCCTTGCGCAGAATGCGGCGCACACTCTGTTCATTGATCTCATAGCCTGTGACGCAGTAACCGGCCCCCTTCATGGCTTCCAGCGCAGCATCCACCTCACTGTCAGGAATAGCCTGCTCATTGTGGGCGCCCAGCACAATCATGTTGTTGCCCTCGTCATCGATGAGAACCACGCCCGACGTATCCTTGATCCCTTCCCCCAGAATCACGTAGGTGTCATCGATTCCAGCTTCCCTTAGCATCTGCTGTCCCTTATAATACCAGTCTCCGCCCTTGACGTGGGCCACCATGGCCACATCCGCGCCCACCCGGGCGCAGGCCACTGCTGTGTTGGTCCCCTTTGCCCCATCCATGCCTGCGCTGACCTGCAGGGCGCGGATGGTCTCACCCGGCTTGGGCAGCTTATGTACCCGGATGGCCTGGGATACATTGTGGGAATATGCGACAATCACTTGAGGTTTTCTGTCCATGGCTATTCAGTTCCTTTCCCATTCATGATTCCGCAGATGCAGCCTGGCGGGGCGGCCCGGCTGCGGCCCGGCCACTGCTGCTGCGGCCTGGCCACTGCGGCTGCCGCCCGGCTACTGCGGCTGCCGCCCGGCTACTGCGGCTGCCGCCCAGCTACTGCGGCTGCAGCCCGGCTACTGCGGCTGCCGCCCGGCTACTGCGGCTACGGCCCGCTGCCCGCTGCGGAGTATTTTACTTTAGTATAGGTGTGTCCTGGTATTTCCTGGAAATCACATGGTCCGCCGTTGCCCTGTCACAGCACATGATGCACTGGGGCACATGTTTCGGGAACAGGGTCACCGGGTACTGGGCCGTGGGTTCGCTGAACATGGCCACCCGCACCACCGTCTCCTTCCAGGAACCGGTCATGACGATGAAGATGGCCCGTTTAGCGGTCAGCATGGACTTCATGCCAATGGTGATCCCATTGGGCGGCAGCGCCTCATAGCAGCCGCCGAATTCCCGCTCCGCGTAGGCAATAATGGTCTCCTCGTTCATGGTGACAATCCTGGTCTTGGACTGCTCGTACTCTTCCAGCGTAATGTGATGGGTGTTGGACTGGGGGCGCTCGTTAAATGCGATCAGGCCCTTGCAGCCCACCCCGGCCAGCACGGTGTCAATACCGCCCAGCTCCTCGATTCTCCGGTCAAAGTAATCCGGGTTAAAGGGGTCTGGGAAATACCGCTGCTCCACCGGCACAGTCAGCTCGGGATTGATCTTATCATAGAAGCTTTTCGTCATTTTCCCCTTGCAGTTAAACCGCATATTGCTCTCCGGAAATGGCCGGAACTCCCAGTCCAGCCAGGAATCCATATGAAAAATGTGCAGGTTCTTAAGGCTGATCCCCTCCGCGTTCACCCTGCGGATAAATGTCTCATACTGACCCGACGGCCCGCCGGGCAGCACCCATTTTGTGGGTTTCCCTGCGGCGTTGTTGGCAATGACCTCATCTGTAATCATGTTGCCGATCTCCTCCAGCAGCGCCGCCTTGTCCTCCCCCATCATCAGCTCCATCTTCCGGTCCGGATGGTCTCCCAGCTGCTCCACCGGAACAGAACACCATTTCCTCAGTTCCTCATTAGATACCACATATTCATTCACTTAAAATGTCCTCCTCATATTCATCATTTCAACACTAACCCTTCACACCTGACATGGTAATTCCTTCTATTACATACCGCTGGAACACCAGATAAATGGCCAGCGGCGGTATCATTGCAATCAGCATCGCCGCTATCTTCACCCTGGGGTCCACCCAGAAATTGGGATTCAGCAGGTTTGCCACGGTCACGCTGATGGGCTTGATCTTCTGCCCTGTCACCAGAGCGGGCCACAGATACTGGCCCCAGATCTTCATAAACATCAGCACCACTGTGGTCAGTATGCCGTTGCGCATCAGAGGCAGCACGATCCGCCCATAGATCTGGAAATGTCCCGCTCCGTCGATGCGAGCCGACTCGATAAAGGAGGCCGGCAGATCTTCCAGAAACTGCATCATGATAAATACCGACAGGGCCGACACCATCATGGGCATGGATATGCCTGCGAAGGTATCGGACAGGTCCATGTTGTACACCAGCCGGTACAGCGGGATTATGTACAGCACCTGGGGCAGCATCATGCTGACCATCAGAAGGCCGAACAGCAGCTTCTTTAACGGAAAGCGGTAAAATGTAAACTCATAGGCCGCCAGGGAACTGACCAGCAGAATCCCCGCCACAGTGATTCCCGTATAGATAAAGGTATGGACGGTAGCTGTGGCAATGTCAATGGTCAGCAGCGCCTCCCGGCATTTGACAAGCCCATTTCCCAGGGAATTAGGGAAAAATGTCTTGGTCAGGTTGTTGGAATCCAGGGAAAAGGTCCCGCTGATCAATACCCAGATGGGAAACAGGCAGACCAGCCCCCACACTGAGGCCAGCACCGTCAGAACAATCTTCTCAACTCTGTTTTTTGTCCTCAACTAGATCCCCCCTTATACTTTTTTGCGTCTGGCTTTAAACTGGACTGCTGTTACAGCCAGAATCGCGGTCATCAGGATCACGCCCTCTGTGCAGGCCCGCCCCAGACCGGACTTGCCGCCCAGATAGATATTTCGTACCATCTCCATCACCGGGAAGGACATCACCTGGCCCGGGCCGCCCACATTGTTCACATCACTGCCGCTGGAAATAATCCACGGAATATCATAGACCTGCAGTGCGCTGATAAATCCATATGTAATGACAAAGAACAGAATCGGCTCCAGCAGCGGTATGGTAATATAACGCATCTTTTTGAAAGTGGAAGCCCCGTCTATCTCAGCCGCCTCATATATATCAGGCGAGATGTCCGCCATCCCCGCGCTGATAATCACATAGTTGAAACCAACCGAATTCCACACATCCACAAACAGCACATATACAATGGCGTAGATGTCCGTACTGTCCCAGCTCACGCCCCGCCCTATTCCCATGGAAGCCAGGGCTGAGGACACAAGGCCTGTTCCCGTGGTCATAAACCACTGCCAGATTCCGGCGCAGAGAAACAGCGGAAGAACATAAGGAACGAAATAGATCCCCCGGAACACCCCAAACAGCTTCTGGGACAGCTGGCGTGTGACCAGCGCCAGGGTCAGGGACAGCGTCAGGCCCACAGCCAGGGTCATGGGCACGTAGAGCACCAGGTTCCTCAACGACTTTATGAACCGTACGGATGTGGTTCCCTTGCCTGAAAGTATAAACTTGTAATTTTCAATGCCCACAAAATTCACATTTCCCCTGCTGGCAGTTGACCAGTCGGTAAAACTCATAAATACGCCCTGGAAAAAGGGGTAGAAAATGAATACCGAGAACAGAAGGAAGAAGGGCAGCAGTCCCAGATAATTCAGGGAGTACCTGCGCGCCTTGTACATAAATGATGATTTCGGGGCCTTGTTTTTCTCTGCTTTCATTGTATTTACCCCTTTCCGGTCCGGGCGCTGCCATTAGGGCAGCACCCGGGACAGCTCTCTATTCTTCGCCGGCCTCCGCATATAATCCGTTGATTCCCTCGATCAGCTGCGCTGCCGCATCCTCCGGTGATATTGAACCGCTGGCAGCTGCCGGCGCCACATCTCCGATAGCGCTTGTCCAGAATACGCTGCTGTGGCCAAAGTCCATCTGGTTCATGCCGCAGCTCAGGCCTTTTGCCAGAATAGACAGGATTTCAGTCTGCTGTGTTTCCGGGTCATCCATTACATCCTCGCGCAGTACGGAACGGCCGATCACCTGAGCAAACTGCTGCTGGACCTCATAAGACCCCATCTTCTTCAGCCATCCAAGAATGGCTTCATTCCTTCCCTCATCACCTGTATTCACACCGTACATGAAATCCCAGCCCTGGAGTCCGCCGGTCCAGCCATTCTCCTCATAAGAAGGGATCAGCTGTACATCGTATTTTGTACCTGCCTGGATATAGTCAGGCTCGTTATACGGTCCCGCGCAGATAAATGCCAGCTCATTGGATTTAAATGCCTCGGCAGCCGCCTCATCGTCATAGGACATGCCGTTGGAGTAAGTCTCCAGCTTCTTTAACGTCTCAAAGGTGCGCACCAGCTGTTCCGGCTTGAGTGTTGTCTCTCCGTTCTCCAGTCCCACCGTCAGATTGGGGGCATCACAGGCCAAAACCGCTCCCGGACAGAAGAAGCCGCCTTGGGCCCAGGAGTGGGTGGCGTCTATCCCGGCCGCCTTCACCTTCTCACACTCCTCATAGAACACGTCCCAGGTAGTCAGTTTTTCATTCTCCCAATCAACTCCCGCCTTCTCCATCACTTCAGTATTTCTGAAGATAATAGGCACATAGCTCATAAACGGGATGGCCCACATGCCGTTGTCCACAGAGACTGCACTGATAGCGGACTCATAAAATCCATCCCTGTACTCCGCCTCTGTGTATACCGGAGCCAGGTCCAGCAGGTCAATGGCTTCCTTGTACTGCACCAGGTTTTTAGCACTGGCAAAGAACATATCCGGGAGGCCTACGCCTGCCATCAGGCTGGTCAGCAGATCTGCATCGTTCTTGCCGATTAAGGTGATGGAATTCACGTTCTCATTTTCCTCACAATATTCCTTCACCCACTGGTCAAACAGCTTGCCCTGGTCGTTTAACACCGCATCGGAGTAAACCCAGAACACCAGGTCATACTTGCCGTCCGACGTGGTGCCGCCTCCCGCTGCCTTGGCGCCGCCGCCTGAGGTGCCGCCCGAGCCGCCTCCTGACTGCCCTGCCTCGCTTTGTGCAGGCTGGGCGGAAGACCCTTTAGATGAGCAGCCTGTCAAAGAACCTGCCAATAGTGCTGCCGCCATAATGAAACACAGTGCTTTTTTCATATACTTCTCCTTTTATTATTTATTTTTTACGAACCCGGCCACTCAGTCCTGCCGCCGGGTCCGTTAAAGTGCGCCTTTAAGTAAATATCTAATGCTGGCTTGTATGCCGCGGCCTATTCCACATTGCAGCCTGTCCTGATCGGCGGGTCCGCGTACTCCCCGCAGTGCCGGACTGCGCCGCACCCGCTCATACCGTAGAATGCCACGCTTGCAGCCCCCAAAAGACCTGCGTATTCCGTGCCAAACCCTGAGACCTGAAGATCCGCGCTCCACTCTGTCCCCGTTTCCTTGGCCAGTTCCCTGATCCTCCCCTTAAGGCGTTCAAAGAACCAGGTGTCGGAGACCACACCGCCCACGAATATAAACCGGTCCGGGTCCAGCAGATGCTGCATCCCCACCACAGACGCTGCCAGCACATGGGCCGCGCTGTCCGTCACTGCCTCAGCCAGCCCGTCTCCCTCCCGGCAGGCTGCGAACACCTCCCTGACGGTGACAGGTCCGGCGCACCGGTTCAACACCGATTCCGGCCAATCCGCCAGCCTTCTGGCTGCCTCCTGCTCAATGCCCCGGCCTGAGGCAGCCGCTTCCAGCCCGCAGCATGCGGTATCTGCATCGGACCTGTGGATCACATCCCGGCAGATCTCCCCGGCATTGTTGTGTTCCCCCCGGATCAGCCTTGCGCCGGCCACCACAGCTGCTGCAATTCCTGTACCCACGTTGTAGCAGATAAAATGATCGCATTCCCGCCCGGCGCCGAACACAATCTCAGCGCAGGCCACTGCCTTCACGTCATTATCAATGTACGCCTTGCAGCCATACCGTTTCCCCAGCCGCCCGCACAGGTCGAACCCTGGAGTCACATTCATGATTGACGCTGACAGCAGTAACTGCTTTTTATAGTCCACATGGCCTCTGGAGCCGATTCCAATTGCCTCAATCGGCAGCCTGTCCGGCTGAAGCAGGCCGTTTTTCTCCAGCAGCCGGTCAATATTCTCCTCCAGCTCCACGGCCCACTCACCGATATCGCAATAACGCTGGGGATACCGGTGAGAATCAACCACCAGCCCTCCTTCAGTTACAAGGCCAACACAGACCTTGGTCCCGCCTACGTCAACTCCAAGAACCACCTTTTCATCAGCACCCAAACCCACTCTTTCTTCCGCTCTCAAATGACAATCCCCCACTCTTCTCCAGCTCGCACACAGCCACAGCCGCCGCGCCCAGCAGTCCGCCGTCATAGCCCAGCCCTGTGGGCCTGATCTTGGGAATCTGCACTGTGGCAATTCTCAGTTCTTCCCGGACCGTATCCATCAGGTGGTCCTTATATTGGTCAAATGCCAGGGACAGCCCGCCGCCGATGATTACCTTCTCCGGGTCCAGAACCGCACAGCAGGAGGCAATCACCTGCCCCAGATACCTGCCCTCCATCTCAAATGCCTTCAGAGAAATGGGATCTCCTGCCCTGGCCAGCCGCGTGATCGTCAGCCCCTCTGGCGCTTCCCCATCAATCTTAGGACTTCCGCCCAGCTTCAGGTAAGTGGCCACCAGCCCTCTGCCTGATGCATAGTTCTCCAGGATATCCCGCTTCCCCTTGCCTGGCTTCATGTTCTCATCCACCCGGCAGTTGCCGATCTCCCCCGCATTGCCGAAGGCCCCCCGGTACAGCTGCCCATTGAGGAAGAGCGCGCCGCCGATGCTGTTGCTCACCGTCAGGTAAATAAAATGGTCCGTCTTTTTGCACAGCCCGTACATCCGCTCCGCTATGGCACTGGCATTACAGTCATTGTCTATGAATACGGGATATCCGAACTGCTGGCTGATGATCTTTCCAATGGGCAGGTCGTATATTCCCATAAAACGCGCTGCCTTCCAGACTCCGGCTACCGTGTCCACAAGGCCGGGGATTGTGATGCCCACGGCGCTGATGATGACCTCCGGATTCTCCCTGATCATCTGTGTCATGGCGCTGCAGATCTCCTCCACAACACTCTCTGCGGAAATGTGCTTCCACACATACCGTTTCTTGCTGATAATTTTCCCATTGTCCTTCACCAGTCCCACCACGTACTTGGCGCCACCGATGTCTACTGCTAATATTACATTTTTTTCCATATTTCCTCCGTTAAATGTCGTCAAACACGTTCCAGCCATGTTTAGCTTTGCCTGTGTTGTCCCCAGATGTAAATTATCCCCGTCTGCTTTGCCTCGTTATTCCTCCCTCAATTATTTTTTTCGTTTTTTTATTTTA
>OKVW01000632.1_pt1 | contig 19277 bp, 20 predicted proteins | sample 1606991 | NCBI WGS metagenome assembly OKVW01 (sample SAMN03281021, study PRJEB24777) | human gut metagenome | isolation source: fecal sample PR177 from 1 month old male Malay infant, vaginal delivered...
ATACTATACATATATACAAAAATATATACAATAAGCCCGCTACTTCTAAAAATAACATCAAATAGTAGTAGTCAAAATCAGCAAATCAAAGTAGAATAAATATGGGGGTAAATAACATGACCAACACAGCAAAATACCTGCAGATAGAAAACTATATTAAACATGAAATATCCAGAAAGAATTTAAAGACAGGCGATCAGATTATGACTGAGGAGCAGCTCTGCAAACAGTTTAATTTTTCAAGGATGACCATCAATAAAGCGCTGAACAGATTAAGCGATATGGGATACATTGAGCGCATTCCGGGAAAGGGCAGCTTTGTCACAACGCCTCATGTAAAAAAAGATACCAACACCAGCTTCAGCTTCACTGAGGATATGAAGAGCATCGGCCTGACAGCAGGCGCAAAGCTGATCTCCTATGAAGTCCTGCGGGGAAAGGAGATCCTGGACATCGCCGAGAAGCTGGAGCTGGGCGAGGACGACCTGATCCACTATTTCATCCGCCTGCGCACTGGGAATGAGAAGCCCATTGCTGTCAGCTACACCTATGTATCCGCCAAGGTAATCCCAGCCATCAATGTGGAGTGCCTGAACTCCTCCTTCTACAGTTTTGTGGACTCTCTGGGCCTGGGACGCGAGACCAAGAACCATGAGCTGAAAGCCCTGCTCCCCACCCAGCGCCAGAAGGAACTGCTGGGCGCGGACAACATCGCCCTGCTCTGCTCCTCCCACCTGACCTACACCAGGCAGGACGACCGGCTGATCCCCTACGAATATACGGCTACTTATTATAACGGGGACATCTATACTTATACTACCAGCTCCCGTTGAGGTGGAACAAAGAATCCCGTTCTCGGGATTCATAGGAGCACTTTCCTACGAAACGAAAAAAGCCGCCCGGCTCCTCCATCACAGAAGGATTCCGGGCGGCAGCGCCGTCCTGTATTCAGTTGGTTCAAAGGCCCTTCGGCCCCTTTCATTCCCGCGCGGGTCACCGGAACACGCCAAGGGCCGCCGTGTACGCCACCGTCACTATGGTAAACGTCAGTATCATAGGGATATTGCGCCGGACCAGGGCTCCGAAGTTCACCTTGAAGCACTCCGCCGCAATAAACAGGCACACATGGGTGGGGGATATCTGCATGGCTGCGTAGGAAACGCTCATCAGCAGCACCAGCAGCGCCACGCCTCCGTTGGGGATGGCCGCTATGGCCATGGGAAGGCACAGGGGGATGATGGCGTTGGACCCGCTGATAATGGTTCCGAAGAAAAAGATCAGGGCAAACACCAGGGGCAGGGGGATGGGCAGGCCGCCGAAGAACACCGGCAGCTCATGGATCACGCCTGTGAAGGTGATGATATCCTTGAACATCATAATCAGCACTGTGTTGCAGATAATCACCGGTTCAAAGGCTGTGCGGAACATGGGGCGGATCTCCCAGAAGCTCAGACGGTCCACCAGCACATTCAGCAGCGTCACAGCCGGGGTGGCAATATAGACCGGAATATTGAAGGCAATAATCAGAAACACAATCAGGATAATGGACCACAGACCCCGCAGCAGCATGCGGACCGCGCTGCCCTTGGTGCCCTCGGACTGATGGTCCGTACGTTTAGGCACCTTGCGCAGGTAGAACCCATATCCGATCAGAAACAGCACCGCCACCAGGGGAAGCATGGCCACCACGAACTGTCCTGCCCCTATGCCGGTCAGCGCCAGGGCGATCAGGATGGAAGAATAGGTGGGCAGAAAGCTCTCTGGTATGTGCCGGTAAAAACTGGTGACACAGGTCATATCCTCTTTGCTCAGATAGTCCTGGCAGGCAGAATCCACCATGTCCGCGCAGATGGTCATGGCCCCGGCCGAGGGCAGCAGGCCGATCACCGACGGCGCCAGGGAAGCGTTGATCCGCCGGTTGTTGAACAGGACGTTCAGAGCCTCCTCCGCCTGCTTCAGCCGCTTTCTCCGCTCCAGCATCCGCTGCAGAAGGGTTATAAAATAAAAGCTCAGCACCACGGTGATGGTACTCTCGCTGATCATGGATTTCCCCATAATAACCAGGGCTGTTCCCAACGGAACTCCATACAGCAGAACCGCCACCACCAAGCCGCCGGTAATCGCCATAAACAGCGGTTTCTTCAGCCAGAGGATGGCGATAATCACCAGAAATACAATGCATAGCTTTACAATCAGGATATTCATTTACATTTCCTCACAATCGGTATATTTAGACTGCCATGGTAACCATTATATGATACCATGGCAGCCTTAGAATGAACAGCTCTTTTACATTATTCGGACTCTTTGCTTCCTATGTAGTCAACATCCAGATCCTGGGGAATGTCCGCATTTTTAAGCCCAAAGCAGGCATAGATCCAGGAGATTGCCAGAACTGCAAGCAGCAGGATCACAGACTGCTTCGGCATGGAAGCCAGCAGTGAGGAAGCCAGAATTACTGCGGTCACAGCGCCGATTATGGACCAGGGCCGGTAGAAGGACACCGGTATGGGCAGCTTGGTCTTGCTGACCGACTTGGGGTAACGCTGGGCCAGGAACCACAGGGAGGCCAGCACCAGCACCTTCTGCAGCAGGGACACCGAGGTGCTCAGCTTGGAGATAAACCCAAGGTCAAAACCGGTCAGGATGGGCAGCATGCCCAGCACATAGAAGATTGTAAGAATCTTCCAGGCCACGCCGCGCTCTGTGACAGTGGCCAGGGATTTTGGCAGCATTCCGTCCTCGCAGGCCACGATCAGGGGCTTTGTAACCCAGGACAGCTGGGCGTTCAGCGTGGATGAAGTTGCTCCCAGGGCTGCGCCGATAACGAATATGTAGTATACCGGCCGCGGCAGCACTTCCAGGGCTACGATGGTCAGGTTCTGATCCGCCACCTTGTCGATGGGGAACACGCCCACAGCCACCAGGGCCACCAGCACATACATGATTCCCACCAGCATGGTGGAAATGATCATAACCAGGGGAATATCCCGCCCCGGGTTCTTAGCCTCGCCGCCCAGCTGGCAGATAACAGAGGCGCCGCCGGTGGCAAAGCTTAAAAGTGCGAGAGCGGCCATAAAGTTGGGCACACCCCTGTAGAACAGATGCTCTGTCTGGAAAATATAAGAAAAATCGGCTTTTGGCAGACCGTAGGCTGCAAAGGCCAGAATGGCCGCTGTCATCACCGTACAGATCAGGGTGTTGACCACTGCCGCCTGCTTTGTGCCGATGATATTTACCACAAAAAGCACCGTGAGAATCACCGCGGCCACGAACACCTGGTTCAACCCAGTGGCTATACTCACAAAATAGGACGCAAAGGACAGCGCATACAGTGACAGCGTACTGCTGGATATAATAAACAGTACAATGTAGAGAAAGCCAAAACGTTTATTCAGCAGCCTGGATACATATTTATAAGGGCCGCCCACCGCAGGAGCGCAGCTGCTTAGAATTCCCTGGGGAAAATCAGTGATCAGCGTCAGTATAGGTGATATCATAAACGCCAGCGCCACACCTGTTCCCGTCATTCCGATGGCAGTACCTGTCATGGTCATAATACCTGCGCCGATGATCTGGCCGATGGCCACCCCCATCAGGTTCCAAAAGGTTAAATTTCGTTTCAGTTTTCCTTCTTGTCTCTCAGCCATAGTTCCCCTCCCGTGTACATTATTTGTTTTCGCCTGCAAGAAGTATTTTCAGCTCCTCAGGCTTTGGCACATCCCCTGCATTTTCTCCGTATTTCACGTAAACCAGCTTCATATCCCGGTCAGCCACGAACACTGCCGGCAGCTGCAGCTCCTCCCCCTCATACTCCTTATGGGTGAAAAACTTCCTGGCCTCCATGATCTTAGCGGCGGCATTACCGCCTGCCAGCTCTTCCATATCCTTTGCCGGAAGGATCTCAAACTCCCGGTACAGCGCGCTCTCAGGATCACATATAATAGGAAATGGAAGCCCCTTCTCCCCGATCTGACTGCGGACATTCTTGGGCTGGGACTGCAGCACCACGCAGAAATTCCCTCCCCCTGCCGTAATCTCTTTGTAATGTTCCGTATACAGGTGGATATCATACTGGCACAGCGTGCAGCCATAGTACCGCAGAAAAACCACAGCCGTATTGCCTTCTCCCTGCTCCCTGACCAGCTGCCGTATCCGGCAGCCGTCCTCATAGGGTGTGCAGAATGAAAAGTCAGGCAGCGTATCCCCTGGTTTCAATCGCGACATTTTGATACCTCCGTTTAACCCAGATGCCTGTTGTAGGCTTTTGCCATGCGCTCCATGGCCTCCATCAGTTTCTCAGTGGGGCAGGCGATGTTGATGCGCTCGTAGCCTTCGCCCTCCGGCCCAAAGATATAGCCCTCATCGGTGAAGAAGTAGGCTTCCTCCACATTGATGCGCTCCAGTTCCTTGTAGTCGATGCCCAGTTCCCGGCAGTCCAGCCACATCAGATAGGTTCCTTCCAGAGGCGTCACCTTGATCTGGGGAAGCTTTTCAGTGATGAAGCTCTCCACAGCCTTCCGGTTGGTATCTAACAGTTCCAGACACCCGTCCAGCCAGGCGTCGCACTTGGTGTAAGCCAGCTCCGTACTCTTGTAGCTCAGCACGTGCAGACGGTTGCTCTGGGCGGTGTGAAGCAGCTGTTCCAGGTACAGGTTCCTTTTTTCCTCATTGGGAATGAAAATGCAGCTGGACTGCATGCCTGCCAGGTTGAAGGTCTTGCTGGGCGCGATACAGGTCATGGTATGGTTTAAGAATTCCTCGGACATGGAAGCCATGACGGTGTGGCTGTAGCCGGGCATAATCAGATCACAGTGGATTTCATCACTGATGATAAATACATCATTGTCAATACAGATCCGTCCCACGCGCTCTAACTCGTCCCTGTTCCACACACGGCCAACCGGGTTGTGGGGGCTGCAGAAAATAATCAGCTTGTTCTTGGGATCTTTGGCCTTGGCTTCCAGGTCCTCAAAGTCGATCTCATAGCGGCCGTTTACATTTACCAGGGCGCTGCGCACTTCATTGCGGTCGTTCCGTTTGATGGCAAATGAAAATGGATAGTAAACAGGTGTCAGAAGGATTACCCCGTCTCCCGGCTCGGTGTAGGCCAGCACTGCCTGATGGAATGCGTTTACAATACCAGGTGTGGTGATCAGCCAATCCTTTTTGGTCTCCCAGTTGTACCGGCGTTTGGTCCATGAGGTCACGGCGTCGAAAAATGCATCCGTTCCGCAGGGATACCCCAGTACCGCCTCATCCAGATATTCTTTCACTCCCTCAATGATCTCCGGCGGGTTCTTTAACTCCATGTCCGCAACTGACAGCGGAATCACTTCCTGTGGCACATTGGGGTTCAGGGCCTTCATGCCCTCCCACTTGGATGAACCACTCTCTCTCCGGTTGGGTGCTGTTGTAAAATCGTATTTCATGTTCTTCTCCTCCTTATGTTCTTTGTACTGCGTTTCCCCTTTAGTTTCTGTTCTGAGCGCCGTATTACTTAAGTACCTTAACCTTATGGCCGACTAAATAGTCCAACGAGCAGCCCAGCAGATCTGCCATGCGCTCGATCTCAGAAAGAGTAAATTCACAAGTTCCCTCCAGTTTGAACGTTATGCACTGAACCGGCAGGTCAAGACTGTCCGCCACTTCCCGGACGGTCACATTGCAGCGGTCCATTTCCTTCCTGATAATCGGGTACGGCATGTTTACGCCTCCTTTCCATGTGGTGTTTACTCACTTTTGCGAGGTAGCATAGTTAAATTATACTCACTTTGGTTAATTTGTCAATAGCATGTTGACTTATTTACTCACAAATGTTAATATTTACAGGGGGTGATGCAATGGGATTTAATGAAAACCTGAGATTTTTACTAAAAGAACAGGCATTGAGGCAGGCCGATCTGTGCCGTATGACAGGCATACAGACATCGCTGATGTCCGATTATATCGGAGGCAAAAAAAGCCCAACCATCGGCAACGCCATCCTGATCGCCGATGCGCTGGGCATATCCCTGGATGCGCTGGTAGAAAAAGGCTCCGGACAGCCGGCCGAGTTTCAGAAACGCGCTACGGTCTACGATGAGGTCTGCGAGGCCGCACGAGAATTGACAGAAGATGAACAGAGATTTCTGCTGGATACAATAAAGGCACTGAAGAAAAATCTTAGATGAGGCGGTGAGGGGACTGTGAAATAGCCCCTTGCTATGAAATGAATGCTTTTGGAGTATGTGCCGAAAGCATTCATTTCTTTTTTTTGAGGGCTTATGAAACTGCCGCTTCGGTCGATGCGCTATGTAACGCTTACAATGAAATTGTGGGCAGAAAGAAAGCCGAACCTTTTAAAAAGTTTTAGGTGAAATGAAGCGTGAGGGCATTGTTAAAACAGTCGGTGGCGGTCGAGGAATAAAATGGTGTAAGACATAATTCATATTTTTGCAAATAACACCAATTTACTTGTACAGTCACGAAAAACACCGTATAATAAACTAAAGCCGGTCATTGAACCGCAAATACGGAACAATTAAGGAGAATTCAGAATGAAGCAAGGATACCTGGCCCAGGAATCAGAACGGATGAATAAGGCTACAAGAAAAACATTTACCAGATTGATTATCACGCTTATATGCTTACTCGCTGTCATTTATTTTCTCGGAAAGGATTCTATCAATTTCAGTGATACTTCATATGGCTCCGTATCTTTTTACCTGATCATTTTAATAGGAGTCGCGCTGCTTGCCTCAGTGATTAAACTGTGCGCCACCAGCCGGACAGCCGTGAACGGTAATAATTTATTCCTGCCATATGGAGATAACACCCAGGAGGCCGCGGGCAATATCATCGACGGCGAGGCGCTTGCCGGCAACATTCTGGTAGAGGAATACATCGATAAATATTCGGACATCAGTAAGGCCTCTGGAGAAAAGATCGTGTTGCTGCCTTCTTATTTGCTGATCTGCGGGGTAAAGGGCGGTCCTAAAGGCACTTCCAAGGTAACGGCGATCCCCCGGGATAAGATTTACTGGGTATGCGCCCAGGTCGGACAAAAGGGCGGTCCTTTTATCGTCAGGCTGCTGATATTCACCGAGAATAAAATCTACAACCTCACCGGCACTGATATAGAACACGTTCAGGCCATAGCGGATAAATTCTATCAGTACATACCCAACATTTTCAGCGACTATGATCCCTTTGTCCTGTCTTATGAATTTGAAAAAATGTTTGCTAAAAATCCGGCGGAATTCTTCAACATCTGTGAGATTGAAAAGAATAAAAAACAGTAAAATACAGCGGCTCCGCCAGACAGAACCAGTCCCTCTGTCCGGCGGAGCCGCTGGGCATCTGTGCCCTACTCCACATATCTCAGCGCCAGCGCATCCGCCGCCGCCACCCCTTTTTCATATACAAATACAGGGTTCATATCCAGCTCTGCCAGACTCTCCTTCTCCGCTGCCGCCATCTGCCAGTTTTCTCTTTGATAAGCATCAGTCAAGCTTTGCAAAACACTCCATCATATAATCCCGCCCCAGAATACACGACTTGTAGCCGTCATCACCGGGATATATTTCGAATACGAGGCTGCGGTCATAACCGATCTTTTTCAAAGCCCTTAAGAACGGCATAAAATCAATCATTCCAGAGCCCGGATACAGCCTGGTATTATCCGCTACATGGACATGGCCGAGTTTATCCCCACAGGCCAGTACCGGCTTTTCCCAATCCAGCTCTTCAATGTTCATATGAAACGTATCAAGGTGGACTTTCAGATGGCTGCTCCCCACAAGGCCAATCAGCTCCAATACTTCATCCGCTGTCCTGATATAGTTTGTCTCGCTTCTGTCAATGGCTTCCACAACCACATCCACCCCCAGATTATCCCCATAATCCATCAGCCTTTTTACAGACTCAATCATGCGCCCGTGCACCTCTGCATATGTGTCCTCCGGTTCCACCATGCCCCGCATGGAGCCAATTACCACCGGGCAGTCCAGCTGTGCGCCCAGATCACACTGGCGCATCAGACGTTCAATTGCCCTGCGCCGGATATCCCGGTCTCTGGAAGTCAGGGTGAGATGCTCATACGCAGCCGCAAGCCCCGTGCCGATGGAGGAGGCGCACATCCCCTTACTCTGTATGTATTCTTTTAACCTGGCTGCGTCCACAAGATCCGGGGAGGGAATATGGATTTCTATACTGTCAAAATCATTGTCATATAACCAGTCAATACTTCTGTAAATGTCAGGGTCCACAATGGGAAATGCCGACCCGGGCGGAGCCTTCACGCAGACGGAAGCTCCAAGCTTAAACGCTTTTCTGGTAATCATCTCCTATACCTCCCGTGTACTATCACTTGCTGTACTTTTTCAAAATCTCCCTGTCAATCATGCAGACAGCCGACAATCCGTTGCCGATTTGAATTTTTCCGGCTATGCAGAGCAGCATGTAGGCATCCGCCTGGCTGATCCCATACTCAGCTTCAATCCGGCAGATCAGGTCTGCATACCCTTCCATGCAGCAATAATTCATATCAATATGCGGGCACACACCCACTGACCCAATCATCTGGTCATTGTTGACCTGCGGGAAACCATAATAAGGCATATCTGCTTTTTTAATAAGGGAGACTTTCACCGTTGTGCGTCCCTGGCTCTCTACCGCGCACCCCGTGATCTCCCCGTCCCCCTGGGCCGCATGGACATCGCCGATGCTTAAAAGTCCGCCGTCAACATTACAGCGCAGCACCACCGTGGACCCTTTCTTAAACTGCGGTATATCAACATTTCCGCAGACCTCCTTGTTCATATGGTCGGAAGGGATTCTGTCATACTTGGGCGCTACGCCTATACAGCCAACGAAATTGTTGGCCGGAACCTTCAGATATTCCCGTCCCCCTTCAAGGTTCATCAGCAGATTCCCCTCATTGTCATAGTTCAGGATGCGGGTCGCCGCTTTTTCCGACGCAGGCATACGCCTGTTGTGAAACCACCCCACTTCGCCCTGAATGGATGTGTAACCGCCGTTTCTCCATGGGCCTGCCTGCACATCCAGGATTTCGATGGAGAGGAAATCCCCCTCCTCTGCTCCATTTACATAGATGGGACCGCACACGGGATCACTGCCGCCTCCGCAGTCCTCCTTCAGTTCCCCGCAGTGTTCCCACACATCCTCTTCTGTCAGGAAATGGCTCCAGTTGGCATCCTCAGACTCACATACCACCACATCGCCGGGTTCAATATACACCGCCGGCCTGATCTGCGGATCATAAAACATTTCCCTTGTGTCCATTCCAATCCGATAGTTCCCGCTCATTTCAGCTCTCCTTTTCTATTATCTTGATTCCCGACCACACATCCTCATCAGGCCACCGGTCAAAGGCTTCCTGGAACACCTGCCCTGTCCCCTGGGAAGCGGGCAGCACTATGCCGGCATCCCTCGCCATGTCCACCGCAATATGTACGTCCTTGTTCAGAATCGACATTGGGCTGTATGTATCCTTAAACGCCCTTTTAAGCCCAAAGTCCACAGCCATCCCCAGCATTTCAGATGACGCCGGGCTGTCCCGGAAGAGCCTGAGCATTTCTTTAATATCCAGGTCATACCTGCGTGCAAGGGTAATCGTCTCAAAGCCAGCCTCAAATGTAAGGCAGAACAGATCCTGGAGGCACATTTTACCGGCCTGAGCCATCCCCGGCCGGTTCCCCACAACGTACAATTCGCTGCTCATATCATCCAGCAGCTCCCTCCTGCTCTCAACCACCGCCGGTTCCCCAGATACAATCACATGCATCTGCCCTGCCCCGGCATCATTGAAATCAGCCATCACAGGGGCATCCAGTATCCCAACGCCCTTCTCAGCCAGCCTTGGCTCCACCTCCGCTATAATCTTCGGTCCCATGCTGGCAGTGACCACCACTGTCCCGCCTGCCGGGAATGTCTCCATCAGGCCATCCTGCCCGAGAAGAGTATCCCTCAGATTGTCAGGGCTGAATACCATTGTGATCACCGTGTCAACCTTGCCGCCAAGGTCCGCGCAGTTAGCCGCGCCGTGCCCGCCATGTTCCTGCAGGAGCTTAATCCTAGCCGGGTTAATATCATAGCCGTGAACCTCGTAATTCTTCTTTAAAAGGTTTGTACAAATGGCTAACCCCATTGTTCCAAGACCTATCACACCAATCTTTTTCATGTTTTCATTGTTCCTTTCGTTTTATTTATAATCACATAAGTTATATTTATCAAATTTGTGTGCACAGCCAAAACAAATATGATATACTATATTTGGAGGGGATCAAAATGGATAATTTACGTGTATTTATAGCCGAAGATGACCCTGTAGTGCTGATGGGTTGCAAATCAATGCTTCGAATTCTCAACCACACAATCTGCGGTTCTGCAATGGACGGTAACCATGCTGTCCAGGGCGTATTGGAGCTGAAACCGGATATTGTTATCATGGATATCAATATGCCGGGTTGCGACGGAATCACTGCGGCCGATCAAATAACCGAGCAGCTGGATATCCCCATCATTTTAGTGACCGGATATCACAATGAAAACTTTATTAACCGGAGTACCAAATCAAAGGTCTATTACTATCTTCAGAAGCCCATTGATGAGTACGACCTGCAGTCAGCTATATCAATCAGCTACGCCCGGCACCAGGATTCTCTCAATCTCAGGCACAATCTCAATGAAGTCAAAAAAGAGCTTGATGATACAAAACAGGCTCTCAGTGACCGGAAGATAATTGAGAGGGCCAAAGGTGTACTGATTGACAAGTTCGGCATGTCGGAAAATGCCGCCATGAAGTACCTTCAGAATACCAGCCAAAAGAAAAACACCAAAATTGTCACTGTTGCACAGGATATCTTACGCGCAGATAAGGAATTCAACTTCTAATGATGAAGAATATAATCACTGCAATCACTCAGGCAGAACATAAAGTTTCCCATAATCAACTGGAGTCTCTGGGCCTGCAGCTGCGGCTTGGCGAAATTCATGCGGTCATTTCCAACAGCCCCACGGAGATCGCGGGATTATGGGAAACACTCTGTACTTATCAGGAACACGCTATCCTTGAACCCCAATTGTTCGGTGATCTTGATTTCTCTGCACACGATGTCAGAAATGAAGTCTGCCTTCTGACGAACCTCTTCCCCACTTTGTCCGTATTCGAGAATATTTTTATGTTTGAGCCATCCTTGTATAACCAGAAGAGGCTGGTTCTGAAAGCGCAGTTTAAGAGCATGCTGAAGGAATACAATCTTCACATCAATTCACACATCATGCCCAAAAATCTGGAACCCGAACTAAATCTTCTGTTCTCCCTGCTGAGAGTGTATGTCCACAAGCCCTGCATCGTATTTATCCCCGAGGGCCTGGACCGCTTTATTGAGCACGGCTATGCCAACACTCTGGAAAAACTGATCAACAATATTAAGGCAAATGGCACCTGCGTCGTATTCTTTACATCCCAGTATGAACTGGCAATGTTATATTCAGACCGGGTATCCATCATCAGAAACTGCAAAATCATCACCACAAATATCACTTCCACTGTCCAGAGATATCCACACGATTTTATGAATATATTCATGGGATGGGAATTCATCGGCAGCCAAAAGGGCGAATCCAATGTAGACCTGGTGTCCGTGGCACCGGATGTCAATGACATTGCATCGTTTAACGCGGATTTAAAAAATACCCTACAGCGGATGTGCTCAGATATCCTCAGCATCACCCACGGTAAAACATGCCAGATCCTATTGACCGATAAAAAAATGAAAATACGCAGGACGTCCAGTTATTTTGACACCCCCATCGACTATTTCATTTCAGAAGATATGATCGAGCGGTTTCTGAATGAAAAAAATATGCAGCCCTTTATACTCAGCCAGCCGGATGCCGATGAGATCAACAACGGAACCTGCTTAAACGGCTGCTTCGTCTGCGTGCCCATCAAAGACAGTTACGGCACCAGCGCCCTGATTTTGATATCCTACGATCATAAGATATCAAAAATAAGCGAACGTGATCACGCTCTTCTGATCAACTTTGCAAGAGAAATATCCATTTCCATTGAGACATCCGTGCTGATTGGCCGTTCCTCCCTTGTCCAGGAAAGCCATCACCGGATTAAAAACAGTCTCCAGACCATCGTAAGCCTTGTGACCCTTGAAAAAGAGAAACTGATCAACGAGAATCTCAGTGAAGCAGTCCCCGTACTCACCACCATCATATCAAGGGTGAAAGCCATTGCCATTGTCCATGACCTCCTGTCGCACCAGGCCTCCAGCAATAACCTGATGGATCTCGCCTCCATACTGAACAGTATATCCGAGAGCTACAGGAATGTGGCCACCCTCCATTTCAGCCTGAGCAATGCCATTATCCCGTACAATAAAGCGCTGTCCATTGCCCTTGTAGTCAATGAACTGCTGAGCAACAGCGTCAAACACAGCATGACCAAATCCCATAAACTGGAAATCATCATTGTGTGCTATCAGATCGATAACATTATTTATCTCAGCGTAACAGATAATGGCATTGGGTTCCCAAAAGACTTTGAAACTGCGGAGCATAGCGGGATCGGATATGATATCATCAAAAATATCGTGGAATCGCTGTCTGGAACCCTTACATTTTCTTATGACAATGGGGCAAAAACTGAGATCTCATTTCCCCAAAGCACTGTGTATATTATTTAAATACGACCTCCAGGGTCTCCCCCCTTGGGAAATTCTGTTTTAGGCATCTGTCCTGACCCCCCGGTTTCTGTACGCAGCACAGAACATCCTGATCACCATCCACAGGGTTCGGTGTCCAGTACCAGATACCGGGTTTGAATATAACTCCCCTGCCTCTTTTGATTAGAAAAGCTTCCGCAGCTTTGTAATCTGCCGCCTCCTCTGGGTCCATCCCCTTATTTTCACACACAATCAGCAGAATATCACCTGTAAGAGGCAGCATCAATGATTCTGTTTCAAACTGGCGTTCCAGGACACAGGTCCTGAAGGGCCGCATAAACAGACGGGTAATCCCAATCAGCATCTCATTTGTGGTTGTATGAAAGGCGCCCACCGAGGGCCAGTAAGTATATCTGTCCTCAGCAATGGTATCCCTGTCATCGGACGGCGTCTCTATAACCGTACCGTACTTTTTAAATGCTTCGGCAGTAAGCTCCTGCGCCTTAATCCTGTATACCGGCATGTCATCCTCCTTCCGGTCATTTGATCGTACCCGCCCGCTCACGGTCCAGTGAAATGCATACGGCCAGAATAAGCACAATACCTGTACAAACCTCCTGCATCTCCGAGTCAACGCCCATAATCACAAGGCCGTTGCTGAGCATGGATATGATCATGGCGCCTACCAGGGTATTGAAGATCGATCCAACGCCGCCCGCAAGGGAGGCCCCACCCAGGGAGACTGCCGTAATACATTCAAATTCATAACCCACGCCGGTTGTAGGAACCGCTGCCCCCAGCCTGCAGCCCATGATAATCCCGCCGATTGCCGCCAGTATTCCAGATACTAAAAATCCAAGGATATTGATCTTCTTTGTGGGAATGCCGTTTAACTGGCATACCCGCTTATCCCCGCCGATGGCTATACAATATCTGCCGAATACCGTGTACTTTAGGAGTATAAAGCAGATGACGAACACCACTGCCAGGATGATCAGAATCTTAGGATACTTGCCCAGAGACTTCATATCCCTGCTGAAAGGGATTGAATTACTGTGGGAATAGATCACCGTATATCCGCCCAGGATCATCTGCATTCCTATGGTCGTAATCATTGAAGGGATCTTGAGATATGTATATATCAGCCCGTTGATCAGGCCCACCCCCGCGCCGATTGCGATTCCTGCCACAATGGCCAGGGGCACGCTGATCTGTGCAAGGTCGGCGCATATAATTCCTGCAAATCCCATCACAGCGCCGATTGAGAGGTCGATGCTGCCCTGAACAATAACAAACAGAAGTCCGAATGCGACAATAGCCATGACGGCAGACTGCTGTGCAATAGTTTTCATATTGGTAAATGTAAGGAACCTGTCAGTCTGGGTGATTGCAAATATCAGAAATACTGCCATAAACGCCACATATGGAAATATTACCCTGACATTTGTATCTTTTAACTTACTTCTTAAACCATTCATCGCATGGTAACCTCCTAATTCTATTAAATCATATAGCGGACCAGCTCTTGTTCAGTGGTATTCTGCGTACTGTCAAAATGAGCGCTGATCTCACCTTTCCTCACAATATAGATCTCATCACTCATGGAGATAAGCTCCGGCAGATCATCTGTAACCATCAGGATACAGGCCCCGCCCTGGGTCATCTCATTCATGAAGTTATATATTTCTGTTCTGGCGCCCACATCGATTCCCCTTGTAGGATTGTCAAACAGCATGATTTTAGAGTCTCTGGCCAGCCATCTTGCAACAATAATCTTTTGGCGGTTGCCTCCGCTCAAGGACCCGGCTTTCACTCCAATATGATTCGCCTTGATGGAAAGCTTTTTAAAAAATGCATTTGACAGCTGCTGCTCACTGCTGCTGTTGACAAACCCAAGTCTTGCGATCCGCTTCAGGGAGGGCAGCACAATATTCTCTCTGATGGTAAACAGAAGGATCAGCCCCTCTTTTTCCCTGTTGCGCGGTATGTATGCCATTCCCTTGTCAATGGAAATGCTGGGGCTGCGTCTGTCATATGCTTCCCCGTTTACCATAACCCGGCCGGATGTGGCTGGAGTGCCGCCGAAGACAGTTGGCAGAATGTTGTCCTTGCCTCCTCCGCTTAAGCCCCCGATCCCGATCACATGGCCTCTCTTTACATCAATTGATATATTTTTGAATTCACTCTCCAGCGTTAGTTCCTTCAGTGACAAAACAACATCATCGTCATCCCTGAGGCCGGACCTGTCGCGGACATGGGTATTATCAATCTCGCGCCCAACCATCATGGCGGATATCTTATCTTCGTCTGTATCTGCTGTTTTGATCTGAGCTACAAGCACTCCATCCTTAAGAATCACCGCTTCATCGCACATTTCAAATATTTCACCCATACGGTGGGTCACGAACAGCACAATACTTCCATTTTCCTTGGCCTCTCTCATTTTAGCAAAGAGGATTCCCACATTTTTTCTGGACAGAGCCGCGGATGTCTCGTCAATCAGCAGGACCTTGGGCCAGCTGTGAACGGCCCTGGCGAACTCCACAAGCTTCTGTTCCTCCAGCGTAAGGTCCCCCACAATGGTATTGGAGCTGATGTCCGGGCACACAGGCGCCAGGATTTCGTCTGCCAGGCTCTGCTGCTTTTTAATATCATATACACCGCATTTTGTAAATGATTTCTCATTGCGGACAAGGAGGTTCTCGGATACCTTAATACTGGGAATAAGGCCCGGTTCCTGAAGTACAATGCCAATGCCCAAATCCCTGGCCTCTTTCGAATTAACCGGATTATAGACCTGCTGATCCAGCCGGATTTCTCCGGCGGTCATCGTTTCAATCCCTGCCAGGATCTTTGAAAGAGTTGATTTACCGGCACCATTCTCCCCAACAAGTGCATATGACTTTCCCGATTCCAGCTCCAGCCTTTGATCATCGCTCCAATCAAGGGCTTTTACACCAGGATAATATTTTTTAATGCCTGTTATTGTAAGTGTGTGCTTCAAATTTAACCTCATTCCAGGTGCAGCGCCCTAGCGCGTGTTTGATCATTCATTCCCGCCAGCTGTCGGAAAGCAATGATCAAACACACTCTGGCGGGCATCCGCGCCATATTGTATTATTTGATTCTTTCAAGTGTGGTAACTACCGGAACCGGGCACTCCACCATCTGTTCCAGATCCTTTGTCTTGGCCTCAGGATTGAAGGTTTTGCTGAACTGCTTGGCATCAATATCGCATGTGCCGGTTACAAACGCATCCTCATAAAGCTGGATATTGTCGGGATAAAGCATCAGAAGGCCAAAGGAAAGCTCTTCACAGTCCGGCTTATAGCCGTTGATATAGTCGAACAGGGATACAACCGCCGCCCATTCAATGGAGTAGGGATCTGAGAATGTATCAAAATGCTGTTCGCCGTTATGCATGGCTTCGCGGCTCTCATTCAGCACGTCGATTCCCCCAAGCCCCACTTTGCCGTTAAGGCCCGCAGCCGTCAGGGCTTCAAGGCAGCCAAGGGCCACATCGTCATTGGTTGTCCAGACGCAGTCAAACTGTCCCTTGTAGGCGGAAAGGAAGTTTTCCATATTGGCCATTCCCTGGGTGCGGGTTTCATCTGTGCGGAGGCCTGCAATGATCTCGAAATCCTCACAATCCTCAGCAAACATCTCCAGGCCCCGGTAACGGGCATCCGCTACCGACACACCCTGCTTTCCGCCGGATGCCACTACCTTGTGGAAACCTGCTTCATACAGCGCCTTAGCCTGTTCATAGCCTGAGATCTCCCAGTTGCAGCCCTGGAACATAACATAGGAATCTCCCTCGTACTCTGACGGCAGAAAGCCCGGTGAACGGCCTGTCACGATAACAGGGACACCATAGTCATCAGCCGCCTCAAGCATTGATTCGATTGTGGCGTCCTGATTGCCGTTGAGGATGATCCCGTCCACTCCGTTGGCGCAGAGATCCATGATCTGGTTATACTGGGTTGCATCGTCGCCGTCTGCATCCACCACCACATACTGAATTCCCAGAGAATCACAGGCCGCCATGGCCTGGTCCGCCCACACGCGCCATGCTGCATTGGACAGCTGAGGAATAGAAATACCAATCTTAATCTTGGAATAATCCTTTTCTTCCGCAGCTGAAGATGCCTCCCCCGTCTTCTCAGCTGCCGCCTCTTCCGTTCTCTCAGCCGCAGGAGCCTCCGTGGTCTGGGCTGCCGCAGATGTGTCTGTTCCGGCAGGCGCCGCCGCTTTGCCCGAGCCGCAGGCTGCAAGCGAAAGGGACATCACAACACCCACAACAATTGATAACATTTTCCGCTTCTTCATAAAAATATTTCCTCCTTTGTTTATGCTTAAAGCATTATTTATTAACTGATTCAAAATACCCCGTTGAGCGCAGGAACCTGATGTCATGATCCAGCATTCTGCAGGCATGATCATGGGTTGTGTGCTGCGGCTCCGGTGTGCACATCCCCTCATACCCTATGCTGCGCAGCATGTTGAGCACCCCTGTATTATTGACAACCCCCATATCAGCCTTTGTATAATAGATTGTCTCCCCCTCATACTTATGTGTCATGGCAATGCCTTTCCACCACTCCTCATGGCAGAAATCAGGGTTATACACCATACCGTTTTTGATATGGACATATGCAATATCATCCTTTAAAAGCATAAGGCCATAGGGAAATGCTTCTGCAGATGAATGGAAATAATTAGTAGCATCATAATTGGTTTTAAATGCCTCTGAGTTAAACTGGTCAATCAGCCATTTCATATTTTCCGGGGTCCACGTGAAATCTATGGGTTCATTCTCAAGAGCCAGCTTAATTCCGTAATGCTCTGCCGCGTCAATTGCATCCTGCCAGTACAGTTTCAGCCGGTTGATATCAGGTCTTGTATTCCTGAAGAATCCCACCCCATAGTGAAGTACAACACCTGCGCCGAATTTGTGAGCGATCTCCACCGCATGGACAAGCTCCTCGGAAAACTGCTTCCTGTCGGCTGTAAACTCCTCCTCAAGACCAATCCCCGAGGCGACTACCCCCACATGCATACCGGCATTGGTAATCTCCTCATAGGCCTTATCCACATCCCGGTTTTTGTATGTATAAGGGTTGTCCAACCTGCCTGTCTGATCCAGATTAACAGCCCACAGTTCAAAATTTGACACATTAAAGGATTCAGCGGTCTTAATTATTTCTGAAATGCTCTCACTGTCAAAATTATTTGTACTCAATCCGATTTTCATCATAAAGCGTCCTCACTTAATTCCTCAGTCATTTGTGACAATGATATGGCTTCTGTCTATGTCCTTCAGCGTGCGGCAGGCGCTCATTCTCATGGCATTCATCAGCTCCCAGATAATTTTCTGCGTAAACAGCGCGACTCCCCTTGCGCCGCCTCCCTCCGCATACTGGATATAGGGCCTTCCAATCAGGACCGCATCCGCCCCCAGCGCAAGCATTTTAAACACATCCTCCCCATTTCTCACACCGCCGTCAACAAATATTGTGAGGCTGCTGCCCACAGCAGCCTTGATCAGCGGCAGTGTCTCACATGTGGCAAGGGCCTGGTCAAGGCAGTTGCCGCCGTGGTTGGACACTACGATTCCGGCAGCTCCCGCCTGGACGGCGGCAACAGCTGATGATACACTGTTGATGCCCTTCAGAATAAACGGTGTTTTCGTTATGGAGAAAAGCTCTTTAAGCTGTTCCGGTGAACGTGGATACGTATCCCTTCCGCCATTTACCGATTTATTGGGAAGTCCGATGCAGTCCACATCCTGCCCAATTGCCATCACGCCCACCTCGTCGGCCATCCTGATCTTCTGCCGGACTTCCTCCATATCCCATGGCTTGATAACCGGGACCGCCTGCCTCTTGCTGTCCTTCACCGCCCTTAATGGATCAGTGTAAGAAAGCGGTCCGAAGGTATCCGGTGTAAACGAGAATACGCCGAGGGCTGAGGTGCCTTTAATCAGGTCCATGGTAAACTCATAGTCGTCCTTATAATGGGTCGTGGGGTTAAAATTCCCAATCATACCAAAAGGGGCTGAGCAGACAGGCGCCCGGAACGTGTGCCCGAACAGATTAATTGTGGTATCAATCTCCGTACCATTTCCCCCTTGGTAAACAGTCTCATAGGATATTTTGATCTGCTGCAGCTTTCTGTAGTTCCTTTCAAATGAAGCGCCTCTCTCTGTAGGCGTTCCCGGGCAGTTGACGCCATTGCAGTACCTGCATAATCTGCAATAGCCAGAGACATAATTCCTCCCCGCCTCCCGTATTTCCTTTAATTCCCTGATCACCTCAGAATAATGTAATCTGGTAACCGTCTCATCAACATCAAAATTTTTATCAATGAGCGTACCTTTCCCCAATTGCATATTTTTTCCTCCTTTTGGTACAAAAAAAGCCACTTCAACTAAGTTGAAGTGGCCGACTGAGGTAATATAGTCAAATGGGTATTTCACTAAACGCTGTTCAGGTTCATCAAACAGAATGATGGTTTTATGCTGACTGTTAATCCAGACCCCACGATTGTGATAATTAAACTGTTCACCTTGGCGGGTCAGTTGCTCCGTCATAC
>OKVW01000637.1_pt1 | contig 19202 bp, 16 predicted proteins | sample 1606991 | NCBI WGS metagenome assembly OKVW01 (sample SAMN03281021, study PRJEB24777) | human gut metagenome | isolation source: fecal sample PR177 from 1 month old male Malay infant, vaginal delivered...
ATATAAGTATGAATAATAAAATACCGTTAACTGAAATAGATGCCGGATTAAAACCATATGAGGATGACCTTATTCTTCGCATGGAGCTGTACAAAAGGCGAAGGGAACAGCTATTGGAAGGGTGTACCTCCCTGAATGATTTTGCCAACGGCCATTTATATTATGGATTTCATAAATATCAGGATGACTGGGTGTACCGGGAATGGGCACCGAATGCTGACGCGCTGCATCTCATTGGTGATTTCAATGGATGGAACCGGGAGACGCATCCTCTTCAAAAGCTGGGAAACGGCAATTGGGAACTGAAGCTGTCCGGTCAGAAATCCCTGTACCATGCTTCTGAGGTGAAGCTGCAGGTAACTGCCGGCGGTAAAGTCTTCGACCGCATTCCATTGTATATCAGACGTGCGGTACAGAAGCAGGATTATCGTTTTAACGGTCAGATATGGGATCCTCCCACCGCTTTCCAATGGACGGCTCCTCAGCCGTATCAGCCGGAAACACTGTTAATTTATGAATGCCATATTGGTATTTCAAGTGAAGAACCCTGCGTTGCCGGGTATAGGTATTTTACGGAAAATATTTTACCACGTGTGAAAAGAGCGGGATATAATGCCATTCAGATTATGGCACTGCTGGAACATCCTTATTACGCCTCCTTTGGATATCAGGTAAGTAATTTTTTTGCAGCATCCTCCCGGTTTGGAACACCAGAGGAACTCAAAGAGCTGATTAATACTGCTCACAAATACGGAATTGCAGTTTTATGTGACATGGTGCATTCTCACGCATCTGCCAATACAGACGAAGGGCTGGGTGCGTTCGATGGTACAGAATATCAGTTTTTTCATAGAGGTGAAAAGGGCAATCATCCAGCCTGGGGAACCAAATGCTTTAATTACAGTAAGCCGGAGGTTATTCATTTTTTACTGTCCAATCTTAAATTTTGGCTGGAGGAATACCATTTGGACGGATTCCGTTTTGACGGGGTTACTTCCATGCTTTATCACCATCATGGACTGGGGGTAAGCTTTGATCATTATAGAAAGTATTTCAGTATCGATACGGATGTGGATGCCGTGACTTATCTGCAGCTTGCAAGTGAGCTGGTCAAATCGGTTAACCCCAATGCTGTACTGATTGCGGAGGATATGAGCGGAATGCCTGGAATGTGCGTGCCAATCAGGGATGGGGGCATTGGTTTTGACTACCGCTTATCCATGGGAGTACCGGATTTTTGGATCAAAACTCTCGCGGAATCAGACGATATGGACTGGGATTTACAGAAGATGTGGCATGAGCTGAGCACAAGGAGGCCCAGAGAGAAAAACATTGGTTATTGTGAATCACATGATCAGGCACTTGTGGGGGATAAGACGATTTTCTTCTGGCTTGCCGATCAGGAATTGTACTGGCATATGGAAAAAAGTGATCAAAGCAGCAGGATCAGCCGTGCAATGGCACTACATAAAATGATACGCCTTGTAACCTTTACTTTAGCGGGAGAAGGATATCTGAATTTTATGGGAAATGAGTTCGGGCATCCGGAATGGATCGATTTTCCGCGGGAGGGAAACGGCAACAGCTATCATTATGCCAGAAGGCAATGGAGCCTAGCCGACCAATCAAATCTGAAATATGATTTTCTTCAGATATTTGACCGGGATATGCTGAAGCTTGCAGGAAATGAAGGCTTGTTTCAGAATGATCCTGAATTGCTGCGGCTGGACAACATAAAAAAAACACTGCTCTATAAGAGAGGGCAGTTTATATTTGCATTTAATTTTCATCCGATGGTGGATTGGGAGATTTCGATTCCAGAAGTATGTGGCGGAATGTATCAGAGATATTTATACACGGATGACGGTATATATGGCGGGAACGACAGTACGTTGCCCGAACAGATCCTGGACAGTACGCTGCGGTTGAGCAGTCGTACTGGAGCAGTATATAAAATCAATGAAATCCATACGCAGCCGGCAGGATAGAAAATCCTGCCGGCTGCCAGGCTATGCATCTATGACCGTATCAGTGATTTCATAATCTGATAACGTGCATCGCTGAACTGTTCCTGGAATAATTTTGAAAGCAGCGGTAAATCCTGTTTGGCAAATGCCTCTAACATTTTTTCGTGCTGAAGGGCAACCTTTTCTAAATCTTCATGTCTTTTGTTTGTTTCAGATTTTTCGAATAAATCCCAGAATGTAGTGAGCAGCTGTTCTAAGAACAGATTGTTGGTACTTGCAAACAGTGTTTTATGAAACTGGCGGTCTTCTGTGACAAAGGGTTCGCCCATAGCCGCTTTCTCTTTCATCGTTTCTACCTGCAGGCCTAAATATTGTAATTGTTCGGTACTGATGCGTTCCATTGCTTTTGGCAGGGAATTTATTTCTAACATACTTCGGATCTCCAGAAGTTCCAGAAGCATGGAGGGTTTACTTTGCAATACAATGGACCAGGTGTCAACAATCTGCTTGCTCACATCCGGTATCTGTACATATCTTCCGCTTCCCTGTCTGGATACGATAATTCCACTGGACTCAAATGCACTCAAGGTTTCCCGGAGTGAGGTGCGGCTGACGCCAAACCGTTTCATAAGTTCTTTTTCAGGAGGAAGCTTTTCTTTTGAAATGAGATGTTCTGTAATTAATTCTACGATTTTTTCTTTTAAAGTATTATCACTTGTTTCTTTTTTTTCCATAGCCGGTATCTTATTTACTCCCATAGGTAAAACTCCTAACTTAAAATTTATTCAACAAATATATCGAAAAATCAATTATTGTTACGACTATTCTATACTGGGAATCCAGGTATGTCAAGATAAATTAAAAAATTAAGTTCAATTCCTGGCTTTAAAGGGAGGTATGAATTATGAAAAAATGAAAATGTTCTTATAATGGTAATCAGTAGGGAAGTTTTATGTACAATATGTACGATATGGGAAAAGCAAAATAGTGCATAAATGACAAAAAAATAAAATATGTGAATTAATTCATAAACACTATTGACAATTGATCGTATGAATGATATAAAATATTTAAAGCGATCAACAAATATTGAAACTTAATAAATATTTGTACGATGACTTTTGCTTTTTGTTAACAAATACACGAGAGGTGGAAAGTATGAAAGATGAGAAAGAAGTAATACTCAAAGTGGAAGGCATGAATAAAACGTTCGTATCCACAAAAGCCGTCATCGATATGCACCTTGAATTAAGAAGGGGTGAGGTACGGGGACTGATTGGCGAAAATGGAAGCGGCAAATCTACACTGTCTTCTATGATTGCCGGGTCTTTGAAACCGGATAGCGGAGAGATGTATCTTTTAGGCAAAAGCTATAGTCCAAGATCCAGTGTGGAGGGACAGAATGCGGGAATAGCCATGATGGTACAGGAAGCCGGAACCATTAACGGTCTCAGCGTGGCGGAAAATATTTTTCTGGGAAACCACGGGGAAGTGTCAACAGCGGTATTTGTAAGTAAACGAAAAATGATTAGAGAATCGAGAAAAATATTGGATTTGATCGGGGCAGCAGAGGTCATGCCGGAGAAACTGATTGATGAATATTCTTTTGAGGATCGAAAATTAATTGAGATTGCAAAAGCACTGCATGGCAACCCGGAGATGTTAATATTAGATGAAACCACTACGGCGCTGTCTCAAAGAGGCAGAGATGTCATATATGAGATCATTAAGAAAATGAAGGCAGAAAAAAAGGCAATATTATTTATTTCCCATGATTTAGATGAACTGCAAAAAGTATGTGACAGTGTGACAATTATGCGTGATGGTGAATACATATCTACGTTAGAAGGGGAGGAAATCCAGATTGATACCATGCGGCAGTTAATGGTTGGCCGTGAACTGTCGGATCATTATTACCGCACAGATGAAAAAGCAAAGTACAGTGACGAAGTTGTCCTCAGTGTCCGGGATGTCTGCCTGGATAGCAGGCTTCAGAAGATTTCACTGGAACTCCACAAAGGAGAAATCCTGGGAATAGGCGGGTTGACAGATTGCGGTATGCACGATTTATGCAAAGTGATCTATGGTTTGACAAAGCCTGATTCGGGAGAAGTACGGGTAGGGAGTGAGCAAAAATTAATCAGGCATGCATATGAAGCGGCAGCTTGCAATATGGGATATATACCAAAGGACAGAGAGAAAGAAGGGTTGATGACGACTTCCAGTATCAGCGACAATATCGTGCTGATGTCTTATGACAAGCTGAAAATAGGAATGCTGATTACCAGAAAGAGAGAAAGTAAGCTGGTAAATGAACAGGTTAAAAAACTGAGAATCAAGCTGGCATCGATTAATCAGGCTGTGGTATATCTGAGCGGCGGAAATAAACAGAAAGTTGTTATCGGTAAATGGACGGCAAATGATGCACGCATTATTTTGATGGATTGTCCTACCCGGGGAATTGATATAGGTGCCAAAGCTGCCATCTATGCACTGATGGAAGAGTTTAAGAAAGAAGGGCGCTCGATGATTATGATTTCAGAGGAATTATCCGAATTGATTGGAATGGCTGACCGGGTAATCATTATGAAAAATGGAAAGATTTCAGCGACGCTCATGAGAGATGAAGGTCTGGGTGAGCAGAAACTGATCAAGAGTATGATTTAAGGAGGTGAAGAAATGAAAGAGAATAAAAATGCGGTGTCAGCAGAAAGTTTTAATTTTAATGGACTCCGAAATAATGAAATGGTGCAGAAATTACTGCCTTTTCTGGGATTGTTTATCGTAGTAACTGTGTTTTCCATCATTACAAAAGGTCAGGCAATCTCCATGAGTAATATATCAATCATATTATTGCAGTCCTGTATTTATATGGTGGCGGTTATGGGAGTTACCTTTACCATTTCCCAGGGAAATATGGATATGTCACTGGGCGGAGCTATTGTTGCAAGCTGTATGGCAGCCGGGATCTTGGGCGAGTCATCACCATGGCTGGTACTGCCGATTTGTATTGTTGTCAGCATTATCTGTGAATTGATCGTAGCATTAATCCATATTTATCTGAATATACCAACGATCATTGGTTCCTTCATTGTCATGTATCTGGCGAAAGGAATTGCATCTACGGTTATGCTGAACAGAAGTGCAAATATTGTTCTGCCAAATGCTTTAAAGGGACTGGACCATAATTATTTTTACTGCACGGTAGCCGTGGTGGTTATCATTGTATCTTATATTTTATCGGAGTATACCAAGTTGGGCAAAATCAACCGTGCGATTGGTGCCAATCAGTCGGCAGTGGAGGCAAGCGGTGTGCCCATGAACAAATATAAACTGCTGGCATTTGGATATAGTGGGTTTACTCTTGGAATCGCATCCTTCCTGATGTTTATCAGATCTGTAGGAGTTACCGCAAAAACGGGAATGGGATTTGAAACAAATGCCATATTGATTCTTGTAATTGGTGGTATTTCACTTACCGGAGGATCCAATGTGCGTGTAATTAAAGCCGTGATCGGCTGTCTGCTTTTTACATTCCTGGATAATGCATTAATTCTGGTAGGAGTAAATTCTACAGAAGTGGGGCTGATTAAGGGGCTGATCTTCCTGGCTGCGGTAGCAGTGGGATTTGACAGAAAGAGTATGACCTATATTGTTTAACGTTATTTACACATGATTATGAAATGCAGGAGATAAAGTGCATTCATATATAAAAATGACAAATGGAGGTATTAAAATGAGAAAGAAATTTATGGCAATGTTAGCAGCAGCGGCAATGATGGTATCAATGCTGGCAGGATGCGGCGCAGACACATCCGGTAATGAAACAACCCAAAAAGCAACAACAAAAGCAACGGAAGAATCTGCTTCGGCTGCAGATAAAGGGACGGATGCCAAGTCTGCTGAGACAGCCGCACCCGCAGCTGCATCTGATTCAGGACAGGCAAAAGAATTGAGCGTTGGAGTAGTTATCTGGTCGGTTGATGATGGCGGTCTTGGCTTTTCTGTTAAGAAACAGTTAGAGCACGTTGGTAAAATATTAAATGTGAACTTCATTTTTAAAGGCGGAAGTGTAGACGCTGAAAGTCAGATAAAAGATGTGGAAAATCTCATCGCAGCCGGTGTTGATGGAATTCTGCTGTGTCCCATGGTAGATACCACAATTGATAAATTTACTGCAATGTGCGATGATGCAGGTGTAAAACTATCTTTGATGTTCCGTTCTGTAATAGATGAAGATGTCCGCAGTGTGGCATTGGCGGCGGAATCCTTTGTGGGTGATATCTGTGAGGCAGAAGAAGAAGCCGGAGCGGATCTGGTAGATGCATTAGTGGAAGCCGGAGCTAAGAATCTGGCACTGATGTACTGTGAGCCAGGTAACTCCGTAACAGACAGGCGCCAGGCAGGAATCAATGCCAGGATTGAGGAATTAGGAATCAATGTGGTAACGACCTATACCATGCCCGCAGGTACCCTTTCAGCAGGTTTTACCGAAGGTGCAAACAGCATTTTAACCACATATCCGGAGTGTGACGGATTCCTTCTGTCATTTGGATCTGACGGCGGTATTGATGCAGTAATCCAGCTTGTATTAAGCAAGAATCTGGTTGGAAAAGTTCACGTAGCATCCTTTGATACCGTTCAGGATACAAAGACAGCATTTGAAAATGAAATACTTGTAGCAGAAACCTGCGGTTCCCAGGCAGATGCATTATTTGCTTTTATGATTCTCTATAACGAATTGCAGGGGACACCATTGTCCGATGAACCAATTGAATTATTTTCAAACTATGTTTACATAAAGAACACAGAACAGGCGGCTAAATATGACGAGTACTGGTCCTATGACACATATCAGCTGTATTCGGAAGAAGAGATTAAAAATATGACTAAGGTCTATAATCCGGAGCTGACTTTGGATCAGTTTAAAGAGATCGTTTCCGCATATGGGTATGAAGATGTATTGGGCCGTCTTGGAGCTGAGTAGAGAAAGGAATTTCTAGAGCATGTTTGAAAATTCATTCCCGCCATCTGCACGCCCCACTTTGCGGCATATTTGCCCCGAATTCAGGTTACATAGTACGCTTGTCGCCCTTCATTCGGGACAAATCTCCCACAAACTGGAACGCACAGCTGTCAGAAAGCAATTTTAAAACACGCTCTGGAGCATTACGAACTAATCACTATAAAAGAATATACAATTATCAGGGGAGTTGGAAATAATTCCCCTGATAGGCAAGGGTGGTGCAGATGAATAAAACATTGGAAATTTTAAAAAGAGGAGTTATTGCATTAGTCATTCCTGCGTTCTTATACCTGCTTCTATATCTGGCAGCTCCTGCGGCGATTGGCTGGGGAAGCCTGTGGGAGCTGCTCAGACAGTCCATTGCAGCGGCAATTCTTTCCTGGGGCATGGTGTTTGGGCTTAAGATTGGGATCTGGAATTTCTCAGTAGGAGCAAATGTAATGTTTGCAGCAATCATAGGCGGTAATATTTCACTTCGCCTGGGGCTGGGACTGCTTCCTACGATATTGGTAATTACATTGACGGGTACACTGGTGGGATTGCTTTCAGGAAGTCTCTTTATACTGCTGCGAATACCTTCCGTAATCCTTACAATCGGCATGATGGTAATTCTGGAAAGCGCTACAGCAGTGGCATTTGGCGGCGGCGGCGTTACAATGCTGAATGATATTTTGAATCTATCACTGTTCCCAAATGATGTGATTGTAGGCGTTGTACTATATATTATCGCATTTGCATTAATGTACTGGATCAGCCTGGGATATAATATCCGGGCGGTGGGAAGCAATATTGGTGCTTCAAAGTTAAACGGGATCGGAATTGATAAGACCAGAATATTATGTTTGACAGTTACCGGATTTTTCTGCGGCTGCTATGCATTTATGGCAATTGCAAAGGGTGGGGTGATTACCCCCAGGGTAAATATGGATTCCCTGACACTTACATTTGATGCACTGATTGGCGGCTTTATTGCCATAGCACTTGAGAAGCAGGTAAATCTGATCATGGGCGTATTCATCGGAAGTTTTTCCATACAGCTGATTAAATCCTGCATTATTGCATTCAATATGCCAAGTGTATTTCAGCAGGCAATCATTGCAATTTTCTTATTAATTATAATGGCAATGACCACCAGGAGCCCGATTATGGATACGCTAAGAGAACGGATGAGGCGGCTTGTGTCAAGAAAACAGGTGAGCGGGAATTAGACTGATGATTGGAAGATAAATAGCCAATTGAAAGTCAAACAAATAAGAGAAAACGTATCAGACGAGTAAAATGAAATCAGGAGGATCTAAGATGATTATAAGTAAAAAACCGAAAACGCGTGAGGAAATTCTGAAAAAGCTTCGGGAAAATGTGGAGCAGGGCATTCCGATTATCGGAGCGGGAGCCGGGATCGGGCTCAGTGCCAAATGCGAAGAAGCAGGCGGAGCCGATCTGATTATTACATATAATTCCGGGAGATTTCGAATGGACGGGCGTCCTTCTATCAGCGGGCTTCTTCCCTTTGGGGATGCCAATGGAATTGTAAAAGAATTAGCCGCACAGGTTCTGCCTGTGGTACAGGATACCCCTGTTCTGGCTGGAGTCTTTGCCCAGGATAATTACCGTTTTATGGATAAGTTCCTGCAGGAATTAAAGGATCTGGGTTTTGTGGGCATTCAGAATTTTCCCTCCTTTGCGGACTTTGCAGGTTCCCAGAAAATTGAGTTAGAGGAAGTGGGGTATGGGGTCTGGAATGAAATTGAGATGATGCGTCTGGCACACAGCATGGATATGCTTACGGCTCCTTATGTATTTAGTGAAATGCAGTGTGAGGAAATGGTAAAAGCCGGTGCCGATATCATTGTGGTTCACTGTGGATGCACGATGGGAGGAAGTACCGGAATCAAAACCAATATTGCCTATGGGCTGAAAGAAGCAGCTGAATATGCAGAGCGTCTGGCTAAGCTGGCTTTATCGTTAAATCCGCAGGTTTTCGTAATCTGCCATGGTGGACCGATTGCAGAGCCGGAAGATGTTAAATATATATTGGAACATACAGAAAATATACAAGGCTTTTTTGGAGCGTCCAGCATGGAGCGCCTGCCTGCAGAAAGGGCAATTACAAATCAGGTGAAGAACTTTAAACAACTGTCTCTGAAAAAACAGGGCAGCTGACAAATTGTGGGGTGAAGGTATTGGGTTTAGAAGAAATAAGAAACTTTATGATATCATGCGGCGGATATCTGCATCATATCGGTATGCTGGTTGAAGATTCCCAAAAGACAAAAAGGGAGCTGGAGATCATTCCGGGACTGGGAGACTGGACTTCTAACAGCAGTACCTGGTATGACCGGGATATGGTGGTTGGCAGGGAAAATACCATTTTGTGCAGCACATCGAGAATTCTGGATGGCACATTATTAGAAGTAATACAACCGGTAAAAGGAAAATGTATGCATACACATTTTCAGGAGTATTTAGACAAATACGGACCGGGGCTGCATCATTTTTGTTACGGATTTCCCCATTATGAAGACTTTCTGAAGGTATATGATTACTTCCGGGACCAGGGATTTGGGGAGGTGCTTCATGGGCGGAAGCTGTCAGAAAAAGAAGATGTGACAGATGAATACTGTTATTTTGAAGTATTTGGAGACAAAGTTTTCATAGAAATTAATTGGACCAGGTATAAATGGGGCTATTAGTACTGACACGAAAATCCTGTGTGTATGACTCAATTATTGGAGTAATGCTGTAAGAACCTTAAGGAGATCTGTATGGAACATACCATTTTGTTGGAAGACGTTATAAAAAGAGATGATCAGGTGGTTGCAGGATATGAAGCGATTACCAATGATATATTTTCCCTTGCAGGAAAAACGGCTGTAGTCACTGGCGCCGGAAGGGGAATTGGAAGAGCCGTTGCAATTGGTCTGGCTAAATTTGGTGCGGATGTGGCGATTGCTGATATAAATGAAGAAACGGCTGAGATAACTGCAGAGCTTGTTCGTGCCGTTGGCAGAAAAGCAGAGATTTATCTGTCGGATGTGAGTGATTATGATAAAACTGAGACTATGATGGAAGAGATACATAATAAATTTGCCAGTGTGGATATTCTGGTAAATAATGCGGGGATCGGTTCGGGATCTTCTTTCCCGGAGGTGACGCCCGAAGAGTGGGAGAGAGTGCTGAAGATGAATCTGGGCAGTGTATATAATTGCTCGAAAGCAGCAGCAAAATATATGATTCAGCAGAAAAAGGGATCTATTATCAATATTGGGTCCTCCCTGTCTTCCAGAGCTGCGCTGATGAACTGCCTGGGAGGAAGCCCGGAATACTGCGTTTCAAAAGCCGGTGTACAGGCACTGACACGTTCTGCGGCACAGTTTATGGCTGCGAAAGGGGTAAGAGTGAACGCGGTAGCGCCAGGTCCGGTGGACAGCCCCATGCATATTTCACGCAGAGAAGAACTGGCGGCGGAGCTGTGCCGAATTCCTCTGGGCAGGATTCAAAACTGTGATGATTTGGTTGGTCCCATCGTATTTCTGGCATCTGAAGCAGCCAGATTTGTGACGGGGCAGACGATTCATGTAAATGGCGGGTTATTAATGGCAGATTAAGAAAATGTAAAACATAAAAAAGGAGATAAGAAGATGCCGGTTATTAAAAATTATAATTATAAGGATATGCCAAAGTGGGCAGAGTTAAAAAAATACGAACAGGTCTTCGTTCGCGGAGATGAGGTATTAGAAATCGAAGAAAAGGATTATCCAAAGACAGCGCTGATGTGTCTGTCTGGAAGTATCACCATTACTGAGGGTGACCAGGAAGTAACCTGCACCTTAGGACAGGCTTATGAATTGAAGGGAAACAAAGCAGTGGTAAAGGCACAGCCCTATTTCTTTGTGGAAAAAGCGTCATTTATGCTCATGTGCGGTACCTGGATTACAGCCAGTTTTAATATGTTTCGGGCTGAAATTTTTGAAGAGCCGAAGAATCACGGCACGCCCTGTGACTATTACCGAAACTGCAGCTTCGATAACCATTATCATGATTTTGATGAGTATTGGATCATCTATCAGGGGCATGGAGTAGCGTATACGGAAGATAAACCTTTTGAAGTAGGCCCCGGGGACTGTGTAGCCACAGGCATGGGATGGCATCATGACTTCCCCATTGCCCACGATTATGTATGCGCAGTGACCGTAGAGACAGAGGGTTCCGGGCTGAACAGACCGGATCATTTATGGGAGCAGGTGCATGGAAAAGCAGTTCCCCAGATGGACAGAGTATAGGAGGAGCATATTATGATAGAACGTATTTTAGGAAAAACAGGTTTTTCAGTATCGGCACTGGGCTTAGGCTGTTATCAGTTTACTTCCCAGTTTGGCGTAATGCCTGAAGCAGCAAATGATATTTTAGATTATGCCATTGGAAATGGAATTAATCTGTTTGATACGGCACAGTCTTACGGATTCGGGGAAAGTGAAGAACTGCTGGGACGTGCAAAAGTGAGGAATGCTGGAAAGCAATTAGCTATATCTACAAAACTGGGAAATCTGCTGAAAACTACCGTGGAAGAAGTGGCAAAGACCACCAGAGAGATGGATTGGGATGCTTATCTGGACCCGGCAGCGATCAAAAGAGCGGTGAAGCACAGTATGTGGCTGCTGCGTGTGGATCAGCTGGATATATTGATGATTCACGAGTACAACTGGCCTATGTGGAAAATTAATTTTGAAACCGGGGAAGGCCCTGTGATATCTATTTTAGAGGAACTGAAAAAAGAAGGATTGATTGCCAATATCGGATTAGGCGGCTGGGATATGCACACAGCAGCGCAGTTAGTAAAAACGGGTAAATTCGATGCAGTTCTGGCTGCCGGGGGAATGAACCTCCTGGAAAAGCCTATTTATGATGAACTGATTCCGGCGTGTCTGGAGCAGAATACAGGCGTAATGCTGGGCGGCGGATTTGGGCAGAATACACCGTTTTTAATCGCACAGGATAAAGAATTCGTGGAGCTTTTAAAAAGAAATCCCGAGGAAAAGATACAGAACATGGTCAAGAAACTGAACTGCATTTATGAAATTGCAGATGAATTGGAAGTATCCATGCCGGAACTGGCAATCCGCTATATATTAGCCCATGAAGAGATACATTCCCATGTTGCCGGTGCCAGAGAGCTGGCGCATATCAAAAATAATATGCAGTCCGCTGAAAAAGGACCTTTGCCGAAAGAATATGTGGACAAGATTGATCAGATACAGAAGGTGGGTAAGTGTCCCACCACGGAAGAAATGAGAGATCTGGCGAAAGAACTGAAAAGCCGGAGCTAGCGGAGGGCAGTCATGGATAAGAAAGCAGCGGTTATCGGGACTTTTGATACAAAGGGAGAAGAATTTCTCATGCTAATCCGGAAATTAAAAGATCTGCAGGTTGATGTTATCACTATAGATACGGGACTTGGAAAGAATGAAAGCTTTGAGGCTGATTATTCGGCTGCTTTGATTCTAAAAAGTGAAGGATACCGGATGGATGAGATTGCAAGTGCCGAAAAAAGAGCAGAATATCTGGAAAAGACAGCAGAAAAGGCAGCGCAGATTGTACTTGAACTGTCAGAATCAGGGAAGGCCCGGGGAGCGATTTCTATGGGCGGAGGTCAGGGAAGCTTTATAGCAGGAATTGTGATGAGGGCGCTTCCCATAGGATTTCCAAAAGTACTGCTTTCCACAATCGCATTGGTGGAGGGTTCAGCAAAACAATTTAAGAATCTAAATGATACCGTGGTCATGAATTCTCTGGTGGATATTTCCGGGTGCAATTCACTGCTGGAAATGACAATATCAGAGGCAGCGGGCTGCATCGCCGGGATGCTGGAGAATCAGACAGCCAATGGAATAAACAGCGGGAAACCCGCAGTAGGCATCAGCGCATGGGGAGTGACAACTCCCTGTGTGAATATGGTGCGCTCCCTGCTGGAGGCGGACGGCATTGAAGTATATGTATTTCATTCCAATGGGGATGGGGGAATGGTACTGGAAAATCTGATCCGCCAGGGGGCTTTGTGCGCAGTCGCAGATCTGACTCTGCCTGAAATAAGTATGCCGCTCGCCGGGGCGTGCGTATCCCCAATTCCCCACAGGCTGGAAAATGCAGGGGAAGCCGGAATCCCCCAGGTGGTTGCGCCCGGAGGCTTAGATATGGTGCTGGCTTCGGCGGATCAGTTGGCAGCAGGAGGCAGATTTTACAATAGAAAGGTGTACCAGCATAATCCACAGGTAGCTTTTGTGAGAAGTTCGCCAGATGAAAATGAAGCATTTGGAAAAGCTATCGCAGATAAACTAAATCATGCAAAAGGACCTGTAAAGTTACTGCTTCCACTGGAAGGGCTATCTGCAATCGATAAAAAAGGAGAAATCTTTTATGATCCCCAGACCGATCAGGTATTATTCGATACTTTAACATCCCGGATTATGAATAACAGGGTAGAGATCCTGGAAGCAGATTCGCATATTAACAGCCGGAGCTTTGCAGAAGCAGTTGTAAAGTCCTTAAAGGAAATATCTCCGGAACTAAACAAATTAGAGGAAAAATGAGACAGGAGGGTGAACTTTGACACATAAAATTAAAAAGGTAGATGTCCATCTGGTCTCGACACAGGTGAAAGGCGGATTTCAGGATGCCACAAGAAATGTCGAGATGATCGGATACACCATTGTAAGAATTACCACAGATCAGGGACTGGAAGGATTTGGTGTTACCTATCACGAAGTGGGCGGAGAGGCAACGAAAAGCCTCATTATCAATAATATTGCACCGAAGTTAATTGGCAGAGATCCGCTGGAAACAGAAGTAATCTGGCAGGAGATGTTCCACTATTTAAGGGGAATTGGGCGAAAAGGGCTGATGTTTTGTGCTCTGAGCGCGGTAGATATTGCCTTATGGGATTTGAAAGGAAAGATTTTTGAGATCCCGCTGTACCGGCTGCTGGGTGGAAATAAAACGAAAATACCCGTATATGGCAGCGGCGGATGGACGTCCTATTCAGACGAGCATTTAGTGGAAGAAATGAAAGGCATTGTAGCTCAGGGATATCAGATCATCAAGTTTAAAGTCGGGGTAAACGGCGGAGATACGCCGCTTAAGGATGTTGAAAGAGTGAGAAAAGTCAGGGAGGCGGTAGGTCCGGACATAAAGATTCTGCTGGATGCAAATAATTGCTGGGATGCTGCCACCGCAGTTCAGTTCGCCAATCGTGTGAGAGAATACAATATTTCGCTATTAGAGGAACCGGTATTTGCCGACGATATCCAGGGATTGGCAAAGTTTAAAAGGGGAACCGACATTCCGCTGGCTACCGGTGAACATGAATATACAAAGTTTGGCGCAAGGGATCTGGTGCTGAATGAGGCAGCGGATATCATCCAGTGCGATGGAACCAGGGCCGGCGGTTACACGGAAATGTTGAAAATCGCAGCCATAACCCAGGCATGGAACTTAAAATTCGCCCCTCATGCCATGGAAAATATTCATATTCACTTAATCAGTGCTGTGCCAAACGCACTTTATCTTGAGCGGCTTTTACTGTTCGAAGAACTTACCAGCTCCGTCTATATCAATCCGCCGATGCCTGAAAAAGGTTTCATGGAAATACCGGATCTTCCCGGTTTGGGACTGGAACTCAACATGGACTATATTAACCAGCGGGATGAGAAATAGAAGGAGAAAAGGATGGGTTTTAAAGGAATATTTCCGGCATTGGTCACTCCCTTTGATGATTTGGGAAAGTTTCATGTAAATGCGATGGCGGAAATTATTGAAATGAATATCGAAAAAGGGGTACATGGATTTTATGTAGGAGGAAGTACCGGAGAATCTTATTTGCTGTCACCGGAAGAGCGGAAAACAGTTCTGGAAGCGGTTATGAAAATTGTTGACGGCAGGGTGGATGTAATTGCAAATATCGGAATGTTCTCTACTGTGCAAAGTATAGAATTGGCAAAGCATGCGGACAGTGTGGGCGTCTCTGCAATATCAGCAGTGCCTCCGTTTTATTTTAAGTTCGGCATAGAGGAATATGTGGAATATTATAATAATCTGGTGGAAGAAACGAATGCTCCTTTAATTATATATAACGTGCCTGCTTTATCTGGTATTCATTTTTCCAGGCAGGATATAGAGAAGATGTTCCAAAATGATAAAATAATCGGCTTAAAACATACCAGTTATGATCTCTTTCAAATGCAGAAAATCCTGGAAGAACATCCGGATAAAACGGTATTTATTGGACACGATGAAATCTTTTTGTCCGCCTATGCAGCAGGCGCCCGGGCAGCTATTGGAAGCACCTTTAACTTTATGTCTGAAAAATTTATACGGATGGAGCAGCTTTTCCAGGAACGAAAATTAGAAGAAGCGCTGCATATGCAGGGCGAAGTGAATGACGTGGTGGAGGTTCTGTCGGAAATAGGCGTGTTCAAAGGAGTAAAAGAGGCGCTACGTTTACAGGGCATAGATGCCGGTACCTGCAGAAAGCCCTTTTTACCACTGAAAAGGTCACAGATTGAAAAACTGCATCAGGTATTGGAACGTACCGGGTGTCTGTAAAGGTTGGTAATGCTGCAGCTGATTTAGTGTATAAATAATTATAGGTTTTGATAATAACTCCCTGGAATGCTGGAAACAGCGTAAGGCAGGGAGTTTTTTTGTGCTTAGAGATAGTTACGCAATAATGCAAAACTCATAAATGTACTGGAAATTTCCGCGGGGCGGAACTTTTATGTGGATTTGTAAAGCTAATCAGCAGATACATCAGAAACAAAAGCGATGGTTTGAAGCTGTCATGGGCGGGGAACATGCAATCTGTGTTCCGCCGTCCTATTCTTCCCAAAAGTCTTCTATTTCTCGGAGTATTTCATCGGTAGGTATCAGTGTCGCTTCGATAATGGTTTTACCGGTTTTTTCTAAATAGTGCTTAATCATATAATATCCACATGCATAGCCAGCACAAAAGGGTAGTCCCACCGGAAAATACCCCCGCATTTTCGCAATTTCATCTCCATAGAGATAGGAGGTTAAATTATCCATGCCTTTTACATACAATGCATCTTGGATGAGTGGCTTTATATAATGGTTCAGTGTGTCCATATCTATTTTACTGACCCAGGGGCCTAGTTTTTCTTCTCCATAAATGAAGGTGGCGTAGTTTTCAGCCAGCCCCTCCGTGACCATCATACCAGCCAGGGATATATCGTCACGCCATTTTTCAAATTGAAACCGCACGTTGTGGTTGCATTCATGGGCGAGGGCAGCCGGTATACGCCCAATTGTGTATTCGTTTGGTGTAATTGCACCAAAAATGTATCCGGGTATGCCGCCGTCACCTGAATAGCCATCGCTGAGTATGGTATAGGGACTCTTGGGATCTGCCAGCAGAATGGTATATAAGTAATTCTGAACCGGTAATTCTACACCGGCGTCCTCAAACCGACCCAGTGCGTCTTCTATGGAGTGCTGGCAGCTTTTCCAAAATGAATCATCCGACAGCAATTTAACGCTTTCTTCCTGTCTCTTATCAATTTCCAAAGGATCCAGATATCCTAACATGTTGCTTGCCATGATAACGTCATAGCCATTTTCCTGTTTCGCCTTGAGGGGAATGCAGTAACACGCCCATTTCTTCTCGAAGGGTTTCATCATTTCGTAACGATATATGTCGTTCTTTTTTTCTGTAGGGGCAGCAATCATTTTCTTGTAGATGATATCTGACCGAATATTCTTGATTTCCATATTTTTCTCCTTTTCTGTGTGGTCTATTGATATCATACACGTTGACGCGGCGAGAAGGTCAAGAGGAAAATTACTTATTGATGTCTAGATTTAAGCCATTCAGTACATCAGAGTACATGATCTGCTTTCTATGTTATATAATATTTTAACTTATTTTTGACATAGAAAAATATGAGGAAAGAAGAGGTGCAAAAAGATGGCTGTATTGGGTATCGATTTGGGAACATCGAATAGCCTGGTGGGTTATTGGAATGGAGAAAAAGTAGAATTAATTGACAATGTATTTGGTAAGAAGCTGACACCATCTGTAGTAGGTATAGATGATAACGGTGATATTCTGATCGGAGAGGTGGCAAAGCAAAGGTTAATAACGCATCCAGAATGTACAGTTTCAACATTTAAGAGATATATGGGAACAGATAAAAAATATGCAATGGAAAAGTATACATTCACACCAATAGAATTATCAGCAATACTATTGAATACGTTGAAAGAGGATGCTGAACATTTCTTAAAACAGGAGTGTCGACAGGCAATCATCAGAGTTCCAGCTTATTTTAATAATATACAACGTGAAGCAACGATAGAAGCTGCTAAGTTGGCTGGTTTAGAGGTTCTGAATATCATTAGTGAGCCAACTGCAGCTGCAATGGCTTATGGCATTCATAATCTGGATGAAGATAGTACAATAATTGTTATTGACTTAGGGGGAGGAACTTTTGATGTCTCGCTTCTTGAAATGTTCGAAGGAATTATGCAGATTAGAGCAATTGCCGGGGACAATCATTTAGGCGGAGAGGATTTTACCTGGGAACTAATGAAAAAATGCCTGGAAGAAAATGAAATCGATAAGGATTCGGTGAGTCCTGAACAATCCGCTTCACTATACAATAAAATGGAGTTTGTGAAACAAAATATTACGGGTGTAAGGCAGGAGACTATAACCTTTAGTATAAATAATAAAGATTATAAGTTTATACTAACCCAAGATAAAATAGAAAAAATCTGGTCAGGACTTCTAGCAAGAATGAAAATACCAATTATCAGAACGTTGCAAGATACCAGTCAAAAAATAAAGGATATTGATAAAGTAATCTTGATCGGAGGAGGAACAAAATCATCCATCATAAGAAAATATTTTAGCAGATTATTTGCACAAATTCCATATACTCAAATTAATCAAGATGAAGCCGTCGCTATAGGAGCTTCTATACAGGCTGCTTTAAAAATAGACAAGAGCATGATGGAAGAAATGATATTAACGGATGTATGTGCATTTTCTCTAGGAGTAGAAACATGCGAATATATGAATAATGGATTTCAAGATGGTTATTTTTGCCCAATTATAGAACGTAACACTACAATTCCAGTTAGTAAAGTACAAACTCTCAATTCAATATATGAAAATCAAAATAAAATTCTTATGAATGTTTATCAAGGAGAAGGAATAATGGTTGAAAATAATTTGAAGATTGGGGAAATTCAAATACCATTGCCCAGAAAAGGAAAAGGCCAGAAAGTTGATGTACGATTTACCTATGATACGAATGGAGTTCTAGAAGTCATTGTAACTGTAAAGGAAACGAATGTTGTACACCGACTGTATATTGAAAATACCCCCGGGAACTTGTCACAGGAGCAAATGGAGGAGCAATTTAACAAGTTAAGAGAATTAAAAATACATCCAAGGGAACGATCTAAGAATAGATTATTATTGGCGAGAGCAGACCGTATCTATAGTGAGTCATTGGGAGAAAGAAGGTTATATATAGGAAAAATGATTATTTCCTTTAAAGGAATTTTAGAAAAACAAGATGAATTAACAATCAGAAAAGCAAGTAGAGAGTTTCAATTATGGTTAAATCAGCTGGAAGGGAATCTGGAATTATGACCATTTGGAAAGTACTGGAGATAAGTCCTACTAAAGATATAAAAGAAATTAAAAAAGCTTATGCAGCACAACTTAGGTTAATACAAATTGATCAAAATCCAGAGTTGTTTCAAGAACTTAAAGAAGCATTTGACTATGCGCTAAGTTATGCCAGAGATTATGAAAATGCATCAAATGTATATAAGGTGGACAAGATTAAGATAGATAATCAAGTGGAGTTAGAAAATATTTCTATATCGGATAAAACCGGGAATAATCAATTATCCAGTAGAGAAACAGAACAAGATAGCGAAACTTCTGAAGAATTCAATATAAAACTGAGCAAGATTTTAGATAATTTTCAATTCTTTATAGATATTTCAAGGTGGAAAAATCTATTATCTAATAAACATACATGGAATATAGAAGCCGAAATATATAATCAAAGAATGATTGTTGTTGTACTTTTGCAGCATTATAGGATCATGCCCGGAAATATCATTCTATTTTTACTTGAAAATTTTGGTTTAAATGAAGGGCGTATCGATATAGACTCTGA
>OKVW01000640.1_pt1 | contig 19060 bp, 8 predicted proteins | sample 1606991 | NCBI WGS metagenome assembly OKVW01 (sample SAMN03281021, study PRJEB24777) | human gut metagenome | isolation source: fecal sample PR177 from 1 month old male Malay infant, vaginal delivered...
GATGGGAAGCAATTTTCAAACTCCCTCTGGCCTCTCACCATTACGGTGAGGGGCCATTTTGACGGCCAGCTGCCCCGAGGTGCGGGCATTTTTATGCATGGCAGCGGATTGGTTCAGCTTCTGGTACCATCAGCCCTTGGCAGCGCGGCAAAATAATGGTATAAATATAATCGCTAAGAATCCGGTTTCCCGCGGATCGGGTTTTGAATACGTTCTAAGTCAGGAAGAGAAGATATATGAATGATCTAAAATATATTAAGGGACACATTTTATTCCATTGTTATTTCTGTTATGCAGTCAGCGGCATGGTAATTCTGCTGTTTGGAGTGATCCTGCCGGATCTGATCAGAGAGAACCACCTGAGTTTTGCACTGGCAGGTGGGCTGCTGTCATTTATGGCAATCGGCAATCTGCTGGCCAGCATTGTGTACCCTCTGATGTCCGCCAGATTTTCCAGGAAGTCCAGCATGGTGGCTCTGGCGGTAATCTACCCGGTGTGTCTGGCGGCATTTACCATGAGACCGCCGGTGTGGCTGATGTGTGCCATGATGCTGCTCATCGGCATCACCAAGGGAACCGTCACCATTGTCAACAATCTGGCCACCAAGGTGGCTACCGGCAATTCCAACAAATATTTGAATCTGCTGCACATGTGGTATGCGGTTGGGGCATTTGCCTGCCCCTTGATGATGTCACTGCTGGCGGGCCTGGGCTTTAGCTGGCGGGTTGGAGTCCTCATACTGGCATTATTAGCTGGCGTTATGGTGGTATCCTATGCTACAATGGATTTTACACAGATTGAGCGGCGGGGGATGGGAGACAGCATCCAAAAGGCGGACCGGCAGACAGACAGCCGCGGAACCCTTTGGTTCCTGAAAAAGAGGACATTCTGGGTGATCACCTTTCTGATCTTTTTCTACATGGGACTGGAAAATTGTGTAAACGGCTGGTTTGTGACTTATCTCCAGGACTCAGGGGCAATGAGCGCTGCGCTGGCTTCCACTATGGTATCCATCACCTGGGTGATGATCGTGCTTGGAAGGCTGGTGATTGCCCAGATCTCCGGCCGGTTCTCTCCACGGCTGATTCTGCTGGTGATCACTGCCATACAGCTGGCGGCGGTGGTGGTGCTGGTGCAGTCCGGATCTTTGACTCTGACTGTGCTGTCCCTGTGCCTTCTGGGCCTGGGAATGGCCGGGTCATTTCCCACAGCCATGTCGGTGGTAGGGGATACACTTGGCAATGCGCCCATCGGCGTGTCCATGCTGACGGGAATCTCCTCCCTGGGCGGGATACTGACGCCCCAGGTAATCGGTGTGCTGGCCGACCACCTGGGGATCAGGGCGGCGATCCTGTTTCTGCTGGTCAACGGCGCATTTCTCTTTGCCTGTGGTCTGTTGGCAATGGATAAGAAATCATGTAAGTGATTGAAAGGGAGTAATTAAAATGACATATCAATATACCTACAAAACTACGGCGGCAGATCTTTGGCAGCTGTCCATGTACTATACCTACGGCTCCCTGGCAGGCGTGTGCAACCTGGTATTCACCTTTGCCATGATTGCGCTGGGTGTGTCTAAATGGCAGGAGGCGCCTGTGTTTTACCGCTGCCTGATCGCAGCGGGCTGCCTGCTATTTACAGTGATCCAGCCTTCTCTGCTCTATGTAAAGGCCAGGAGACAGGCTGCGGCCATCACTCAGGATACTGAGGTGGTCTTTGACGACAGTGGGATGCACGTGGTATTCTCCGGGAAACGCTCCAGCATCAGCTGGAACAAGATTAAGAAAGTGTCCAAGAAGCCAACTATGATTGTGGTATTTTCCGATGCCACCCACGGTTTTGTGTTTACTAACCGGGTGCTGGGGACGGAGAAGGCGGCATTTTATGATTATCTGGTTTCCAGAGTAAACGGTTGACATAAGATAAAAAGGATGTGGAATTGCAGCCGGGAGAAGGGGGCAGATTGATATGAAAATGAAAATGACAGCTCTGCTGCTGTCCGGTGCGGCGGTACTTCTGGCAGCCTGCGGGAATTCTGGCCGGGCCAGGGCGGATGCCGTGGTTCCGGAGTTTGTGCTGACCTATGCTGAGAACCAGGCCGAGGACTATCCCACGACCCAGGGCGCCTATAAATTTGCGGAGCTGGTAGAGGAAAGAACTGGAGGGAAGATCGAGATCCAGGTCAATGCAGGTGGGATACTGGGAGATGAGAAAACCGTGATTGAGCAGATGCAGTTCGGAGGAGTGGATTTTGCCAGAGTCTCCTTGTCTCCGCTGGCAGAGTTTGTACCTAAGCTGAATGTGCTGCAGCTGCCCTACCTATATACAGGACCGGAACATATGTGGAAGGTGCTGGAAGGGGAGATCGGCGGTGATTTCCTGAATTCCTTCGGCGAGTCCAATCTGCTGCCTCTGTCCTGGTATGATGCGGGCGCCAGGAATTTCTATAATTCTCTTGGGCCCATTGAGCGGCTGGAGGACATCAGGGGCATGAGAATCCGTGTTCAGGAATCGGAACTGATGGTAGATACCATTGAGGCCCTGGGAGCAAGCCCCACGCCCATGGTTTTTGGGGATGTGTACTCTAACCTGCAGACCGGCAAGGTGGACGGGGCGGAGAACAACTGGCCCTCCTATGAGTCTACCAGGCATTACGAGGTGGCCAGGTACTATACCATTGACGAGCACACCCGTGTGCCGGAGCTGCAGCTGGTATCCCAGTCTACCTGGGGCAAGCTGTCCCCTGAATACCAGGAGATTATCAGGGCCTGCGCCCAGGAGTCCGCTGTGTATGAGCGGCAGCTGTGGCAGGAACGGGAAAAGGTCTCTGAGGAGAAGATCCGCAGCGCGGGCTGTGTGATCACCGAGCTATCCCCTGAAGAGAAGGCCAGGTTCCGGGAGGCAGTGTCCCCCATGTATGAGAAATATTGTTCGGAGTATATGGATATCATTGACCGGATTGTCGCAGCGGGGAAATGATACTACCCTCCGAAAATAGAAAAAGCCCGGCGGTCATTGGACTGCCGGGCTTTCTCGTGGTACATTGTGTGTGATGGCGTTTAGCCAATAGGTATGGTAGGAACGGTTTCTCCTGCGTTTGCGTCCGGTGAATCCGGGCTGTCAGGGGTGAGTCCCGGACTTTGCGGGGATGTCTCAACCGGTGACGTGGCAGGGGCCGTTGGGGCGTCGGGAGCTTTGGTTGTCTCGGGGGCCTTGGTTGTCTCTTTGGCCTTGGTTGTCTCCTTGGCTTTGGTTGTCTCCTTGGCCTTTGTTGTTTCTTTGGCTTTGGTTGTCTCTTTAGCTTTGGTTGTCTCTTTGGCTTTGGTTGTCTCTTTGGCCTTTGTTGTCTCTTTGGCTTTGGTGGTTTCTTTAGCCTGTGTTTCTTTTGTATTGGAGGACCCGGCGGTGTTATTGCCGGAGCCGTCAGCGGATTCTGAATTATCAGTATTGTTCTTGGAGGTGTCCAGGCCTTCCACTCTGCTGGAATAGGAGGCTTGTACCCCATTGCCAACATAGTCCTGGATGTACACTGTCAGGGAAGGGGTATCCATGGCAAACACAATGCTCCCAGTCTCCGGGTCAGTGGCAGTGGGTTTCACAGTCTGTCCGTTGGCGTCAATACCATAAAGTGCGGAGTAATCCACACCGGACTGGATGTCATCCACGGTGATGGACAGAATATTGTTCTCCAGGGTGTAATCCTCTGAGACAGTGGGCGGACGGTCATCCAGGGTGGCGATATGCTCGTAGACTGAGGCATTCATTCCATTCCAGCCCTTGACCTGAATATCCAGCACACCGTTGCTGGCGAGGGTGACGCTGTATGTATTCTTCTCACGTGTCAGTTCCAGTTCCTGGGATTCCAGGGTGGCAGTCATGGATTTAACAGGCAGAAGGGACTTTACTTTAAAAGAAATGTCCAGTGTCTTGTAGTCCTTTGTATCATTGATGGTCAGTTCAATCTTGGGTGTGGACGTGGCAAATAACAGGATTATGCCGTTGATCAGGATAAATGGAAGCACGAAAACTACCAGGTTAAACAGAAATTTATTGTCCTTCCATGTGCGCCTTGTGTAGGGGCTGCGCTTCTTATTGCGGTTGTTGCGGCTGGAATAGGAACTGCCGCCGGACATTGAACGCTCGTTGCGCGGTGCTCTATATGATGATTGGTGGTTCATAAATATCCTCCTGTTGTAAGATCAAAAAAATACTCCCTATAGCATATCAGAAAATGTTCTATTCCACAAGTTCAAGTTCAAAATTGCCAAAGTTTGCAGAATGACCCTTCAAAATGCCAGGTGAGTGTGGTAGAATGGAGTGGAACCCTAAAGGGACATGCCACAACACAAAGGAGCAGAGGGATGATTGCAGAAGCAGCTGCATTTGCGGAGCGGGCGCACAGGGGCGTTTTTCGAAAAGGATCAAGGATCCCCTACATTGTTCACCCAATGGAAACCGCGGTAATTGTATCTGGCTTTACCAATGATGAGGAAATGATTGCAGCGGCATTGCTGCATGATGTGGTGGAGGATGCCGGGGTGACCGGCGAGGAGCTGAAAGCACAGTTCGGACAGCGGGTTATGGAGCTGGTCCTGGCTGAGAGCGAGGATAAGAGCAAATCGTGGAAAGAGCGGAAAGCATACACGCTGGCCCATCTGAGGACTTCCTGCAGGGATGAAAAGATTCTGGCTTTAGGTGATAAGCTGAGCAATATGAGAAGTACAGCCAGGGATTACCTGCTGCTTGGCGATGAGGTGTGGACAAGGTTTAATGAGAAGGATAAGACGCAGCATGCATGGTATTACTGGGGAGTCGCTGATTCTCTGGAAGAGCTGAAAGAGCATTTTTACTATGCGGAGTATCATCAGCTGTGTAAACAGGTATTTGGATTCTACCGATAGTAAACGTCGGCGGTATCTGTCTTATAATAGAACGGTAAAGAGGAGTATTTGACATGAAATTATTTGGGAAAAAACGCAAGCTGCTGGCTTTTGCCCTGGCAGCTTGCATGATGTGTGCAATGCCGGGAATGACGTCACTGGCCGGTTCCACCGGTCTGGGGGCAGCCAAGTCAGATCAGGAAATAGGCGGCCCAGGAATGGAGCAGAGCCAGGCAGAGGATGCGGGGCAGGCAGCGGAGGGCGGCCAGGCGGCAGATGCGGGCCAGGCAGCAGAAGGCGGCCAGGCAGCGGATGCAGGCCAGGCAGCAGAAGGCGGACAGGCAGCAGATGCGGGGCAGGCAGCAGAAGGCGGACAGGCAGCAGATGCGGGACAGGCAGCAGAAGGCGGACAGCCTGCACAGCCACAGAACCCGCTTCAGATTAATTATAGTACATATTTCCGCCAGCAGGGCTGGACGGAGACAAAGGCGGACAATACACTGGTTCAGGCACCGGGCGGCAGTTGGGTTACAGCCATGAAAGCCAACCTGATCAATATACCGGAGGGCGCCCAGGTAGGCGTTGCATACCAGGTTAATTTAAGCGGTTCCGGCTGGTTGGACTGGGCGGAGGATGGAGCTGAGACAGGCGGTGCCAGCGGAGAGATGCCATTGGAGTCAATCCGCATGAAGCTGACAGGCAGTTCAGCGGTTAACTATGATCTCTATTACCGCGTATTCCAGAACGGCGCGTGGACCGACTGGGCGATGAATGAAGCCCCGGCGGGCCAGGAGGGCGCAGGCCTTCGGGTGGACGGCATCCGCGTGGGAATTGTGGCCAAGGGTGCAGAGGCGCCGGCAGACCCTGTGACGACAGCTGCAGGGATAGATCCAACCCGTCCCATGATTGCCCTGACCTTTGACGATGGTCCCAGGGCTGCGGTGACCAACCGGATTCTGGACAGCTTGCAGGCAAACGGCGGAAGAGCTACATTTTTCATGCTGGGTTCCAATGTGAATGCCAATGCGGCATCGATTCAGAGAATGGTGGCTCAGGGATGTGAGGTGGCCAACCATACACATGACCATAAATACATTAGCAAGCTGAATGCCAGCGGCATCACCAGCCAGATCAGCTCCACCAACCAGAAGATCCAGGCCATCTGCGGAGTGGCTCCCACATTGATGCGCCCGCCGGGCGGATATTACGATGCGGCCTCCCTTGGGGTGCTGGCCGGTATGGGAGTGCCAGCTATCATGTGGTCCATTGACACCAGAGACTGGCAGCACAGGAATGCTCAGAAAACCATTGACACAGTGCTGAGTCAGGTGAAGGACGGGGATATTATTCTGATGCATGATATCTACGGAACCACAGCAGATGCAGCTGTTGTGCTGATCCCGGAGCTGACAGCCAGAGGATATCAGCTGGTGACCGTCAGTGAGCTGGCCTCTTTCAGAGGCGGTATGGCGGGCGGCCATACATACAGCAGGTTCCGTCCATAATATTGAAATACTGAGAGCGCAGCTTCCTGGCCGAAAGGCGGGGGCTGCGTTTTTTGTGGGGTAAATTTTATTTGCCTCTTGATTATTCCCGGCGCGTTCTATATAATATGATTTACAGTAGCACAGTTCTGTGTTTCTGTCTGCGCATTTGCGCAGCTCCATGTATCGGTTCCAGATCATGGATTTCCCAATTTTGAAAATTAGCAGGTGCACATTGATAATTGAATAAAAGTATGCCATAGTTAAAGATAAATAAAAGAATTGGAGAGAACGCATGGATAAATCGGTTAAAATTATTTTGGTTATTGTTGGGGGTGTGGCTGCACTGGCAGTGGCAGTATGTATCATAGTGGGGATATTCGTGTTCTCAATTGTAAATAAACAGAAAAAAGCAGATTACTATACCCTGGGAAATGACCAGATTGCGTCTGTTAAATTAGCGGTGGGGGAGAGGAACATTGTAAGTGTGTCCACTAGGACCGCCAATGGAGTGACTACAAAAGAATATGAATATAAGTCAAGCACCAGCGCCTCTGATATTGAACAGTACGAAGCGTATCTGCAGGAGCAGGAAGGCTTCATAATTACTACTTTAAACGATGAAAAGCAGATTTTCCTGGGGAAAAATTCTGCAGATGAGGGTAAGATTTTAATTGTAGAAATAGTGGATACACATTTTGGGTATATATTAACCATTCGGAAAGGGGAGGGCGGACTGGAGATGAAATAGGAATTACCGGCGGGGAAGCTTAGATAGAGGTGGAAGGGATGGAGTGATATGATGAGGAGATGGGTTAAAAGGGTTCTGGCTGGTGTGGTTGCGTCTGCGGCGATGATGGTGGTGGCGGTATTTCCGGCTTGTGCGGGGGAGTGGCGGCAGGATGGAAATGATTGGCGGTGGCAAAACGATGATGGAAGTTACCCTGTAAATCAGTGGGCTTGGATTGATGGGAACCATGATGGAATAGCTGAATGTTATTATCTTGGAGCGGACAGTTATATGTTATCAAATACAACAATTCAAGGAATGGTAATAGATATGAATGGCTGTATGACAGAGTTTGGGGTTATTCAGACCACTACATTGGCTGGAAAAGATTTTGAAAAGGCGTTTGAAATGGTTGTAGATATGGGTGATATACAAGTAATAGATTACCGTGATCCAACTGAAACATCAGTTAATACAGATGTAGATTATGCTGAAATAGATCCACAAGAGTTGGCTTATCGCATTGTGGAACTAGTAAATGTAGAAAGAGCTAGAGCTGGCAAGGGAGAACTGGCGGTTAATGATGAATTAATGGATAATGCTATGTTAAGGGCGGAGGAAATTAGTGAATTATTTTCGCATACTAGGCCGAATGGAGATAGTTGTACCTCGGCTATTTCTATAAATTATTCTCTTATTGGTGAAAATATTGCTTGGGAAAAACTTGACACATCTGAAAATATTGCCCACTCAGTTACTAAAGGCTGGCTTAATTCAAGTGGCCATAAAGCTATAATGATGAATGACAGATTTGAAGTAACCGGTATTGGTGTAAGTGTAGCTGAAGATGGAGTTTATATAGTACAGGTATTTGTTAAGTAAAAAATAGTATATTAAAGTGCTATTGGCGAGTCAGAAATGACAATAAGCTAATAGCACTTTTTTGTTTACAGAAAGGAGAAGTAATGAAAAAATTACAACGGTTAAAAAGATTCCTGGCTTTTCTTCTGGCTTGTATTCTGTTCATTGTATCTTTAAATATTTCAGTAAAAGCAGAAGATCCAACAAATATATATAGACGTTTGAATATTTTTGAAGGCAGAACCCTAAGTGTCTTTGGAAAGACACACAATTCTATGGGGTATTATCAAGAGGGTCTGGCAGCAGACGCAATGCCTACATTTTGCTTAGAGCCTGGAAAAAGGATGCCTAATGGTTCGCAGTCTACATATAAAATATATACGGCCACCAGTGATGAAATAATTCCTGGGGTGGGAGAATCAGATAAATTTGTCCCAATTACACTGGCATATGAATGGCTGCAGTCAGGAATTATGCGTGATAAAGTGAGATATGCTGTTGTCCAGGTATACATATGGGGATGTGTCGAGGGATATGCAGAAGACTGGGAAGCTCAAAAAGAGGCACAAAAATTGCTGTCAAGTGTTTTGGATGATCCTAGGGTTATGACGGAATACGAAGATATGAAAGCTTTCATAGAAGTTGGACTGGCAGAATTTGACGGATCGGCCACTTCAGGTCTGCCTGAGTGGAATGGATCAATACAAAAGATGACCCTTGAAGATGGTACGTATGTTTTGGTTCTTGATATAAGTTCATGTTTACAACTTAAAAACACAGTTTGGAGCCTTCCTGACTCTAATTGGAGTTATCAAATTCTTGATGAGTCCATTAAATTTATGTATTGTGGAGCTGGAGAACCCAGTGGTGAGATCAGGTCATCAGAGCTTTTAGGAGTTGGAAATAATACTAAATTTTATGCGTATATTTTCACGCCGGGAACTGAGAGTATATACCAACGGCAAGTAGGGCGATTTGCAAATGACGATATACCTGCATATGCTTCTTTTACGGTAAATTACGCGCCCTATGTTAAGGGCACAGTAACCTTCGAAACCTACCGCCACTCAGAGCCCTTCGAATCCAACTACAACATCGACCTGGAGAAATATTGTGCGGAGACGAACCAGCGGCTGGAAGGTACTACCTTCAATATCTGGGAAGATTTTGATAGGGGTCAGCTTAGCGGACACAAATATGAGGAGGGCAGCCCGGACGGCCGCAGCGGCTGCCTCTACAATAATGGGTTTTCCCCACTGCCTTCAGGCCGGCACATCTGTGACACTATTACCACGGACGCCAACGGATATGCAGCTCATCGGGACGCGCGCTCCTATAACTATAGCAAGACCTATTGCACCGGCCATCCGGCGCCGGAGTGGGTTGAGGTTCCGGAGGAGGAGTATGATGAGCTGACGGGGGAGTGTTCCAATGAGGGCGAGATTGAGGCGGCTGAGGCAGAAAACCAACGTTTGATGGATCTTTGGATATCCCAGCAGGAGATGTGTGAGGACACCTGCGATTTTCATGTGGGCAATGCGGATGAGGAAAACAGGGACCTGGATTATTCTGCCCAGGAGGAAATGCTGGCGGACCGGGATGAGACCTATGAGAATTTTATCAACCTGGAGTATTCTTATGAGCTGGAAGAAAAGACCGCGCGGACGGGCTATGTACTTCACGGCGTCCATCGCGATGATTCTGATATCGAGGCAGTCACGGTCTCCTCGGCCCAGGCCGGAGGAAATGCCCGCCGCGCCCCATCCCAGAAGATATTAACCGAACCCCGCAAAATAGAGGGATTCACCTTGGCTCCCCTGACCAACCGCCTGATCCGGCAGATCACATTTAATGTCAAGTCCCCTAACTTGGAACTGGATGATCTGCGAAAAGTGGAAGATGTGCGCCGCCAGACCACGGTGGACCGCGCCACCAGCTCCGAGGCGTCGTCAGGGACAGGGAAGGCAGCCGACTATCCAACTGCCAGCAACAGCGAGGCAGAGTGGATCTACTTTGAAAATACGGATGGCTGGGATGAGGAGGACTCCGGTGAAGAGGATTCCGAGGATGAAGTTATTCCAGGTTACTACCGCTACACCTGGAAATCCATAGAGCAGCCGGAAGTTAAAATTGCTTCTGCCTCCATGCCGGGTATCCTGAACGGGCAGAATACAGAAGCCTCCCCATCAGAGAGCTGGGGGCCGGCCTTTTTCAGCCGTGCAGCAGCATTTTTCACAGGTACATACAGCGATGATGTGGAAATAAACGATAAATTTCCGGATTTTGTGGATGATGACCTGGATTCTATTGGTACTGGGGGATATGGGGCCGCTGGGGAGATTCTCTACACCTTTAAAGTCTGGGATCACCGGACAGAAGGTGAGGTTCACATCAACAAGCGGGATTTGGAACTGTATAAAGCAGACCCGGACAACAGTTATGGCCAGAGCCAGGGGGATGGGACGCTGGAGGGGGCGGTCTACGGCTTGTTTGCTTCCCAGGACCTGCTGCACCCGGATGGAAAGACGGGCATGGTATACAGTCAGAATGACCTGGTGGCAGTGGCTGCTACGGATCAACATGGCGATGCTTCATTCCTGGCTTTTACAGAGAAGCCGGGGACGCGGCTGGACGGGGAAGGCAATATCAATCCGCCGGAGGCGGCTACAGGCCCGGAGAATCTCTACAACGGTTCAGCCATTACCTCATCAAATCTGGGCTTTGGAGTGATAACCTATCCCAATTATACCTTAGAAAACGGCAGTCAGTGGATTGGCCGGCCATTGCTGTTGGGGAGCTATTATGTGATGGAGCTGAGCAGGTCTGAGGGGTATGAACTGTCGGTCCACGGCATTTCCGGGGCTGAGTCCAACCGGAATATAGAAGGGATCACCACGGTCCGGGAGGCCGGTAAGGCGGAGATAAGCGCGGGCTTGTCCGATAATAACAACATGGATGCCGATGGGTCCTGGAATGATTTTACGGTTCAAAGCTACAAGACCAAGGACGGCTATGATGTGGTGGTGACCGGGTATCCGAAGAATACAACATTTTATCAGATGTCCGTTGAGAGCGTTTCTGAAACCCTGCAGACGATTACAGGGAGCAGCCTTCAGCCCAAGAAGGACGAGGCCGGTAATGTGATTTACCAGAAAGCCCAGGGCGGTGAGTTCAAGACGGATGAAAATGGCAGCCCTATTGTCAAGGAAGCGTCCGATGAGACAAAGCCCCAGGCAGAGACCGTGAGATACCGTTTCCGGCTGAGCGGGTATCCCAAAGGGGACGTGGAGCCGGAGAACATTGACCGGTGGCAGGAACCGGTGGGGGATTATGAGTATCTCCGGGAAGAAATCAATGGGATGCTGAAAAAGGCCGGTTACAAGGAGATCGCAGAGGAGGACGGCGCCCCATGGCACAACCTGGAGCTGGCCGGATCTATCAATGCGGATGCAGGTACAGAGATTCTGGACTGGTTTGTGCTGAACAATGCGTGGGACAGCGGGACAGTTCAGTCCATATATGAGGAAAATGGGGCGGTGTTTGCCCGCTTGTACTACGATTACTCAAAGGCAGATGAGAATTATCCGGCATTTTATGATGCGCTGAACCAGGCCCTTTATATCCGAAAATCCATGAATGTTGACAGCGGCCCACAGGATTCCCATTACTGGATCGGATATGAAAAAGGCGGCTTTTCTCTGGGGGCGCAGACCGCTTCAGTCAAGTTGAAACGTGAGATCCCGGCAGAGGCGGCTGTTATATTTGGCGAGGAGCTGGAAGGCCTGATCCAGGGGGTCTATCAGCCTTCTTATGAGACATATGCGCCAGGGGAAACGCTTCTGGGGCCGGATGGCCAGCCGGTTCCCGTGATGGAGCGGGTGTATACTTATGCAGACTACACCCAGGAGGTGGACAGGGAAACCCGGGAGCCGGTGACTGCTTCTTATGATCCGGGAACCGGCAATTATACGGTTCACATGGAAAATGAGACGGACTGGGATAATAGGACAGATCCTGAATACACAAGATTCCGGGCAGTGACTGCTCGGACCACAATCGAGCATGAAGGCGAAACCATGTATTATAACCAATATCTGGTGGAAAAGGCCGGAGCCGGAGTATCTGCGTATGCAGCCGCTGCGGAGTTCGAAGCCGGAAGCTATATTGTATCCCAGAGGTTGGTATATCCCGGCCAGTTTATGGTATTTCAGGACGGAGGTACCAGGGACATGCCCTTACAGGTACTGGAGCGAATCATCAAGCAGCCAATCCGCATCACAAAGGACATTTCCCAGGCGTCTTATGATGATGTAAATACTTATGGATCGATTCATAACGATCCATTGACCGTCTTTCTGGGCCTGTTTAACGGTGGAGCCTCATCACAGGGGACAAAGCTGTTAAACCAGTTCAAGTTTAAAGCATATCTAAAGACAAATCTGGAAGCAATCTACATTGATCATGAAGGAAACATCATATCCGAGGAGTGCTGGAATCCTGATTTTAAGGGAGATGTCCAGAGAGTTTTTATGCCGCCGGAAAATGGCGGGGGCACACAGCTGCTGGAACGCAATGAAGATGGGACCTACAATTACAAGAAGTTTTTTGATGCATTGTATGCCGTGGAACTGCGCCATGGAATAAATGATGACTTTATATCGGAAAAATTTGCCGCGGAATACTATGATATTGCAGCGCGTAAAAAGTCTGTCCTGGCGGAGAATCCGGGGCTTAACAGCGATCTCGCATACGCCAGGGCTATGGAGCAGGTGAAACAGGAAGCGGATGCATACCTGGATATTTTTGAGGGCCTTGACCGTAAGCTTGCTATTGCCTGGGACAGGGATGCCGGAGGCGGCAGTGACGGGGACAAAACCACCCTGCAGTGTAATACGAAAAATGGCAAAGATGACTATTATAACAGCTCCATCATGGTTCCATACGGCACCTATGTGATTGCAGAGCAGACAGCCGCGGATGCAGACAGGGAACTGGCAAACCGCCATTACCATAAGGATTTCCCAAAGGAGGTGGTGGTTCCATTTGCCCCGGACATCAGTGCGGATGGGAACACCGGGGAGGAGACGGTCAACAGTGATTATGGAAATCCATACTATTTCTATCGCGCCGCCGATACGCCGGAGGACCTGGTCCGCAAGTACAAGATCCGGTTCAATGAAGAAACCCACATCATTCAGGCCCACCGGAATGACGGTGATTTTGTGATTTACAAATACGGCCTTAAGCCGGGCGCAGAGGCGGGAGACATCACCGGTGCGATATCCCGGAGTGAGTATGGGGGAACGATGGACGGAGTCATCTATAATGGAAATGAGACGGACAGCGGAGAGATGGAGATCCGGGACGGCGTGGCCACAATGACTGGGGTCAGCACAGCCATTGACGGTAAATATGCCGCCATGTTAGTGCCGTGGACTATTCTGGAACCGGCTGCAGACAGGATTAATCCGGACACAGGGAATGTGGAAACCCTGATTCCCTCGGGAAGTGGAAAGGATTTTAATTTTGTGGCCTATGCCACGGAAGATTTCGAGAATAAATACTACTCCTCCAAATTGAGAATCGAGAAGCTGGACGCGGAGACAGGTGAGAACATCCTCCATACCGGGGCTTTATTCAAGATCTATGCGGCCAAGCGTGATGTGGAAAAGGCAGGGGTTAACGCAGTATCCGGCAGCGGTAAAGTCCTGTTCGGCGAGGCCGTGGACGCCGACGGCAGCGTGGTGCGGGATAACATGGGAAATAAAGTGCTGTATCCCCGGGTTGGGGCGTCCAACAGCAGCACAGATGATCTGCCTGTGCGTCTGGACCAGAACAGGATTCCCATGTACGATGAAAGCCAGCTGATCATGCAGGAGGACCGGGACGGTAATGAAACCGGAATATTTAAGGCGTACTCAACCGTACGGGAAGTGGTGGCAGACGGGCAGATCCGCAAGGAGACGGTGGGCTATATTGAGACATACAAGCCCTTGGGCGCGGGCGCTTATGTGCTGGTTGAAATCCAGGCCCCGGAAGGCTACACAAAGAGCAGGCCGGTGGCATTTGAGGTCTATGCAGACGGTGCGGGCTACTACGGGGAGCAGCGCCGCCCGGATGGAACAACAGATGGCTGGAAACGCATTCCCGCCATGCAGTATCAGATAGCGGTCCCTGTTACAGGTGAGACAAACAAGTTCCGGACGGAAACCGTAAGCCAGATTATAGTGCAGGATTACCCATCCCGTATCAAAATCTACAAGGTAGAGGACGGTGATTCCCTGGTCGGCAATGTGAATGGGCTGGAGATTACGGACCAGCAGGGGCAGACCGAAGCCAGCGGAGGATTTGACAAAAAAGTGGTGGCCAATGATGCCGGAGATCTGCTGACATACCAGGTCAGGGGCAGAAAAGAATATCTGGAAGAACGGGGGGATGTGCGTGATATCACCTATGACCCGGAGACTCAGGAATGGGTAGGATCTGTCACCAAGGCCTTTGACATGTATTCGGAGGAGATAGTGGAGGGGACGGAGAACCAGCTTAAGGCCATGGAACATGTCAAGCTGCTCTACCAACTGGACGGCACCTTTACAGGAAAAGGAATCCGTTTCAAGACTTCCGTTTCGGACGCTGTGCTGGCGCTCTACCGGGGCATTGAGATTGAGAAAACAGCCGACCATGTATACACGGGTGTGACAGCTGTCTATGAGAACGGAAAGGTAACAGAAATCAGGAACACCAATACAGGAACCCGTAAGGAGATCCGTATTGCTGGAAAGGACTCCGGCCCGGCAGGTCTTGACATCTGGGATTCCATGGATGTTGATAATGATCCGGTGAACTTATTCTTCTATGATCTGACAGGGACGTACAAACAGGAAAATGCGGAAACAGGGGAACTGGAGATCCTGGACCCCAGGGGAAATGTTGTCTGCTATGCAGATTCCGAGACAGGCATGGCCTATGTCTATGATGATTACGGCCGGGTCATCGCCTATACCGTGGACGGGAAGGGAAGAAAGGAACTGGTGCGCCAGGTCCAGGTCAGTCAGAACGGAGGCGCAGAAACGCTGTATCCCGGCAAGGCATCTGTGGATGATGAAAATGGGCTGCCCATCTATTATGAGCAGGGCCAAACGGTACTGAAGGATGAGCGGTGGACAACGGACAGCAGTTTTGCGCCTGACGGAGAGCCGGAGACAGCAGGGGCCGTACATGAGATCACACGGCTGCCCTTCGGAGCCTATATTCTGCAGGAGGAGGGCGTGCCCTATGACCAGGGGTATATCCAGTCAAAATATATTGGCTTGCTGTTAGAGGATACGGAGGAGACCCAGAAGTATTTCCTGCAGGATGTATTTACAAAAACAGCATTTGCCAAGATCGATGTACGGACACAGCGGGAGATCCAGGGCGCCTCAATGACTCTCTACAGAGCCAGGCTGGATGAGGATGGACAGGCATTGCGGGATGAGAGAGGAAATTACGTGAAGGGGGAGCGGTATGCCGGCTGGATCAGCGGAACCCTCTATGATGATCGTGGGAACCAGCAGCTGGTGGCCGGGGATCCCATCTCCACAACAGAACCCCATTGGATTGATCACATTCCTGCAGGCCCCTATGTGCTGGAAGAGACGGTGTGTCCCTATGAACAGGGGTATGTGCAGTCAGCCTCCGCTTCAATCGATGTACTGGAGACGGGAAATGTACAGACTTTTGTGATGGAAGATGATTTCACATCCATTGATATCCGCAAATATGATACGAAAAATAAGGATGTGATGTACCAGGACAGCGAGGCATATTTATCGCTGTATGTGGCATGGGTGGATGAGACGGGCACACCGATGATGGATGAAAACGGCGGTCCGGTATATGACCCGGATGATGAGATTATGACATTCCGGGCGGCTACTTACAGAGACGGCCAGGAGGTTGCGGCCACGGGCCGTCTGGAGCCGGACGCTGCGGGCAGCAATCCGATTATGAAGTATGACTATACCTTCAGACCCATTCCCAACACTGCCCAGGGACGCTTCTACTACACGGAGTACGGGACTGTGCGGCTGGAATACCTGCCCTCCGGCTATTACGTGCTGGTGGAGACGGAAAACCCGGATGGCTACGCAACTGCCCCGCCTCAGATCATGGAAGTTAAGGATAGGGGGCATCTTGAAGAGATCCAGAAAGCTGGTATGGGTGACCAGCCGCTGAGGGCGGAGATATCCAAAGTGAATGTGACCGGGGGAAAGGAAGTGAGCGGAGCCAGGCTGGCGGTCTATCCCGTCGGCGCAGAAGGCATTGCCGCGGACAGGCCCCTGGTGATACGCCGTCCGGCTGAGGAGGGGCAGTATGAGAATATGACCGCGGAATGGGTATCCGGCAGCGACGGCGCTTACACGGCCCAGGATAAAACAGATGGGAATATCCCCCCGGGCTTTGACGTTGGAGACCTGAAACCACACGTAATCGATTATATTCCGGAGGGGGATTATATACTGGTTGAGACAATAACACCTTATGGTTTTTTACAATCTGTGGAAATTCCATTTACAATCAGGGATACCAAAGAGGTGCAGAGGGTGGAGATGATGGATGAGATTCCAGGCGGCGTGCTTAAAATTGTCAAGCATGATGGGGATGAGCCGGATATGAAGCTGACCGGGGCGGTATTTAAACTATTTAACCAGACCCTGGGGCAGGACTGTGAGACGGTTGTGACAGATATACGGGGAGAGGCCCGCTTTGCAGAACAGCCCATAGGATATATGGATGCGGGTGGACATTTCGCACCCTACACCTATGTGTGCGAGGAAATCCAGCCGGCACCAGGTTATATGCTGACCCTGAAACCCTATGAATTTCAATTTCTGTACGTGGATGACCAGACATCAGTTGTCTATTCTGACTATAATCCGGCCAACGATTCCAACCGGGTGAAGGTGGATAAGGTGATCGGCGATACGGAGGAGATGCTGGAAGGCGCCCGCCTGCAGATTGAACGTCAGATGGGGGAGGAGCCTGACCAGGGAGCCTGGGAGATAGTGGACAGCTGGGTCAGCACTTTACAGACCCATTACAGCAGAGGACTGAAGGCAGGGCAATACCGGCTGGTGGAGCTGGAGACGCCGGGCGAGGGATATAAACTCCTGGCGGAACCCATTGAGTTTACCATAAATGACGGTATGACCCAGATCCCTTATCTGGTTATGCGCAACTACACATCAGCGGTGGAGGTGGAGAAAACAGTGGGAACCTCAGGCAGGCCGCTGGCGGGGGCCAGGCTCCAGCTGATCCGGAAAGCGGACGAGTCTATTATTGATGAGTGGACGTCCCAGGATACCGGCGGCAGGCTGTTCTATGGACTGGCTGCAGGAACCTACGTCATCCGTGAACTGGAAGCCCCCTCAGGCTACAGGCGGGCGGCGGAACTGGAGATCCAGGTGGAGGCAGCGGATCATGAGACCCAGGTCTTCTGCTATGCAAACTACATCAAAGGCTCTTCAGGCGGCGATACGCCGGAGAAGCCCAGAACTGACTATGTGACATTTTCAAAGGTGGATATGGATCACAGGCCCGTTCCCGGTGCCGAGTTCACATTTTACCACCAGGATGGAACTGTGATGGGGACGTCGGTCAGCGATTACAGAGGCGTGTTCAGGATCAGAAAGCCTGAAAATGGCACGTATATATTCAGGGAGACCAAAGTGCCGGAAGGGTATACGGCCAGCCAGGAGGTATACAGCTTTACGGTCAGCAGCGGCCAGGTGGCGGAAGGGACATATGAGGTGGTCAACCATCGGCTTGTGGTGGAAATTAAGAAATCAGATGGGATCACCGGCCAGGGTCTGCCCGGCGCCAGACTCAGGATCTTGTCCCTGCCGGAGGGAGACAGTGTATATGAGGGGGTGACTGGTGAGGACGGCAGAATGACGTTCTGTCCGCCAGGGCCGGGAGATTATGAGATTAAAGAGCTGGAGACGCCGGAGGGCTATGTGCGGTCAGATACAGCCTGTCTGTTTACAGTGGCAGAGAACGGAGCGGTCACTGGCAATACCACTGTTTATAATTTCAAGGCGGAGAAGAAGATAGGCCGCATCACAGTGTTTTACAAAGCAGGTAAATTGGACGGCGGGGCATTTTGGGATGTACCTGGGTCAGGCTGGCCTGAATTGGTAAAAACTGGGGATTACACACCGTTATCGTTAATCCTGCTGGGACTCACTGTCTCCCTTCTGGGACTCACTGTCTGCCTGTGGCGTAAATGGGGACGGAAAATGCTGCTGATTCCTGCAGTGCTGCTTCTGGGGCTGGGTCTGTTCTGCAGCACTGCAGAGGCTGGAGTGTATGTGGACATAAGAGCCCAGACGGCAGGCAGCGATACCTACCAGGAGTTCCCGGAGTTCAGGATGGTAGGCGGCAGTGAGTACCGGCTGAAGGAGGTGGTGCAGGAGCAGGTACAGGAGGAGCAGGTACAGGGGGAGCAGGTACAGGAGGAGCAGGTACAGGAGGAGCAGGTACAGGTTCCGGCTGAGGAACAGGCGTTCTACGGAACCATGTCCCCGCCATTTACAGATTCTCCGGAACATCATATTCCGGAATCCAGAATTTTACATGATGGCCAGGCCTATGCACTGGCCGCATATGAAACGGTCCCCGCCAGGATAAGCGGCAGAACGGTGGACATTTCACACCGCGTGGTGTACCGGAATATGGAAAACGGGGAAAGCATCCCTTTCGCGGCGGCGGCTGTGGCAGTGGACCCGGTTACGGGCAGCAGGCATCGGGTGATGCTTCCGCTCCAGTCCCAATTTCTGGAAAATGAGCGCTGGGTCAATGGTTTTAAGCTGGAGGCAGAGGCAGAGGCTTGTGACGGGGAAATGTTCCTGCTTGGGAACAGCCTGTTCAAACTGGATAACGGTAATCTGCCCCCGGATATAGGGGAAAATCTTTTAGCAGAAGCAGGATTAGGGACTTCCGCGTATGAAATCCATGACATACGGTGGAGGGGGAAAGCTTATGAGCGGGAGGGGGTGATCTGCCGGGGCCTGCTGGCAGTGGGAAGGAAAAAGGTGGCGGACCGGATTGCCATATATGGAGG
>OKVW01000641.1_pt1 | contig 19057 bp, 15 predicted proteins | sample 1606991 | NCBI WGS metagenome assembly OKVW01 (sample SAMN03281021, study PRJEB24777) | human gut metagenome | isolation source: fecal sample PR177 from 1 month old male Malay infant, vaginal delivered...
ATGAAAATGTCAATAAAATTCAGGAATTTTATAATTACCAGTATGGTATACTGAAACAGGAACACTCAAGCACCGCTATTGAACAATTGAGGGATTCCATGCCGGAGCAGATTGCCAGTGCCAAGGTGGTGGTAGTGCGGACCTTCACAGATTCCACACGTGTTTACACGGAAGCCATGCGTCTTGCGGACAGGACACAGCTGACGGTGTGGGGCTGTACTGCGGCGATCCTCATCTCGGGAATGTTCCTGATTATGGGACGCTTAAGCCGGGTGGCGGAGACCTTTTGCGAGAACAGGCGTATTGCGGAGGCTCTGAAGGCCCACAAGTGGGATGTGGAGGATGCAAAACTGGGACCCTACAGCGACTTAAATGAGCTGACCACAGCTATCAATAAGATGAAGCACGAAATTGCAGGATACGCCGGGAGGCACTAGTACCTCGTTTCATAAATACCTAAGTCATAGCACCCGCTATCTACGCCAGGAGCACGCCTGCGAAGCTAGCCGTAGGGTCCGCTACGCCGTCGCTTCGCAGACGCACACCTGACGCAGATATCAGGCACTATAACTCAGTTATTTATGCAAGGAGGCACTAGCATGAAGAACGTAAGAAAGCACATTATATTTTCAGGCCGTGTCCAGGGCGTGGGCTTCCGCTACACGGCCTGCTATCTGGCAGGCCCGCTGGGATTGACCGGCTGGGTCAAGAATCTGTGGGACGGCAATGTGGAGATGGAGGTACAGGGGGACCCTGCCTCTATTGAGCGGCTGATCGATGGCCTTGAGGGCGGACATTTTATCCGCATTGACCATATGGATATCACAGAGTGCGCAGTGATCCCCGAGAGCGGTTTTATAGAGCTCTGGGATTAAATATTGCCCTCCTTGCTATTTTTTTGACCCTGTGCTAATATCTTTATAAATGTCAACTGACAGAATGAGAGCAGAGGGGTATTTATGGTCCGACTGATTATAAGGGTTAAGCAGATTTACGACAAGTTTGTGGCCGATGAGATGACGGTGTACGCTGCCCAGGCGTCATTTTTTATTATTATTGCAGCGATTCCGTTTATTATGCTGCTGCTGACAGTGATTCAGATTGTGCCCAGTGTCAGCCAGGGTGAGATGATGGAGGTGATACTGGCCCTGGTGCCGGTGGGATACAAGTCCATGGCCTTCCGCGTGATCAACGACCTGTCTTTAAAGTCGCCGGCCACCATGATTTCAGTTACCGCGGTGACTGCGCTGTGGTCATCCTCCAGAGGCATGATGAGCATTGCCAAGGGCCTGAACCGGGTCCAGGGAAAGACTGAGAAGCGCTGGTATATCATCAAACGTCTGATCTGCGCGGGATACACCATTGTATTCATTCTGGTGTGCGTCATTTCCCTGGGTCTTTTGGTGTTCGGCACCACCATCCAGGAGTTCTTCCTCCACAGGTTTCCCGTCATCGCTGAATTCACCAGGCACATCATCAGCTTCAGGACACTGCTGGCCCTGACCTTTTTTATGATGGGATTTGCGGGCATCTACACCTATGTGCCGGACCGGAAGCTGAAGCTGAAAGCCCAGCTGCCCGGCGCCCTGTTCTCCACAGCGGGGTGGATACTGTTCTCCATGGCGTTTTCCCTGTATTTCCGGCACTTCGGGGGTAATAATTACTCCTATATGTATGGAAGCCTGACAGCCATCGTGCTGTTGATGCTGTGGCTGTATGGGTGTATCTGCGTGCTGTTCTTTGGGGCGGAGATCAATTACTACTGGAAAATGTTTTCTGAGGAGCGGTCCTACAAAGATATTTTCTGAGGAGTGGTCCTACACAGATAAATACTGATAAAAATGCTGGCCCAGCGGTGAGAGGCCGGCATTTTTTTGTTTCACCAGGGTGATGGTGCTGGAGAAGGCGGCATGGGATATGGTCTTTACCTCCAGGCTGTCTGCCGGGCGGCCCTCCATGATGGAGGCGGGGAGAATGGCCACGCCGGCTCCGGCGGCAGCCCACATCAGGCTGGTGCGTGCATCGTCGTTGACGCACAGGTAATGGGGCTGTGCGTGGGAAAACAGGCGTTCCAGCACGCTCTCCCAGCGGCGGTAGATAATCAGCGGGTTTTCCGACAGCTCCGTAAGGGGGATCCGGCTGCCCTGCATCCCTGTGAAGAATTCCGTGCTGCCTACAGCCATCATGGGTTCCCTGGCCAGGTAGCGGCAGTCATAGGATTCCTCGGGAAAAGGAGTGCGCACAATAGCCGCCTCGATCTGTCCGGTGGACAGTTTGTCCAGCAGCTGGTAGGTATTGCCCTCATATATGCGGAAGGCCGCGTTGGGATACTGGCGCCTGAAAGCGGCAATACTGGCAATGATGCCCTGGGTTTCCACAGAGGAGATCATGCCCAGCCGCAGGGTGCCTAAAAGCCCCTGTCCCAGCTGTTCCAGATCCTTTTTGGCGGCATCCGTCATGTCCAGGATGGCCTGGGACCGTTCGAAGAACAGGCGCCCGGCCTCTGTCAGCTGGATGGAACGGGCGCCGCGTTCAAAGAGGCTGGTCCGGAGCTCCTCCTCCAGCAGCCGCATCTGCGCGCTCAAAGGGGGCTGTGAGATGTGCAGCACCCGGGCGGCTCCTGAGATACTGCCTTCCCTCACAATGGTGGTGAAATATTCCATCTGCTTTAAGTTCATGGAGACCTCCTATATGATTATCATATGTCATCTATACGAAACTAATATTTTTAATATGGTTTACTCTATGCTATAATACCAGACGGAATGTAAAAATACAAGGAATCATCAGGAATCCGGAGGATGAGATGAAACGTTTGCTGAGTTATTTAAAAGATTACAAGAAAGAGAGTATCCTGGGGCCCCTGTTTAAGATGCTGGAAGCCAGTTTTGAGCTGCTGGTGCCGCTTGTGGTGGCGAAGATGGTGGATACCGGAATCGCCAACCGGGACGTGGGATATGTGCTGAGAATGGGCGGCCTGCTGGCGGTTCTGGGCCTGGTGGGCCTGGCCTGCTCCCTGACGGCCCAGTATTTTGCGGCCAAGGCTTCTGTGGGTATGGGAACCGGACTGCGCAGCGACCTGTTTGCACACATTGGGGCGCTGTCCTACACGGAGATCGACACTGTGGGTACGTCCACGCTGATCACCCGCATGACCAGTGATATCAACCAGGTGCAGAACGGCGTCAACATGGCCCTGCGCCTGCTGCTGCGGTCCCCCTTTGTGGTGTTTGGAGCCATGATCATGGCTTTCACAGTGGATGTCAGGAGCGCCCTGGTGTTCGCAGTGACCATCCCGGTGCTGTGCATCGTGGTGTTCGGCATCCTGCTGATCAGCATGCCCCTCTATAAAAAGGTACAGAGACAGCTGGACCGGGTGCTGCTGACCACCAGGGAGAACCTGCTGGGAGTCCGGGTGATCCGGGCATTTAACCGGCAGAAGAATGAAACCGTGACATTTGAGGCGGAAAATGACCAGCTGGTGCGGCTTCAGGTGTTTGTGGGCAAGATCTCCGCTCTGTTAAACCCAGTGACCTATGTGATTATCAACCTGGCTGTTGTGGCTGTGGTGTGGGTGGGCGGACGTCAGGTAGACGCAGGCGTCATTTCCCAGGGAAAAGTGATTGCGCTGGTCAACTATATGTCCCAGATTCTGGTGGAGCTGATCAAAATGGCCAACCTGATCATCCTGATCTCCAAGGCCATGGCCTGCATGAACCGCGTGGACGGCATCTTCCAGGTGAAGAGCAGCCTGGCGGAGGGGACCCTGGCTGAGCGCCTGGCGGAGGGGACTTTGACTGAGCGCCTGGCGGAAGGGCCATCGAAGGAGAGTAACCTGAAAAACAGGATGGAAGCATCCCAGGATATCCCTGCAGTGGAGTTTAAAAACATGGATTTTGTGTACGCGGGAGCCAAGGCGCCGGCCCTCTCCGGCATCTCCTTTAAGGCTTTTGCCGGGCAGACCATAGGCATCATAGGCGGCACCGGCTCCGGTAAGTCCACGCTTGTGAACCTGATACCCCGTTTCTATGAGGCGGCGGGCGGCCAGGTGCTGGTGGACGGAACGGATGTGAAGGACTACAGCACCAAGGCGCTGCGGCAAAAGATCGGCATGGTGCCCCAGCGGGCGGTGCTGTTTAAGGGAACGCTGCGGGACAACATGAGATGGGGCAGGGAGGATGCCACGGATGAGGAGATCTACCGCGCCCTGGACACTGCCCAGGCCAGAGAATTTGTGGACAGCAAGGACCAGGGGCTGGAGCTGCCCATATCCCAGGGCGGCCAGAACCTGTCCGGCGGACAGCGGCAGCGTCTGACCATTGCCCGCGCCCTGGTGCGCAGGCCCAGAATCCTGATTCTGGATGACAGCGCCTCGGCTCTGGACTTTGCAACGGACGCCAGGCTGCGGTCGGCCATCAGGAGAAATACCACGGATATGACTGTTTTGATTGTATCCCAGAGAGCGGCGTCCATCAAACAGGCGGACCAGATTCTGGTGCTGGACGACGGGCAGATGGCAGGCCAAGGAACCCACAGGGAGCTGCTGCGGGAATGTGAAGTTTACAGGGAGATCTGTCTGTCCCAGCTGTCAAAGGAGGAGGTGGAGCGCGATGAGCAGTAACCGTTCTAAGAACCAGAGCAGGGAGACTCTGATGCGGATATTGTCCTGCATCTCCCAGTACCGCCTGGGGGTGCTGTGTTCCCTCCTTCTGGCATTGGCCACCGTGGCCCTGACCCTGTATGTGCCCATTCTCACGGGCCAGGCTGTGGACCGGATTGTGGCGGCGGGGAAGGTGGACTTTCCCGGGCTGTGGATCATTCTCAGAAAGATTTTGATCCTGGTGGGATTTACCGCTCTGGCCCAGTGGCTGATGAATCATATCAACAACACCATCACCTACCGGGTGGTCAAGGATATCAGGACAAGAGCATTTAACCATCTGGAAGTCCTTCCCCTCAGCTATCTTGACTCCCATCCGTCCGGGGATATGATCAGCCGGATCATTGCGGACATTGACCAGTTCTCAGAGGGGCTGCTGATGGGCTTTACCCAGCTGTTCACCGGCGTTCTCACCATCCTGGGCACCCTGCTGTTCATGTTCTCCATCAATCCGTGGATCGCCGTGGTGGTGGTGGGACTGACGCCCGTATCCCTCTTTGTGGCCAGCTTCATTGCCAAGAAAACATATATCATGTTCAGGCATCAGTCGGAGACAAGAGGGGAGCTGACTGCCCTGACCGACGAGATGCTGGGGAATATGAAGGTGGTTCAGGCCTTTGGCTACCAGGAAAAGGCCCAGCGCACCTTTGACGAGATCAATAAACGCCTGGCAGGCTACAGCCTCAGGGCTACATTTTTCAGCTCCATCACCAACCCGGCTACCCGTTTTGTCAACAGCATGGTGTATGCTGCGGTGGGAATCACCGGAGCTTACAGTGTGATCCGCGGTCTGCTGACCGTGGGCCAGCTCACCAGTTTCTTAAGCTATGCCAACCAGTATACCAAGCCCTTTAATGAGATCTCGGGCGTGGTGACGGAGCTGCAGAATGCACTGGCCTCAGCTGCCAGAGTGTTTGAGCTGATTGACCAGGAACCGATCCCACCGGAAGGCCCAGAGGTCCGTGAGCTTGCGGATGTAAAGGGAGCGGTGGAGCTGAGCCAGGTCAGTTTCTCCTACAATCCACAGGTGAAGCTGATTGAAGACCTGAATCTGAGCGTAAAGCCTGGACAGCGCATTGCCATTGTGGGGCCCACAGGCTGTGGGAAAACAACAGTAATCAATCTGCTGATGCGCTTCTATGACGTGGATCAGGGAACCATCAGCGTGGACAGCCAGGATATACGCCAGGTCACCAGGAAGAGCCTGCGCACCAACTACGGCATGGTGCTCCAGGAGACATGGCTGAAGTCGGGAACCATCCGGGAGAACATTGCCTACGGCAGGCCGGAGGCCTCTGAGGAGGAGATTGTGGAGGCAGCCAGACATGCCCATGCCCACAGCTTCATCATGCGCATGCCCCAGGGCTATGATACGCCCATTGGGGAGGACGGCGGCAATCTGTCCCAGGGGCAGAAACAGCTGCTGTGCATTGCCAGGGTGATGCTCTGCCTTCCTCCCATGCTGATCCTGGATGAGGCCACCTCCTCCATTGACACCCGCACCGAGATCCGTATCCAGAAGGCCTTTGCCAGGATGATGGAGGGGCGCACCAGCTTTATTGTGGCTCACAGGCTGTCAACTATCCGGGAGGCGGACGTGATTCTGGTGATGAAAGCGGGCCGGATTGTGGAGCAGGGACGCCACCAGGAACTACTGGAAAAAAATGGGTTCTATGCTGAGATCTATAACAGCCAGTTTGCCCGGGAATAAAGAAAAAGCAACGCTTCGCCTGTCACAATTTTAAGTGAATGGGCGGAGCGTTTTGTAATTCTCTTCAAACTTAATTTGCAATATTTGGAAGAGCATAATATAATGAGATGGAATGGACAGAGTGGTGAGAGGAGGTGGAAGAAATGGAAAAGAGGGCGGCGGTATTTGACAGTAAATTCTTTATGTCGGCCATGGATTTGGTGAACACCAACCTCTATATTACCGATGCGCAGACAGACCGCATCGTATTTATGAATGATACCATGAAGAAGACCTTTGGAATCGAGGCACCGGAGGGGAAGCTGTGCTGGGAGGTTCTGCAGAAAGGGATGGAAGGCAGATGCAGTTTCTGCCGGATCGAATGCCTGCGGAACATGAGCGGGGAGAAACGCTGCATCTGGGATGAGATAAATACGCGGACGGGCCGGGTTTTCAAGAATTTTGACTGTCTGCTCCAGTGGAACGGGCGGGAGTATTATATACAGAACTCCATTGATGTGACGGAATACAGCCAGCTATCCCAAAAGGCCAGTATGGATGAGCTGACCTGTATGATGAACCGGCGGGCGGGCAAGGCCATGATAAAGACCGTGGTGGAGCGCGCCAGATGCGAACACAAGCCCCTGGTGGCGGCCCTTTACGACATCAATGAGCTGAAGAGCACCAATGACTGCTATGGCCACAGCCAGGGAGACCGCCTGATCCAGTATGTGGCGTCTGCCGTCAAGGAGAACCTGGGCTTCCAGGACTTTATCTTCCGCCTCAGCGGGGATGAGTTCGTGGTGGTGTTCTACGGTGAGACCCTGGCCAATGCGGACCGCAGAATGCGGGAGATCCTGGCACAGGTGGAGGCCGGACGGGAGAAGGCCTTCTGCTTCTTTGAGACATCCTTCTGCTATGGGCTGACGGAGGTATATCCAGGGGACCGGTACAGCGTGTCAGAGATTATCGCCAGGGCGGATGAGCAGATGTATATCCAGAAGCGCAGCTATCATATCAGGCGCGCCAGGGCGCGGTTGGAGGAGTATGGAAAGCAGCTGGGCGAGGGGGTCGAGTTAGACTATGATAAGGACCATCTCTATGAGGCATTGGTAGCCAGCACTGACGACTATGTATTCATTGGCAATATGAAGACAGGGGTGTTCCGGTATCCCCAGGAGATGGTAGATGAATTCGGGCTTCCTGGCCTGGTTGTGGACAATGCGGCTGCATTCTGGGGGCAGATTATCCATCCTGATGATGAGAAAAGTTTCCTGGAGAGCAACCAGGAGATAGCCGACGGGCGGGCTGAGTATCACAATATCGAGTACCGGGCCAGGAATGCGGCGGGCAATTGGATCTGGCTGCGCTGCCGTGGGAAAATGATCCGGGGCTCTGATGGGGAACCGGGACTGTTCGCCGGTATGATTACCAACCTGGGCAAGAAGAACCAGATTGACCATATGACTGGTCTGTACAACCGTTACGAGTTTGAGGGTACCATCAAGAAATATATGATGGATGAGAAGAGCGGCGGTATGGGGATCATGATTCTGGACATGGATGCATTTAAAAATGTCAACGACCTCTATGACCGTTCCTTCGGTGATGAGGTGCTGCGCATGACCGGGCAGAAAATCGCGTCCCTGCTTCCTCAGAACGCCAGGATATACCGCCTTGACGGGGATGAGTTCGGTATTTTGATGGCCAATGGAGATGAGGCGGGGGTTCAGTCCATATTCGCGCGAATACAGCACCAGTTTGACCGGCAGCAGGAGTATAACGGCAGGAAATATTTCTGCACCATATCGGCGGGCTGTGCATTTTATCCCCAGGATGCAGACAATTACCTGGATCTGCTGAAATATGCGAATTACTCTCTGGAACATTCCAAGCGAATGGGCAAGAACAAGGCCACCGTATTCTCCAGCGATCTTCTAAAGGAGAAGAAGCGGCCCCTGGAGATAGCGGAACTGCTGCGGGAGAGTATTGACCGGGGATTTGCGGGATTTTCCATCCATTACCAGCCGGTGGTGAACACCTTGACCGGGGAACTGTATGGGGCGGAGGCCCTGGCCCGCTGGAGCTGTGCCAAATACGGGAATGTCTCCCCGGCGGAGTTCATCCCCATCTTGGAACAGAGCGGACTGATCATACCGCTGGGAGCCTGGATCTTCTACCATGCAGCAGCCCAGTGCAGCCGGTGGCAGAAGATCCGGCCGGATTTCCATGTGAGCATCAACCTGTCCTATCTGCAGCTCCAGGAGGGGGATGTGGGAGCTTATATCCGCAGCACTTTAGAGGAGCTGGCGGTGCCGCCGGAAAATGTGACTCTGGAGCTGACGGAGACCTACCTGATGAAGGAGGATGAAGCGGTGCGGGGGAGGCTGGAGGAAATGCAGCAATTCGGCCTGCGCATCGCCATGGATGATTTTGGGACCGGTTATTCTTCCCTCTATTCCCTGAAAAACGTGCCTGTGGCCGTTGTGAAGGTGGATCAGGGATTTGTGAAGGGCATCACCTCAGACAGGTTCAACGCGGCATTTATCCGCTCCATCGCCCAGCTGTGCCACAATGTGGGCAAGACAGTCTGTCTGGAGGGGGTAGAAACCCAGGAAGAGTACGATGCGGTGAAGGATATGGGCATAGAGCTGATACAGGGCTATTATTTCAGCAGGCCCGTACCTGCCAATGTGTTTGAAGAGCGTTTTATTCTTAAAAAAGAAGATTGAGCAGGATAATAGAACCCCTCTGCAAATACCATAAAGGTGTTTGCAGAGGGGTTCTCCTAGCATTAAGTATTCTGGTCCGGATCATCTGGCGTAATGTCTGCCAGCCTGAATCTGTCAACCATGATTTTCAATAACTGAGACTGGCCGGACAGCTCTTCGCTGGCTGCGGCGCTCTCCTCAGCCGTGGCGGAATTGGTCTGCACCACGCCGGAGATCTGATCGATACCATGGGTAACCTGGCGGATGGAGCTGGACTGCTGTCTGGATGCCGCGGTGATGGTCTGAATGGCAGCAGAGGCGTCCTGTACCCCGCGTACCACGGATTCAAGGGACTGTGCCGTCTCATCCGCGATCTTTGTGCCGTTCTTCACTGCCTCCAGGGAGCGCTCGATCAACGCTGCGGTAGTCTTGGCCGAAGCCGCAGATTTGCCGGCCAGGCTGCGGATCTCATCGGCCACTACGGCGAAGCCCTTACCGGCTGTGCCCGCATGGGCGGCCTCCACAGCAGCGTTTACTGCCAGGATATTGGTCTGGAATGCAATCTCCTCAATAGCCTTGATGATGTCCCCGATCTCACCGGCGCTGGCGCTGATATCGGACATGGCGTCCAGCATTTCCTGCATTCTCCGGCTGCTCACATTGGCCTCCTCCGCTACGCTGGCTGCATTATGGCTGGCCTGCTCGGCATTGGCCGCGCTGCGCTCCACCTGCAGGGAAATCTCGGTGATGGTGGCCAGAAGTTCCTCGATGGAGGAGGCCTGCTCAGCGGCTCCCTGGGACAGGGCCTGGGCGCCTGAGGCCACCTGGTCCGCTCCGGAGGACACCTGCTCGGAGGACTGGCTGATCTGGCCCATGGTAAGGTTCAATGAGCGGATGATCCCTTCAAGGGATGTGCGGATGGGGGAGAAGTCCCCCACATAATTCTCGGAGACAGGCACATCCAGATTCCCATCGGACAGTTCCAGAAGAATCTGAGTAATGTCGCCGATGATGGCTTTCAGATTCCGAATGGCCAGCTGGACACTTGCGGCCAGCCTGCCGATTTCATCGTCTGTTTTCACCTGCACATCCACATTCAGGCGGCCGCCTGCGAATTCTTCCACGGTTCTGCTGATCTCAGCCAGAGGCTTTAAAGACCTGTGAATCAACCCCACAACGGCAGCGCTTATAATGAGCAGGATTACGACAGAGATCCCTGCCATGGTTCCCACCATCTGGTTGCGGGTGGAGTTGATCTCATTGATGGGCAGGGTGGCAATGGTCAGCCAGCCGGTGACATCGCTCATCTGGGTTAGGGCGGTATAATCAATTCCGCCGTATTGGAAATTCAGCGTGCCCTCATAATTGCTGGTTATCTTGGTTTTATAGTCATCGGAAATGTTGAGGCTGTTTACATTTTTGCCGATAGCAGTTGGATCATTGCTGTAAATATAATCGTTATTCAGGGAATTGAGCTCCAGGAAGCCCTCGTTGCCGATATGTATTTTGTCCAGGGTCTCAGCCAGTTTCTCCATGTAAATATCCATTCCCATTATGCCCAGGACCTGTGAGCCGTCCCTGGACATAACAGGGGTGACGATTGAGACAATGATTTCTCCGCTGGCGGGGTCCAGAAATGGATCAGTGACCATGGCCTGTTTCTCCGTGTATACGGTTGGCACCCAGTCCATGGAATTCAGATCCGCGGCAACTGTCTCACCTGTGGACAACAGGTAAGTGTCGGTCTCCATGCTGGCGATCCAGGTCTGCTGTACGTTCTCTGCGGACATCCGCTCCAGGGCAGAGGCCAGGTCAGCGATGATGATTCCCGTATTTTCATAATCTGCAATCTGCTCAGGGCTTTTTACCGCCATGAAGAAATCCTGCAGCTCAGCGTCCTCCTGATACATGCTGACGGCAGCCAGCTTGCTGGAGAAAAATCCGTCCACAATTGCCACAGCCCGGTCTGCCTGGGATTTCAGCAGCTTTTTGTTAAGGCTGGTAATGGAACCTGCAGCTGTCATGCAGGATACGGCAATGAGCAGGATCAGCGCGGGCAGCAGTATTCCGATCAGGCTGATGCTGATTTTGGTTGAAATGGAGCGCTGTTTACCACCTCTGTCTATATGGCCATTGTTTGACATTTGATACGTCCTCCTTAGTAGAAAGTGGTATACTTGCCCCAGTTTCTTCCTATTTTCTTTTCTATATATGTTTAGAAAAAAATGGTTCACAACGAAAAAGTTGTGCTGTCAACAATATTTTTATTGTAAAACCTATTGACATTTACCAAAAATGCGTTTATAATTTGCAAAAAATGAATCATTTAAACAGACGGGCAACGGCGCTCAGAGATTCTGCTATGATGCGGAAACTCTGGGCGCTCGTGTGTAAAAACCTGAAGGAGGTAGTAATATGACACTGTGGACTGTATTTACTGATGTATGTCTGATGGCAGCGCTTCTGCTGGTCGGACAGATTTTGAGGGCTAACCTTAAGATATTCCAGAAGCTTCTGATTCCCCCTTCCCTAATCGCGGGATTCCTGGCGCTGGCATTCGGCCCCAACGGCCTTGGCCTGATCCCATTCTCCGGCAGCCTGGGTACATACGCCAGCGTGCTGATCGTCCTGATCTTCGCGGCAATGCCCATCGGCGACAAGCCTGCCAAGGGACAGATGACCGGTAAGGCAATCGGAGGCATGTTCTTCAATATTACAGGCATCGCAGTATTGCAGTACGGTGTTGGCATGCTGCTGGGAATCTACGTGCTGAACCGTTTCTTTGACCTCCATCCCGGTTTTGGCCTGATGATGGCAACCGGATTCTACGGCGGCCACGGAACAGCCGCTGCGGTTGGTTCCACCTTCGCCAATCTGGGCTGGGCGGAAGCTACTGATCTGGCCATGACCACCGCAACTGTGGGTATCGTGGGCGGAATCATCGGCGGCATCGCGATCATCAACTGGGGCACCAGAAAAGGCTATACCCACTATGTGACCGACCCCAAGAATCTCCCCAGCGAACTGCGCACCGGCCTGGTTCCCCCTGAGAAGCAGAAAAACGGCGGCAAGATCACCATCTCCAGCATCTGTTTGGACCCCATGGCCTTCCATCTGGCCATTGTGCTGGTTCCTTCTCTCTGCGGATATTACCTCTGCGAGTATTTAAAGACACTGATTCCGGCGGAAATTCCCGCTTTCTGTATGGCGCTGCTCTTCGGCTTCATCGCCCAGGGCATCTTAAACCGCACCGGCGCCAGCAAATATATTGACAGAAGTACCATCAGCCGTATCAGCGGCACAGCCACGGATTTCCTGATCATCTCAGGCGTGGGTTCCGTAAAGATCGCGCTGGTTGTTCAATACGCCATTCCGCTACTGGTTGTATGTGCGGCGGGCTTCCTGGTTACCTGGATTTGGTTTATGGCAGTGGGTGCCAAGAGTTCTCCCTACGACTGGTTTGAGCGCAACATGATGGTGTGGGGCCACGCGACCGGAGTTGCAGCAACGGGGGTGCTTCTCCAGCGCGTCGTGGACCCGGATCTGAAATCCAGAGGAATCGAAGACTCCGGCATTTCCGATCTGTTCAACCGTCCCATTATTGTGGGGCTCCAGGTGGTACCTCCCATCATCATCGCACAGATGGGCATGCTGGGAGCCGGAATCGTCACCTGGGTCATTATGGGCGGTGTTGCTCTCATGTTTGTCGCAGCCTACCTGTTAAAATGGTGGCGGCCGGAGAATCCTGTGGTTGTCTATCATCCTGAGGAATCAGCAGGCGACGGCGTTGGCGTTGGCGCTGCGGCTGAAATGTAAGAACTTATAGAAGGAACCCTATCTGCGGGATATGTTCTGCCGCAGATAGGGTTCCTTTTTTTCTGACCCAAGAGTCATGTACGATACTCCTTTTTCTTCATCAGGTCCCGGACGCGGCCGGTAATGTTCTCCAAAGAATATCCATACATCTCCATCAACTGTTCAATATCACCTGATTCTGCATATCCGGTTGCTCCTAATATAGAAACAGGCACCGGATACTCCTCAGCGGTCACCTCAGCCACTGCGCTTCCCAGCCCTCCATGGACAGAGTGTTCTTCCACTGTAAGTATTGCCCTGGTCTTTTGGGCACAAGCTACGACTAACTCTCTGTCAATGGGCGAGACCGTATGCATGTCCACCACCGCTGCATGTATGCCTTCCTTTTCCAGAAGTTCTGCCGCTGCCAGTGCCCTGTGAAGGACTGTCCCTGTCGCAATAATTGTTATGTCAGTACCTTCTCTCAACATAATGCCTTTTCCAATTTCAAAAGGAAGGGACTCATCATAAATAACCGGAGCCGCTGCTCTGGACAGCCTGAGATAAGCCGGGCCTTCAAAATCAGCCAGGGCCATGACCGCCTTTTGGGTTTCCACTGCATCTGAGACACTGATAACTGTCATTCCAGGAATTGCACGCATTGCTGCCATATCAGTTATTGCCTGATGGCTGGCCCCGTCATAGGAGTCCGAAAGGCCGCAATACGTTCCGCACAGCCGTACATTTAAACGATCATACCCAATCAGCGATACTATGGGATCAAGGGACCTGGTTGCCATAAAAGCGGCAAATGTATTTACATATGGGATAAACCCCTCCAGCGCCAGGCCCGCAGACATATTAACCATGTTTAATTCACTGATACCTGTATTAAAATAGCGCCTGGGATATGTTTCCCCAAACAATATGGACTTGGTGGAAGAACCCACATCCGCCTCAAGAACCACTACTTTTTCATTAGCAGCCCCAAGTTGTTTTAATGCGTTTCCATAGGCATCGCGAATCGCTATCTTTCCACTCATCTGACAGCACCTCCCAACTCAGCCTTGGCCTTTTTATAATCTTCCTCCCCAATGGCCTTTCCATGCCACGCACTCTCTCCTTCCATAAAGGATATGCCCTTCCCTTTTATGGTTTTGCAGATAATGATGGATGGGCGCTCTTTCATACCCTTTGCCAGTGTAACTGCACATTCTATTTCCATCACATCATGTCCGTCACAGTGAATCACATTCCAACCAAAAGCTTCCCACTTTGCCCCTATATCTTCCATGGGCATGATCTCCTCATTTGTGCCATCTAATTGGACTCCGTTATTGTCCAGAATCGCAATGCAGTTGGCAGTTTTGAATTTGTTACCTGCCAGGGCTGCCTCCCAGACAGCACCCTCCTGAATCTCTCCATCCCCCAACACTACATATATATATGCATCACTGCATTTTAACCGCTCTCCCAGCGCCATTCCTATTCCTGCCCCCAGCCCCAATCCCAGCGGGCCGGTGGAAAGCTCAATGCCAGGTGTTTTATGTACGCATGGATGTCCCTGTAAATGAGCCCCTGCCTGCCGCAGATTTTTCAAATCTTCTATTGGAAAATATCCCAGTTCAGCCAGGATTCTGTAAAGCATCGGCGCAGCATGGCCTTTGCTGAGAATCAGACGATCTCTTTTGTCCCATTCAGGATTTCCAGGGCACAGATTCATCATTTCAAAATACAAAACTGTCAAAATCTCCGTACACGACAGCGAGCCTCCGGGATGACCTGTTTGTATGCTGTACAGTACATCAATGATGTCATTACGAAATTGAAGGCACATTGCATCCAATTCTCTCTTTCTATCTGTATTCATTACTAATCCCTTCCCCCATCTCACGATTGTACTTCGTAACCAAAGGCCTGATATAGTCTATTGCCTGTCTGGCCATCTGATCCGGATCGCCGCCCGGAAGTATCTCCATGGAAACCCAGCTGTCATAACGGATGGATTTCAGAGCTCCCATCACCTCATGGAAGTCCAGATGCCCCAAGCCGGGCGCCAGCCGGTTGGAATCTGCAAAGTGGATATAGCGGACCCATCTGCCATTGCGGACCAGGCTTTCCCCTATCCGGTCATCCTCAATATTCATATGAAATACATCGGCATGAATCCCACAGTTTCCTCTTCCAACTTTTTCCAGAATAGCCGCACCCTCATTCAGGTTGTTGACAAAATTCAACTCATAACGGTTAACCGGTTCGATCAGCAGATTTACCTGCCTGGCAGCTGCCTTATCACACAGAATCTGCATGGTATCCACAAACAGCTTTTCTGTTTCCTCCCTGGTCTGATCCGGTCCCACAAACCCTCTGCTCCTTCCGGCATTCACAATTCCGCCGAACTCGCCGGCCAAATCAATCAAATCAAAAAAAACCTCGATTGTCCTTCTGCGCATCTCCCGGTCCGGGTGTGTAAAATACAGGCCGCGGTCCGCAAATACCTGTCCTGTGGTAATGCAGCTTACTTCCATATGAAATTCCTTCAGCCACCGGCTCAGATCCCCTGCTTCAAGTTCATCTGCCCCTTTTAATGCCAGTTCAACCCCGTCATATCCGTATTCTGCTGCTTTTTTAATAGATTCCCTGAACCCTCTCCATACTACAAAAGCCGAATCTTTCGCATTTGCGCCTGCAATTGTCACTGCGGTTTTCACTTGTTACCTCCTAAAGTATGCCTTCCTATTTTGCAGCATCCGAAAACAGAATTTCATATTCAGGTAATCCATCCCGGCACAGCCCCTGTTCTGCCTCTGCAATCAATCCCAGAGAGATGTTGTGCCGCCCTCCCTCATATGTCGAATTCAGCCATGTTTCCATGATGTCCAGGGCTTCCAATTCTCCTGTTATCTTACCTCCAAGGCACAGCAGGTTTGAGTCATTATGACGCCTTGTCATCTTTGCCATATAGGGGTCTGTACAAAGTGCTGCTCTTACACCTTTAAAACGGTTAGCCATAATACTCATTCCGATACCGGTAGAACAGATCAATATTCCCCTGTCCGCCTTTTTCTCAGCCACCGCAGCAGCTACCTTTGCAGCAAAATAAGGATACCTCACAATTTGCTCAGAGTCTGACCCCACATCCACGTATTCAATTTTCATTTCTTTTATTCTTTCTACAAGAATACGCTTTAATGCGTATCCCCCGTGATCATTTCCTATATAAACAACCATATTGCTACTCCTTGTAGTGAGATATTAAATCCTGCACCCATTGCCTTACTGCTGCCTCACCATCCACTTCATAAGCAAATTTTACATTTGGCTCCCTATTCCACCATCCCCGGAAATCCACTACTGTCTGCCCTGCGCTGAGACTGCCGGTAAGCTCTATGTCTGCGGCCACATCTTCACATACAAACCAGCCCGGATTTATGAGATACGCCGCTGCTGCCACATCATTCATCCCGATTCCGTTGACTCTTGTCTTATACCAGCGTGATGGTTCCTGCGTGGCAAAACGCTCTCTCCAGGCCTGAGTCATGGTATACAAATATTCTCCTATTTTCCCGCCTTCATCGCGCAGACGTTCAAAATCCGCTTCTGTCTCTGTAAACTTGTCGCAGATATCCAGACCCAGCTGAACCACAGGAATACCCGAGTGATAGACTATGTAGGCTGCCTCAGGGTCTGCGGCGGCATTAAAGCTGGCTACCGGAGTGTCATTGCCTATTACATTGACCGCGCCGCCCATAAACAGTATTTGTTTCACATTCTTTTTAAGCTCTGGGTCCAGCAGGATCGCCAGGGCAACATTGGTCAGCGGAGCAAGGGCCAGAATCGTCACCGGCTCCTCTGATCCCCTTATGATACGTGCCATCTCTGCCGGGGCATAGCCGGGAGTTTCCCTGCACGCAGGCACAGGCAAGCCTGCATCTCCCAGGCCATCTTTACCGTGTATCCAGGAGGCATCCATTACTTTTTTTAATATGGGACGGTATGCACCGCGGAAAACCGGTATGTCCGTACGTCCCGCAATATCCAATATCCGAAGGGCATTGGTTATACAGGCATCTAAGCCCACATTGCCATTCACAATGGTAAGGGCCTTTACGTCTAATTTCCTGCTGGATAAAACCCACAGGATCGCGCCTGCATCATCAATTCCAGGGTCTGTATCAATGATAACAGGCAGTTTACTGTTCGTCATAAGCTTCTCCGTAACCAATCTCTCTTAACTGCTCCAGAATATTCTCACGGCCCGACACACGGCTTGCACCGCACCGGATAAATGCCAGCTGATCTTCCAGGCTTGCGATGCCTCCGCTGGCCTTTACTTTCGCCCGGTCTCCCACCACAGATTTCAGAAGGGTTATTTCATGAACAGACGCTTTGCCCGGACCAAAGCCCGTGCAGGTCTTAACATATTCGGCTCCTGCTTCCACCGCCAGCTCAGCTGCTCTTATCTTCTGCGCGTCGGTGAGATAGCCCACCTCCAGAATAACCTTGACCCCGCGTCCGTATTCTGCCGCACAAGATACTACCTGTGCGATATCCGCCTTAACATACGCCTCATCCCCCTCCAGCATTCTGGCTATATTAATGACCATATCGAGCTCCGTGGCCCCGTCCTCCAGACATTTTCTTGCCTCCGCAACCTTTGCTTCTGTTACGGTAGATCCATGAGGAAAACCAATCGTAACCAAAATCCCCTGGGTGGAGCCTTTCATTTCCCTGCTGGCCAGTGCAACCCAGGTGGGATAGACATCAACCGTTGCAAAGCCATATCTTTTTGTGTCCACACATGCCTGTTTTACGGTTTCACTTGTCACAAAGGGAGACAGGGCTGCTGTGTAATCCATTTTAGATAAAATTTCACGGATCAGTTCCTTATCATCTGAAGTTATTAATCTTTCCATATTCATATATCCTTTCAATTGTGGTTTCATCTGTTTCAATGGGCGCGTGCACGCTTTGCGCGGTCATATAACTCCCGGCAGCGGCAATGATGTTCTTCCGGTACCGCTGCTGCCACAGAACACAACAGGCTCTGAAGCTTTGCCGTATTCTTCTTTACCGCCTCACTGTGTGTCTTCAGATCCGGCTCATCCGCAGATATGCCGGCTGCCTTATTGGTAACAATGACAACTGCTGCATAGCAGATTCCCAGCTCACGGGCAAGCGCTGCCTCCGGCGCATTGGTCATTCCCACAACATCCGCCCCCATCATGCGGTAAGCCAGAATCTCCGCCTTCGTCTCATATCTTGGTCCATCCACCGACATGTAGGTACCCTGAGGATGTATTTTATACCCTAGTTTCTGAGCCTGGTCCATGAAAATACCGCGCAATTCGCTGCAATAAGGCTCTGTCATATCCAGGGAATATTTCCCATAGGTGAAATGGCGTGTATGTAAATTAATAAACTGGTCTATCAGTACAAGGTCTCCGCTTTCAAACATCCCATTAATTCCGCCTGCCGCAACTGTGGTTATAACGCGGTTAACTCCCAGCTGTTTAAATGCAAGCATGTTGGCGTGATGGTTTACCTCATAGGCCAGTCTGTCATGGTTTAGCCCATGCCTTGGCAGAAATGCAATTTCAGTTCCCCTGTAGCTGCCCTTCAATAATGTCACATCGCCGTACTCTGTACTTACGTCTACAGCCGACGCTTCCCCCAGAAGGCCTACATCATAAAACCCAGTTCCTCCGATTATTCCAATCATATTCTACTCCTTCTCTCATCTTTTCTATTCGTCATGATATTTTCCCACACCGGCCGGTGAGTGCGAATTGCGAAGCCCAAAAGACAGGACTGCCAGTGTCAATATATAAGGAAGCATCATGATGATATGGCTTGGTATCAAAGCATTCTGGAATACGGTCTGCAGGGCATCAAAGAATCCGAAGAATATGCTGCCTGCCACAGCGCCCAGAGGGCTGTAATGTCCAAAGGCGTTGATAACCATTGCAATGTAACCGCGCCCTGCTGTCATTCCGTCCACATACATGTCCAGCTGCCCCATGGAAAGGTAGGCTCCACCAAGTCCGCAGAGTGCTCCGCACATCATGGTTCCAAAGTATTTATATGCCACCACGCGGATTCCCAGAGTACCCGCCGCCACCGGGTTCTCTCCAACCATGCGCATGCGCAGCCCCATTGGAGTCCGGAATATAAAAAACCAGGAAATCACAACGATTATAA
>OKVW01000646.1_pt1 | contig 18888 bp, 18 predicted proteins | sample 1606991 | NCBI WGS metagenome assembly OKVW01 (sample SAMN03281021, study PRJEB24777) | human gut metagenome | isolation source: fecal sample PR177 from 1 month old male Malay infant, vaginal delivered...
GAATATATATCTATGATAGACTTAAAACGTTGTGACGCCTGCAAAGGACTGCAACCTGAAAGGAGTCTGTTAATTATGAATGCATCTGCAAATTATGACGTAATCATCGTCGGAGCCGGTCCTTCCGGAATCTTTTGTGCATATGAACTGATCCGCAATAAGCCCGACATGAAAATCCTGATGGTAGAAAAAGGACGCCCCATCGAGAAACGTGTATGTCCCAAACGGACAACCAAAACATGTGTGGGCTGCAAGCCCTGCAACATCACCACCGGATTTGCCGGGGCCGGAGCTTTTTCCGACGGCAAATTATCCCTGTCCCCTGATGTGGGCGGCAATCTCCCGGAGATTCTGGGCTATGACCAGACCGTGGAGTTACTGAAAGAATCCGACAACATTTACTTAAAGTTCGGCGCTGACACCAATGTGTACGGCGTGGACAAACAGCTTGAAATAGAAGAGATCCGCCGCAAGGCCATTAACGCCAACTTGAAGCTGATCGAGTGTCCCATCCGTCACCTGGGAACAGAGGAGGGCTACAAGATCTACACCCGCCTCCAGGAATATCTGCTGGCCCAGGGCGTGATCATGGAGTTCAACACCATGGTGAAGGACATCATCATTGAGAACGACCAGGTAAAGGGCGTGATCACCAACAAGGACGAGACCTACTATGCGCCTGAGATCGTATCCGCCATCGGCCGCGAAGGCTCCGACTGGTTCTCCCACATCTGCGGAAGCCATGGCATTGAGACCCGGGTGGGCACCGTGGACATCGGCGTCCGTGTGGAAGTGCGGGACGAGATCATGAAGTTCCTCAACGAGAACCTGTACGAGGCCAAGCTGGTGTACTACACCCCTACCTTCGACGACAAGGTGCGCACCTTCTGTACCAACCCATCCGGCGAGGTGGCCACCGAATACTATGAGAACGGGCTGGCGGTTGTCAACGGACACGCCTACAAGTCCCAGGATTATAAGACCCACAACACCAACTTTGCCCTGCTGGTGAGCAAGAATTTCACCAAGCCCTTCAACGAGCCAATTGAGTACGGCAAACACATCGCCCAGCTCTCCAACATGCTCTGCGGAGGCCGCATCATGGTGCAGACCTTCGGAGATTTCCAGAGAGGCCGCCGCACCACTGAGGAGCGCCTGTGCCGCAACAACCTGATCCCCACCTTAAAGGACGCGGTGCCCGGCGATTTATCCCTTGTATTCCCCCACCGCATCATGACGGACATCAAGGAGATGCTTCTGGCCCTGGACAAGGTCACCCCCGGAATCGCCAGCGACGAGACTCTGCTCTACGGCGTGGAAGTAAAATTCTACTCCAACAAAGTAGTTGTGGACGCCGACTTCGAGACCAGCATCAAGGGACTTCGCGCAATCGGTGACGGAGCGTCCGTCACACGCGGACTCCAGCAGGCCTCTGCCAACGGCATCAGCGTGGCGAGAAGCATTATCAAGAAAATGGACGCTTAAGGGCCGGATGGAAATCCGCCCATGAAAAGGGGCTGTCGCACTAAGTAATTAGTGGTTCTTTCTGAATTTGGGGTAGATGGGAAGGTTGGCGCGGATGGGGACGCAGCCAGGCGCAAGTAGGTAGGAAAAATGTCGTAAGCCACAGTTTTTCCTAAATGCCGATGTTTTTCTCTGCTTCTTGATGAGAATGCTTCTCAATATAGAGAATATCTAAAAAATAAAGATCAAACAGCCTGATATCAATGGTTACTTCACCCTGTCATAGGACAGATTGATATTGATTAGCTGTTTGATCTTTATTTTTGAAAAGATTACTGTACACATCGAACTAAAATCCCCATATAATGGGAGCGTTTCAGCCTGCGACGCTTTTTCTCTCCCTCGCGCCTGGATGCGTCAGCGGGCGGTTCTAATACGTAGTGGGTGAGAGCCATGGGAGGCGGGCGGAACGGCCCAAGGGAATGGGCGATATTTTGGGGCGGTCGATGGATCTTAAGGGGAAGGGGCGCAGAATGGGAGGAGAAAATCGGCTTCTTCTCCAGCCGATTTTCAGGCGCCCAGCTACCGAACGGCTACAGCAAGAAGGTTACTAAGCCGGTGCCTTCCATTCTGTGCCCCTTGCCCTTTAGATCCATCCCCGTTCCAAACTTTGAGCCCGTTCCCTTGGGCCGTTCCGCCTGTCTCCCATGGCTCTCACGAACGGATGCCTCTAAGCACTCCGCCCGCGTAACCATTCGCGCCTACATACCCACAATTCTCCCATCCCTAAAAACAATATCCCGCATACCAGCCCCTTTTACCTCCTCTGCCGGAAACGCAGCCTCCATCCTCTCAACATCCTCTTCCGTAATCTCCAATTCCAAAGCATTAATAGCATCCTGCAAATGATCTTTATCTGTTGTCCCAATCAGGGTAGAGACAAAAGGATATTTCGCATATGTCCAAGCCAGGGCAAGCCTTGAAACAGTCGTCCCTTTTTCATCTGCAACCGCCTTCAATGCCTTAACTAATTTCAGGTTTTCCGCAAGCGCTTCCGGCGCAAACAGGCCTGTGGGAATATGGACCCTGACGTTTCCATCCAGTGCGCTCTCATTGAGAAGCCCATGGGCAAGGGCTCCAAAGGTCAGCACATTTACCCCTGATTCCCTGGCAGCAGCCATCATTTCCTGTTCAATCCGCCGTTCGGCCAGAGAATATTCCAGCTCCACCGTGCGGACCGGATGAACCGTGTTGGCCCTTCTCAAGGTCCCGGCATCAATCTGTGTCAGTCCGATCTGGCCTATATACCCTTCATCCACCAGCTCCTTTAAGGCTCCCATCAGTTCCTCCACGGGAACCGACTCATCCATCCTGGCAGGCTGATACAGATCAATATAGTCCAACCCTAAACGCTTCATGGAATATATGAGATGGGCTTTTACATGAAAAGGATTGACATCAAGCCCATAGATTCCACCCCCAGGTCCTGGCAGAGCTCCGAACTTAACAGAGATAAAATAGCTGTCCCTGGGAATTCCCTTAAGGGCCTGGCCCAACACGATTTCGCTTTCTCCGGCCCCATAGAATTCACCTGTATTGAACAGTGTGATACCCGCCTCCAGGGCTGCGTGAATTGTTGCAGCAGAACCTTCTGCGTTCGACCGGTTCATCCCCATACAGCCAAGTCCAAGCCTCTTTCTGTCTATCATAATATTTATTCCCCTTTCACGCTATTATAGCTTCAGCAGCTTTACCGCATTTCTGTTCAAGAACTTTTCCTTCTCATCCTCTGTCAGCGGCAGCTCATTGATGAACTCCTTCATGCCCTCCCCATTGAAAATGTAAGGGTAATCAGAGGAAAAGATCATATGGTCAATGCCCACCACCTCTTTCACAAACTTCACATGGGAATGGGAAAACATACCGCTGGGCGTCACATAGACATGTTCCCGGTAGGTATCCCACACACTTTTTGTAAGTCCTGTATCAACGCCGGAGAAAAGCCCGCTTGCCCTCTCAAGAAATGCAGGAACAAATTCCCCCCAGTGCCCAGATATGATGTTAAGCCTTGGATATTTCTCAAATATACCGGCAACAATCAGCCGGAGAACGGCCAGCCCCACATCCATATGCCAGCCATAGGCGTATTTTGAAAATATTTCCGTCACCTGCCCGTTCCAGCTCCCGGCAAAGTAATAATCCTTAATCTGGTCTGCTATAGGCTCCGGGTGGAAATAAATGGGTACCTCCAGTTCATTGGCCATCTCATAAATAGGATAGTAAAATACATCGTCAAATGGCTTGTGATCCTGTTTGTAGGAGAAGCCGCAGATCTGCGCCCCTTTAAATCCAAGCTCTTCCACACAGCGCTTCAACTCAGCAGCAGCTTCCTCCGGTGCTCCCACCGGCAGGGCCGCCAGCCCGGCCAAGCGATCCGGATGTTTTGTCACTGCTGCGTGCAGAAAGTCATTGGCCAGCCTGCAATAATGGATTGACTCCTCCACAGGGAAATCCTGGGGACTGTCATTTCCATAGGAGATCACCTGAATCTCCATTCCCATCTGGTCCATTTCCCTGATCCGTTCCTCACCCAGGTTCTCCAACCGCCGCTTGACCTGTTCAAAATTAAGGGCTGCTGATTTACCGCTGATCTCTTCTACACAAAAGTGTTCTTCGATTCCTATCATCTTAGTTACCTCCTGTTATGACTCAATCCATCAGTTTATTAAGCATTTCAAAAAAAGCCTTCTGCTCCTCCCCGGTCAACCGCTGCAGCCGCTCCTCCTCTCCTGCCAGAAAGCTTGCCCAATATTCCTGGGCAACCCTTTCGCCGCTTTCTGTCAGATATAAAGAAAAAGAGCGGCGGTCACTTTTTCCTCTGACACGCTCTATATACCGCTTCTCCTCCAGCTTATCAATGCTTTTGCTAATGACATTCCGATCCTTTCTGACCGTATCGGCCAACTCGGCCTGTGTCAAACCGGGATTCTCGTAGACACATCTCAGCATGGCATAATTTTCCCGGGTAATCCCCAGTTTTTGGAAATCATTCTTGGATACCTCTTTTATCAGGCTGAAAATCATCAGCAGCTTATAGCAGAGAGTGTCTTTTAATGTATTCATGGATATGTTCTGCCTTTCATTCGCTTATTCTGTCAATGCAAATTAATATATTTTATATATTATATACTTTACATACTATATCCCGGTTGTCAAAATGTCAACAGAAAAATGCCGCTCCTTAAAATTTCTTTATATGGAAAAGAAAACCGCAGTGCCGGTTATGACCCCGGCACTGCGGTTTCCCTCTATTCCCCAATACAATTTGTCCTTAGAATTTATCCTTCCACTGTGCAATATTATCCTTATCAAATCTCAGCGGTTCACCCAACAGTACCTGTGTGCCACCGTCATAATACTCTTCAATGGTAAATTTCCCCAAATCTCCTGCGTCCACAATATCCCCTACCTTGCCGGTCGCTTCACCCATCACCAGCGCATGTGCAGAGTATGCGCCCAAAGCGCCCTGGTCTAACGGGTTCCACAGATATGCATCGTAGCAGATGCCATTCTCAATGTAAGGCGCCATCTCGGACGGGAGACCTACGCCTGTCACCTTACACTCAGAGCCCTGGTCCTGGATCACCTTTGCCGCAGCCAGAATACCCACTGTTGTTGGGGAAATGATGGCCTTCAGGTCAGGATTGTTCTGAAGCATGGCCTGGGCCTCACTGGTGGATTTATCAGGCAGGTCATCGCCGTAGGCAATGTCCAGAACCTGGATGTTCTTATAATCGTCGGGATGCTCCTCCACTTCCTTTAACATGGCCTTGCACCAGTCGGCGTGAAGCTGGGATTCCGGGTTGGCGGAGAGGATTCCGATCTTGCCGGAACTTCCGGGGCCGCCGCAGATTGCCAGGGCGGACTGCATCTGTGCGCGTCCCACCTCATCGATGCTGCACTGCTCCACATGGACCTGACGGCTCTCCGGATTCACTGCCGTATCCACGGAGTTCACTGCAATGCCCTGTTCCATAGCCTGTTTCAGAATGGGCTGAAGGGCGTTGAAGTCTGCTCCGATTATGGTAATGGCGTCCACATCCTGGGCTATCAGCTGTGTGATAATCTCAATCTCCTTCTCTGCCGTGGGCTGGTCCGCTCCGCGGTAGACCGCCTCCACGCCCAGCTTGTCGCAGGCTTCCTTGTACCCGTCAAACATCAGTAGATAGATGGGGTCTGCCGCGGTCTTGGATACAAAGGCATATACCTTCTTTTTGCCGTCCTCCGTCTGGGTTCCCTCATCTGCCGCCACCTGTGTGGCAGCATCCGCCCCTGCCTGTGCCGCTGTGGTAGCTGCCGCCGTACTGCCGCTGTCCTTCTGCCCTCCGCCGCAGGCGGTCAGGCTACCCAGCACCATTGCCAACCCAAGTATCACTGATAATGCCCGTTTCTTCATAAAACCTTCCTCCTATTCTTTGTGTTTGTTCTGTATTACATGCTGCCTGATCCACCTTCCGGAGGCGGAATCGGCAACTACTCCTCTCAGATTGGGAATTGCCACCGCAACCACCAGCAAGGCCCCGATAATGATCATCAGGATCTGTGATGAAACGTTGACGATTCCAAGTCCATAGCGCAGAAATCCAATGGAAAATACTCCCAGAACCGCGCCGGGCACCTTCCCCCGTCCCCCTGCTGTGCTGACTCCTCCCAGTATGGCCATAGCGATCACTTCCATCTCGTAGCCCTTGGCGATGCTGGCCCTGGCGCTTCCCAGCTTGGAGATTAAGAACAGTCCGGCGAAGCCGGCGCACAGTCCGCTGAGTGTAAACACCAGCACCTTGATCTGATTGGTTTTTAACCCTGAGAACCGGCTGGCCTTGGCATTGCTGCCGATGGCATACAAGGAACGGCCGAATTTTGTTCTGTGGATCACAAATGCAAACAGCAGTGTTTCAACCATAAATACAATGAGTATTAACGGCACACCCGCCACCTTATTCCAGGCCAGAAACGACATCTGGGAGGATATGGAAGTGATGGCCCGGTCCTCCAGAATCATGTAGGCGATTCCCCGGAACAGAATCTGGTTCCCCAGCGTCACAATGGTGGAGTTCAGATCCGGAAATGCCACCAGCAGGATTCCGTTGAAAAACCCGCAGGCCGCCCCCACCAGCAGACCAATAGCCATAGCCGGCACAAGGGGAACCCCCGCCTCAAAGGCCAGCCCCGTGCAGCAGCCCGACAAACACATGATGGAGGCAATGGAGATGTCGATTTCCCCCAGAAGCAGCACCATCATGGTGGTAAACACCATCAGCGCCTTATCCATGAATACCACCATGTTGTTCATCATATTGTTAATTAATGTTGATAATATTTATGATAATGAAGATTACAAATATCATAGATTCCCATTGCAGCAGCGCGGACCGCAGGGAATGGGATTTTGCCTTTGCTGTTCCTGTCATATCAATCCCTCCCCTGCAATGCCTTTTTATCCATATGCTGCTGTGTGATGGAGTTAATCACAACAGAAGCAATGATTACAAAGCCTTTGATACCCATCTGCCAGAATGATGACACCTGGATCAGGGGCAGTATGTTGTTCAATGTTCCAAAGAGCAGGACGCCCAATACCACGCCCCCCACCTTGCCGGACCCGCCGGTGATAAACACGCCTCCCAGCACCACAGAGGCAATGACATTTAACTCATAGCTGCTGCAGGACTCACCCTGGGCATTGCCGAACTTGCAGATCCAGAGCATCCCCGCCAGCCCTGCGATCATACCATTGATTACATAGGCCTTGAACTTGGTTTTCACTGGGTTGATGCCGCTGATTTTGGCCGACAGCTCATTGTTGCCCACTGCATACATGTACCGTCCGCTGCGGAAATACTGAAGAAAGATATACCCCAGGATGGTCACCACCATTGCAATGAACACCAGATTGTTGATGCCCAGAATCCTGCCTGTGGATATGGCCATAAACTCCTGGGTCATGTCCCCCTGGCCCACCCAGGCCCCCTTGCTGAACACATAGACCAGACCGCGCAGCATATCACACACGCCCAGGGTTCCAATCAGCGGAAAGATTCTCAGCTTTGCCACAATAAAGCCATTGAGCAATCCGGCCATAAGCCCGATTCCCAGGGCGATCAGCACGATCACGAAGATAGGCGTCTCCCGGTGGTCTCTTAAGGTCAGAGCGCAGACCATGCCGGCCAGCCCCATGGTGGACCCCAGTGACAGGTCAATGCCGCCTGTGAGTATAACCATCATCATCCCCACTGATACCATCATCAGGATGGCTGTCTCCCTCAGAAGATCGTTTAAGTTGGAGCTGGAGAGGAAACGCCCGCCGGTCCGCACCTGAACCATCACAGCAATCACAATGAGAATCACAAGCAGGGTCAGTTCCCTGATGTTGTGGGATATGAGGCGCCTTAAGTCAAACTCCTTCGAATTACCTTCCATTTAACTCACGCCCCCTCCCTTATACACTCATTCTTAATGGTCATAGCCGAGCCAAGTATCTCCTCCTGGGTCACATTTCCCGCGTCATAGACGGCAGCCAGGCGTCCCTCATGCATGACGCCGATCCGGTCGGCCATGGACATAACCTCCGGCATCTCAGAGGACACCAGGATGATGGCATAGCCCTGGGCCGCCAGATCCGACATAATGGAGTATATCTGTGCCTTTGCGCCCACATCCACACCCTTTGTAGGCTCATCCAGCAGCAGTATATTTACATCTGAATTCAGCAGCTTTGCAAACACCACCTTCTGCTGGTTTCCTCCGGACAGGGAATCTGCCCTTGATAAAATGCTTTTGGCCTTGATCTGAAGCTTCTTGCTAAGCTCTGTTCCGGTCTGACGTTCCCTGGCCGTGTTGATGCCCGTGATCCCCTTATATTTATCCAGCGTGGACAACGTCATATTCTTAAACAACTCCCATGAGAGGATCAGCCCCTGCTGCTGCCTGTCCTCCGGCAGATACCCCACGCCCTTTTTCAACGCCTGGGACGGATGGGTGAACACGCACTCCCGGCCATTGACCAGCAGGGTGCCGGAATCCGGTTTCAGCAGGCCGCAGATACCCTGGCAGACTTCCGACCGCCCCGCTCCCACCAGCCCGGTGAGGCCGAATATCTCCCCTCGCTTCACCTCAAAACTGATATCTTTAAAATACCCCTTTTTAGTCAGTCCTCTGACCTCCAGCGCCGTCTCCCCTATGGGCACCTGCTGTTTTGGATAGAGCTGGGTCACTTCCCTTCCCACCATGGCTGATATCAGCTCATCGTGGGATATCTTGTCCGCTTCCCAGGTGCCGATATAGCGGGCATCCCTGAACACTGTCACCCTGTCCGCCAGACGGTACATGTCCTCCATCCGGTGGGATATAAAGATGATGGATGTGCCCTCTGCCTTCAGCTGTTCCGCTATCCGGTACAGCTCCTCGCATTCCCGCCTGGACAGGGCCGCAGTAGGTTCATCCATGATGACAATTTGGGCCTTGGAGGAGACTGCTTTTGAGATCTCCACGATCTGCTGCTCGGCTACGCTTAAATTGACCATCCTGGTTCTGGGGTTAATGTCGCAGCCAAGGCTCATCAGCAGCTCACCGGCCCGCTTATGCATCTCACTCCACTTGATGGACCCGGCCTTTGTCAGCGTCTCGTGGCCGATAAATATATTCTCCGTTACACTTAAATACGGATACACCGTGCTGTGCTGGTATATGGCGGCAATGGTGCCTGCCGAGTCATTGGTATTCTTAAATACCACCTTTTTTCCATTGATTAGGATATCTCCTTCTTCCGGCTCATGAACGCCGGTAATCACCTTAATCAGCGTGGACTTTCCTGCGCCGTTCTCACCCATCAGGGCATGGATTTCCCCCTGCTTCAGCTGAAACTGCACCCCATCCAGAGCCACTACGCCGGGAAATCGCTTTGTGATATTCCTGAGTTCCAATATGTACTCGTCCAATGAATCTCACCTCCTGGTCCAATCGATGAACCCCGCACTTAGCGGGTGATTCACCGCGTACAATACAAAAACACAATGCAAACTCCTTATCTAAATCATAAAGCCTGCACTGTGTTTCGTAAATGTAAAATCAAGACCTATTGTTGCACTTTTTTGAACTTTATACAGCATCAGTTGACGTTTTTTGTATCTTTTATCTCTATTATAATTTTTCCAAACAGAATTTCCAGTGAATACGCCTGAATTCTCCCCATTATACAGATTCTGATTGTCTACTTATACTCACTGGGCCACACACCCATTTCTTTTCTAAACACCTTGGAAAAATAGTGAATATCCCTATACCCCACCTGATCCGCCACCTCCTTGATCTGCATGTCCGGGCAGCTCCTGATCAGATCGCAGGCTTTTTCCATCCTGATTTTTGTCAGATACCGTGAAGGCGACAAGCCCACGTACTTTTTAAAAATGCGGCTGATGTATTCTGACACAAAGCCAAACTCCGTAGACAGCTCCCCGGCCTTGATGTTCCTCTGGTAATTGTCCAGGAGGTACTGCTCGATCATAGCCACCATCCGGGGCTGCGTCTCCTCCTCATCCTGGCTGTCCTGACGGCTTTCCAGCCCGCTCAGGATTCCGCACAGCCTGTCACGCAGCTCCTGGTAAGAGAAGGTCTCATAGACCGCGTTCCACACCCCGGCCCTGATGGAATGGCTGCTGCCTCTGCCCCGTTCAAACAGCTCCATCATAAAATTTTCGATGGCCATGCAGGTCTTATTCTCCCGCCCGAATTTTTCCAGATAACAGTCCAGGCCCGCGCGCACCTCTGCCATATCCCCTGATTTCAAATCCTTCACCATCTTGGTAAATGCTTCGGCCTTCACATCCTTCTCCCAGCTATCATCATGGGAAGGCCAGGAATGGCCGTTGCAGCTGTAGCAGGATTTGCCATATATGGACTCTGTCATAATCTGAATTCTCAGCTCCAGGAAATTCTGTCTGAAGTCCCGGACTTCAGAGGCTTTCTCTGTCCCGGCAATGGCAGTGACCCCCGGCCTGCCCTTCATGGCCTCCAGCAGGTTCAAGGCGCACGCCTCCACGCTCTCCGTCCCTTCCCTGACCGCCAGGATATACTCCCCCGCCCCCTCCACCGGCAGAAACATGGTGTCCTCCTCCTTAAGCTGCTCCATCACAACGGACTCCACTTCACCGGACAGCAGCGCGGCTTCCCGCCGGCCCGACACCCGGATCAGCAGCAGATACCACCGGCCGCCGGCCGCGGCTCTGCAGGCGGGGCTGTCTTTGCCGCAGTCCGCCCCTGCCAGCAGCGCCTTAAAACATGCCTGGCGCATCCCCCGCAGCTTCAGCATGTGCTGCTCCCGCAAAACCTGAAGGACGCTCTGCAGCTCAGCCTTGTTCACCGGTTTTAAGAGGTAATCCGCCACCCCGTTTTTATAAGCCTGCCTGGCATATTCGAATTTGTCATACCCGCTCAGCACCACGGTCTGAATCTCCGGCTTCTCCTCATGAAGATACTGGAGGAGGGTGATCCCATCGCCTCCAATCATCATAATATCCGTAAACACCACGTCAATGTTCTCTGTCTCAAGTATTTTTCTGGCCTCCACTCCGTTAAAGGCAGTGAACGCAATGTTGAATTCCCGGTCCAGGCCAGCGATTGTCTTACAGATCATTCGCTGGATTGGGGGCTCATCTTCCACAACCAGAATATTTATCATTTGTATTTTCCTTTCAGGACAACATAAGTGCAGCCATCATTTCCCCTGTAGATCTTATATTCAACCTGTTCTTCATAGAGCAGCCGCAGCCTGATAATGGTGTTGGTCAGGCCAATACCGCTGACCTTCTTCTGATCCCCGTTTAAAAATCCCTCCACCTTCTCATTGACCTCCCGCAGATCCTGTTCCAGAAATGGGCGTCCGTTGTTCTTCACACTGATCTCCCACCGCCTATTCTTTACGGTGACTGCAACATGGATGGCCCACGGAAAGCCGGCCTCCCCAAATCCGTGTTTAAAACAGTTCTCCACAATGGGCTGAAGGATCACTCTGGGAACCTTGACACCGTCTAAATCCCCCTCAGTGGAGATACTGTATACCAGATTCTCCTCATATCGGTTCTTCATCAATTCCAGATAATTCCCTGTATGGTGCACCTCATCCGCCAGGGTGCTGGTACTCTCCTCCTCATAGACAGTGGAGTAGCGCAGCATCTCCGACAGCATGCCGCACATGCGCTCCACCTTTTCCGGTTCCTCCGCCAAAGCGCTGATAACCGCCAGGGTATTGTAGAGGAAATGGGGGTTCATCTGGCTCTGGAGTGCGTTCAGGCGGGCGTTCAGCTCCAGCTGCATGCTTTTGGACAGGCGGCTTAAGGTGGCCTTGAAGGTGCTGTTAAGGGCCATAATCTCATTCTCGTCGTTCCCCTCCAGCTCCTTCATATTCAGGTTGGACCAGGAGATGGACTGGGCCGACACGATCATATCATTGATGGGCCTGGTCATCTTCAGGGATATACGGTAGGCCATATAGGCCGACAGCGCCAGAAATGCCAGGATCGCCACAATGATTACCTTCTGGATATCCTGAATCACATTCACAATGGCTGCCTTATTCCGCACCATCACAACCGTCCATCCGGAGGTCTCGGAAAACCCGGTAGTTATGTACTGTCTGATACCGCTCTCCAGCTTTACCTGCTTAAATTCATACCGCTTATCAGCCTCCCTGTCCGCCTGCCCGTAATAAAATCCATAATCTTCAGGCCGGCAGATCTCCTCCCCGCTGTTGAAGATACAGCTGCCCTGAGCATCAAAGAGAAGCACCGCCATGTCCTGGTCCAGGCCGGTCAGCAGCATCTCTTCCAATTTCTGGGAATCCTGCTGGATTTCGATGATTCCATACATATCATCCTGAAGCCTGTTGCCCAGGGGGCAGTAGAGGGAGATCATCTCATAGCCAATCTTGCTGTTCCAATAATCCGGGTGGGGCGGCTCCACATATATGTGCTCCTCATCCGCCACCAGTCCGGCGATAATTCCGCCGATGTCCCGCCCCTGTTCCATGACCCGTCTCACATACTCCTTGGACTGGGGCATAACGCCGCTGCTCACGTAGTCGCCGTATCTGTTAAACACGCTGATCCGGGTGGCCGTTCTCCGGATGCCGTTGATATCTGCCAGAGCACTCACTGCGTTGATGTGGTCCACAATGTTGTCGCTGTAGTAATTGTCCATATCGCCATCCCGGGAAAAAGCGCCGAAATCGCTGATCAGCCGGGAATTCAGCATCACCTGGAACCCCACATTGCGCATCTCCACCACAAAACTTTCCAGCTGCTGGGAGACCTTGATACACATGGAGACCTGGCTGCGCTCTGCAGTTTTTAAGCTGGACTCCCTGACCATGACAGCCACCAGCACATAGAACAGCACCAGGCCTCCGATGATGATCACCAGATAGGACTGCAGGATTTTCTTCTGGAAATTGGAAAAAAACAGCGGTCTCTTCACAGGCTCCTCCATGTCAGCAGAACCCTCCCTATATACCCAGTTCTTCCCTGATTCCATGGATAACTCTCATGGTATTGGCCAGATATAGTTCAGGATCTCTGTAATTTTCTGAGTACAATTCGCACGTAATATACCCATTATACTTCCAGTTGGTAAAGACTGTAAACATGTCTTTTACTGGAATAATTCCATCTTCCAGCCTGGTGTGGGCATCGGTTTTACCATCATTATTGCAGATGTGGATATAGTTCATCCTGCCCTCCAGTTTGTGAAAATACGTGGAAAACGGTTCATTTGCCACGGTTGGAGGGGCCACATCCATCATGGCCTCCACATTGTCCCTGCCGATACGGGCAATGGCCTCCACGCAGTCATCCGCTGTTGTAATCACCGGGCTTTCCATGGGAGTCAGCGGCTCAATCACCAGCGTAACGCCCTTTGGCTGTGCATAGCCGCTGAGTATCTGCATATTTTCAACAAATGTATCAAAGGCATATGACCCGGGCAGCTCATACCCCGGATGATCCGCCACCACCAGCAGCCTGGAACACTCCAGCTGCTGGGAAATGTCTATTGATGCTCTGAAAAAGTCCAGAGTCTCCTGCCTTGCCCTGCTCTGTGGGCTGCACAGATTATAAGGGCCGCCCAGGACGTTGGGGGTGTACATGGGCACCTCCAGCCCATACTGCCGCTTCAGGGCTGCGATCTCCCGAATCCGCTCAGGCGTCATGTCCGTCACATACCCATGAGGCCGGCCTCCCCACAGCTCCACTCCGTCCAGCCCGTAACGGCTGGCCATCTCAAAACAGTATTCCAGTGAAAACCTTCTAAAGTCCAACGATATAACCCCAAATTTCACGTTGCCGCTCCTCTCTTCAATCTAAAGTGTGCCTAAAAATTCATCTCCGCCAGCAGTTTAGCTTCTGAGGTCCCTGACCGCTGCCAGTTCCTTTAAGCAGCTGCCTTCCTCTCCCATGGCAAAATATAGCTTCCTGTACACATCAAACAGCTGCCCATATACAGCGGCGGCCTTCTCCTCCGGGACATACACCCGCCCCGTCCGCGGGCCCATTGCCTTCACCGCTTCCTGGATGGTGTCATGTCCGCCGCCCTTTCTGCCTGCGGCCACTGCCCCGTACATGGCGCTGCCCATGCAGCTGCCGTTGGCTGTGTCAGGGACCGTAATCTCCTTGCCCAGAACATCCGCCATAATCTGCATCACCAGCTCATTCTTCCACGCCACCCCGCCGGTGGCGTACATGCGGCGGCAGCTGATTCCCGCCTCCTCCATCTGCCTGGTGATCATCTTCTTGCCAAATGCGATGCCCTCGATGAGGGCTCTGTAGATCTCCTCCGGCCTGGTGGCCATAGTCATCCCAAAGAGGCAGCCGGTGAGGCTGCTGTCCATCAGGACGCTGCGGCAGCCATTCCACCAGTCCAGGGCCAGAAGCCCGCTGCGTCCCGGCTTTATAGCCCCTGCTTTGCGGTCCATCATCTGGTAGACCGAGCAGTTTTCCCGCCTGGCCTCCTCCGCGAAGGAGGCGGGCAGACAGTTCTCCATGAACCATTTAAAATGATCTCCCATACAGGCCTGGCCCGCCTCGTATCCATAGTATCCGGGAATGGCGCTGTCCCGGCAGATGCCGCAGAACCCCTTCACCGGCACCTGGTCCCTGCTGATCAGTATATCGCACCCGGAAGTGCCGATCACCATCAGCATGGATCCTTCCCGGCACAGGCCGGAACCGGCAAATGCCGCGTGGCTGTCGCCCAGCCCGCAGGCCACAGGCGTGTGTTCCAGAAGGCCTGTGGCTGCCGCCTCCCCGGCAGAAATGGTGCCCACACAGGTTCCGGGGGCAGCCAGCGCCCCGCCCAGCTTGCTGTTTAGACTCCCCAGCTCCGGATGAAGTTCCCTCAGAAATTCCTCTGAAGGGTAGCCCTCCTCCTCCCTCCACAGGGCCGCCACCGCGGCGATGCTACGGCTTCTGACCTGGCTTCCGGTGATCTGCCGGGTGATCCAGTCCGCCCCCTCCACAAACTGATCCGCCCTGTGGTAGATCTCCGGCGCACAGCGCAGAATCTCCAGAATCTTGGGATGCATGAACTCCGAGGATATCTTTCCCCCGTAATACTCTAAAAAAGGCTCCCTCCGCCTGGCCGCCAGCTCTGTGATGTCATCCGCCTCCCTCTGGGCATGATGATGCATCCACAGCTTGGCATACCCGTGGGGTTCATCCTGAAACTCAGGATACATGCACAGCGCCGTGCCTTCCCGGTCCACAGGCATCATGGTGCACTGGGTGAAATCCACGCCCACTCCTGCCACCAGCCCGGGGGCAATGTCCCCGTCCTTCAGCACCTCCCTTATGACAGCGTGCCAGGCGTCCAGATAATCTGCCGGATGCTGGAGGGCTGTCCCCGGCTCCAGCTCCCTCCCTGTGGGCAGCCTCTCCTTCATGATCCCGTGGGGATAGGAAAACAGCGCCTCCTTCAATACGGCTCCGTCTGCTGTGTCCACCACCATGGCCCTGGCGGACAGACTTCCAAAATCCACTCCAATGGTGTACCCCATAACCTTCCTCCTTTACTGTCCGTAATCCAGCCAGCCCCGTTTTTCCCTGGCAATGTCCTCAGCAGCCAGGGCCGGTATGGCCGCCCCCATGGACTTGGCAAGCACAAAGGTCTTGGCCGCCTCCTCCAGGTAAACGGCTGAGTAAAGAGCCTCCTTCATATCTGCCCCATAAGCCATGATTCCGTGATGTTTTAAAATGACGGCTCTGGACTTCCCTGCATATTCTGCGGCTATAATTCCCATGCCGATGTCAGAGGATGGAGTAAATGGCGCCACATTCACAGCCTCACCGTTGGCATCGATCAGCGTCACCAGGAATTCCGGTATCTGGTCCGTTACAAAGCCTGCGGCAGTGGCATAGGGCTGATGGGTGTGAATCAGGGCATTGATCTCCGGCATATGTTCAAACATGTATACCAGGGCCGGCGAATCTGAGGAAGGCTTTCTGCCGCCCTCCAGCACCCGGCAGTTTCCATCAATCAGCACCACATCCTGAGGGGTCATGTCCTCGTAGATCATGCCTGACGGAGTCACCAGATATTGGCCGTTCTCCACCCTCATGCTCACATTTCCCCCTGACAGGGAGATCAGCCCGCAGCGCTTGATCTCCAGGGCTGTCTCCAGTATCTCTCTCTTTTCTTTCTCATACATTGATCTGTACCTCCTGCCTTGCGCACTTAATTTTATTCTGCATAAACCTGCGGGCCCGGGTGATAACCTCCATGTAGTTGTCATCCTGCTCATTCCACATCTCTATGGTCAGAGGCCCCCGGTAATCCATGGCGTCCAATGCCCTGAACACGCCTATGAAATCCATGTTGCCGGTTCCCAGGGGGACACCGTAGAAATAGTCCGGCAGGGAATCCCTGACATGGACATTGGCTATGTGGCCTCTGCCCTGAGGCAGTTCTGTCACAGGGTCTATGCCAAGGGATTTCATGTTGGCCACATCCGGATAGATCTGAAGCCAGGGGGAGTCCGCCTCCCTGACCAGCCGCAGCGTATCGCTGACCTTCACCAGATTTACCTCCACCGGTTCAATTGCCAGCATCACCCCCGCCTGCTCCGCCCATTTTAAGCAGCCCAGGATATTTTCCCTGTATCTGGCCGCAGTGGCCTCGCTCCGGGGTTCATAAAATGCGTCATAACCCGCCACCTGCAGTATCCGGACTCCCAGATTCTGGCAGAAATCTATGCCTTCCTTCATCATCTGAATGCCCCTGCGCGCCGTCTCCCCGGAACAGCTCCCCAGCGGAAAACGGCGATGGCCGCTGAAGCAGGCCGACAGAATCCGGATATTCTGGTTCCGCGCCGCTGTTCTCACCTGGTCATACTGGCTGTCCTTCCAGTGAAGCCTGGCAAGCCTGGCATCGCTTTCATCCAGGCTGATCTCAAAGTTCTGATATCCGGCCTCAGCCGCGTCTGCAAACATCCGCTCCCACTCCTGGGGCTTGACCGCCTTCTCATAGATTCCAAAGGGCCTGTCTGTCACATCTCTCCCCGTCTCCATGCCTCCATCTCCTTCCACGCCCTCACCGGGCATTCTGCGCCCCAGACTGCCCGTCCCATGACCGCGCAGTCCGCCCCGGCTTCCATGACCATCTTAAGCTCCCTGGGACCGATTCCCCCGTCCGCACATATCATTACATCTTCAGGCAGGCTGGCCCGTGCCTCCCTGATCCGCTCCGGAGCTGTTTCAGCGAACATCTGTCCACAGCCATCCGGCTCGGAAGTCATCAGGATCAGATAATCGAACGCACCGGCATAACTTTTCAGGGCGGCCACAGGCAGCCTCAGGTTCAGCCCCAGCCCAGCCCTCATGCCTAGGGAGCGCACTTTGTTCAGGAATTCCAGCGGATAGGTCAGAGCTTCCAGGTGTCCGCAGACCGCTGATATGTTAAGTTCTGATAATTCCTGAACATATTTGATTGGATTTGTGGCCAGTAAATGCACATCTAATTCAGCTTTGCAGCAGCCCGCGATCTCCCTTACGGTTTTCATTCCAAATGTGATATTGGGCAGGAAATTCCCATCCTCAATGTCAATATGAACATAAGGTATCTCTGCTATCCGGCTCAGCTGGCAGCCCAGCTCCAGCTGGGGCGCTGACGCTATTGATGGTATAATTTTCATCTTTTCCCTCCTTTTTTGAGCTTATCTTAGCACATTATGATTTATTTTGCAATATTATGATTTTATCGTTGCATTTTTCGATTGATTGTGCTACTATTTGCTTACAAACTCAATGCAAACTCCTAATTTGAATTGAGAGAGGAATTTTATAATGTCAAACTGGATGCAGGATTTATTTCATGTAGAAAAACCAATTATTGCAATGTGCCACCTACAGCCCCTTCCCGGAGACCCCTACTATGATGCCGAAGGCGGCATGGCCAGGGTAATTGAAGCCGCCAGAGCGGACCTCACGGCACTGCAGGACGGCGGAGTGGACGGCATCATGTTCTCCAATGAATTCAGCCTTCCCTATCTGACCAAAGTGGAGCCTATCACCATTGCCGCCATGGCCAGGATTATAGGTGAGCTGAAGCCCTTCATCACTGTTCCCTACGGCGTCAACTGCCTCTGGGACCCCATTGCCTCCATTGATCTGGCCATGGCCGTGGACGGCAAGTTTATCCGGGAGATCATCTCCGGCGTGTACGCTTCTGACTTCGGTCTCTGGAACACCAATGTGGGTAAAACCATCCGCCACAAGATGGCAGTTGGCGCAAGGGACTTAAAGCTGCTGTTCAACATTGTGCCGGAGGCGGCCAGATATCTGGCGGACCGGGACATCAAGGACATTGCCAAGTCCACGGAGTTCAACAACCGGCCCGACGCCCTCTGTGTGTCCGGTCTCACCGCCGGCAGCGAGACGGACACACAGATCCTGACCCAGGTGAAATCAGCGGTTAAGCACACCCCCATCCTCTGCAACACCGGCTGCAATGTGGGCAACATTACCAGGCAGCTGGCTGTAGCCGACGGAGCCGTGTGCGCAACTACCTTTAAAATTGATGGGATTTTTGAGAATGCGGTTGATGTAAACCGGGTAAAAGAATTTATGGACACTGTAAAAGAATACAGGGCGGCCCTGTAACCTGGTACCGCGTATTTAAAAATCCGTTTCTGCCATCTGCAATAAGGAAAACACCAGGCTCCGCCCGGTCCCGCTTAGAGCGGAGCACGCTTAGGCGCCCGGGAGGGGGCTCTGGGAAGAAACGGGAAGGAACCTCACCCCACCGAGTCCAACATCAGCCGAAAGGAGGCATTTTACCATATGGACAGCAGCACATATTTTATGGGAATTGACAACGGCGGTT
>OKVW01000648.1_pt1 | contig 18842 bp, 17 predicted proteins | sample 1606991 | NCBI WGS metagenome assembly OKVW01 (sample SAMN03281021, study PRJEB24777) | human gut metagenome | isolation source: fecal sample PR177 from 1 month old male Malay infant, vaginal delivered...
AATCGGTGGAGCTGCATGACAAAGTCATCGGGCATTATCTGAACATAAAACACTATCAGTAAGTTGGAGTCATTACCGAATATCTGAAAAGTTCATAAGTGACCAGCGCTCAGAAACATGTTGCTGAGTGCTGGCGTTTCTCTCAGTAAAATCTATATGTCGTCCAGATGATTACGCATAAAGCTTACCATGGCTTTTTCACTGGCAAGATATCCACGGATATAACGGAAGACCATCTTTGGATCAGACCAGTTCCCCATCTCGGTAATCTTTTCCGGGGAGTACCCCGCCTTAAACAGCTCTATGGCTCCCCCCACACGCACACTGTGTCCTGTCCATGTCCGGTACCGCCCGGACTGTCGGTTACTGTCGCCGACCTTCCCGGCAATCCCCCAGAGGCGTGCAAATGCCTGGTTCAGTGAATTAGAGGACAGCATACCAACATCTTCCCGTGATACCTTTGATTCATTCTGTAGCTGCGTCAGTAACCCCTCACTGAATCCTGCTTTGACCAGCATCCTGTCTATGGATTTTCCCCGTGATAGCTTACTGCTGGTGGACGGGAAATATCGGTTTGTATGGATGTTTACAGGCTGAAAAAGAAAACGGTGCCCGAAGGTTTCGGTATCGGTGTATTCCACCGTCTCAATCAACCGTCTGACATGCTGACTGCATTGTGGTGAGAGCTGAAATGTCAGGTTACTTGAAAGGCTTGTCTTGGTCCGCATGACGTCCAGAAGGTAACAGGACGTGTCATTTTGCCATTTCAGGTCGCCGGTTTTAATCCTTCGAATTTCCACGTTACGCAGCAGGGTTTCAAACCCAACCCATATCATTGCAAGGTCCCGTATGTCTCTCAGGTCATCGCTTTTATGCAGCGACCGGCGAAGAATATTGAGATCGGATATAAGAAATGGAAGGGCCTGACCGGTGACGATTTTTTTCTCATTCTCCCGCGCCCGCCATACCTGAACCAGTGCTTTTATCAGAACGTTGCGGAAGTCTGGAAAACCCAGGCTGCTGTTAACGCTTGAAAGGCATGCAATAAAATGAGAGATAGTCGCCATTTTAACGGATCCATTCAGCCCATTAATATAGCGCTCGACATCAACCGCTGTGACCGGGAAGGGGGTCAGACCGTGCCTGGCGCACCATGCAGACCAGACACTCGTGACCCTTAACTGACTTCTGGCCGTATTGTACCGGCGAAACCGCAAGAGCTTGAGTGCATCCAGAGCGCTCATGTCATCGGTTCGTGAGATAGCAACCAGTTTGGTTTTATCTGTCATGGGAAGATCTCATGTCTTTTCACTGATGTCGCGGTAGGGATACCCGTTACCGGATACCCCCCGCACAGATCCCGGCGTGCGCGATTTACGCACCGGGCTCCTGCCTCGGGTGTCTGGCGGTGAACCGCTCCACAGGCCATGGATGAAGAACCCGAACCCTTGGTAGCCATGCGGCTGCCAGTTTGTTTGCTTTCGTCCAGGTCGTATCATCCTTCTGGCTCCTGCGCCTGAGCGCCCGGCGCCAGAGGTTTGTTACGTGTGTCCTGAACTTCTGCATGGTGGGGAAGTTGCCCGGTACCGAGTGATAGTTCAGGTATCCCTGAACCACTCTCCTGAGCCATTTTCCCTGTTCGGGGATTGAGTAATGCCAGCGCCTTCGCAGACCGTCTTTGATGGCTTTCAGAGTTGCCGTCATCCGATCCCGGCGGGTCTTTCGTATCAGCATGAACCTGCCGTTGCGATCTTTCCCGCTGATGTGCGTGAACCCGAGGAAGTTGAACGTTTCTGGTTTGCCTTTTCCCCTGATGGCACGGTTTTCGGCAGCGAAGCGGCCGAACTCCATCAGACGGGTTTTCTCCGGGTGAACCGTGAGTCCGAACTCCCTCAGTCTGCGCTGCATGGCTATACGGAAGCGCCGGGCATCGTATCGTTTGTCGAACCCGATGACGATGTCATCGGCGTATCTGACCATTACCACATTGCCTGTGGCATAGCGACGTCGCCACTGATGCGCCCACAGATCGAAGACGTAGTGGAGGTATATGTTTGCCAGCAGCGGTGAGATGACCGCACCCTGTGGGGTGCCTTCCTCCGTTGCTCGCCATTGACCCTCCTCCAACGTCCCGGCTGTGAGCCACTTACGTATGAGCCTGATTACGCTCCGGTCGCCGATCCGATGCTCTGTGAACCTGATCAGCCATTCGTGGCTCACCCTGTCGAAGAACTGACTGATGTCGGCATCCAGTACCCAGTTTACGTTAGTGCGTACCAGCCCTGTGGCCAGTGCGTCCAGTGCATCGTGCTGGCTTCGCCCGGGTCTGAACCCGTATGAGAACCCCATAAAGTCGTTTTCATAGACTGCGTTCAGGATTTTCACCAGCGCATACTGGACGATCTTGTCCTCCAGCGAGGCGATGCCGAGCGGGCGTTGTTTTCCATCCGCTTTTGGGATGTAGTGACGCCTGCCGGGCTGCGCCCTGTAGCTGCCCTGATGTAGCCTCCGGTGCAGATCTGTTATGTTGTTCTTCATGTTTCCGGCGTAGTCCATCCACCTGATGCCATCCACTCCGGCGGCCGCTTTCCTGCTCAGGGAGAGGAATGCGGCTTCCAGTGCTTCGACTGTCAGCAGGTGGAACAATGCTGTAAACCGTTCTTTCTTCCGCTGCTTCGCAGCTTCCCGCACGCGTGACAGCCTCTGTGACATGCTTTCCCGGCTCTGTGTCCGGCGCATGTGTGGCTGTTCCGCGTTCCCCTTGGCCCCGCTCCTTCGCTCCACTGACTCCGCTCCTTTCGGGTTGTTCGCCTGCTTCGCCGCTACTATGAGCGAGTCCGACTTCTCCTCTCCGTACATCACCGGCTATGACTCCTCGTCTTCCCGGTGCGGGCCATCTCCGACACTGGCAGATGGTCAGAGGGGAGATCTCCCGGTTCCCGCGTAGAGATCGTATTGACATGCCAGGGTCTCAGACCCCGCCGGGTCCATGTGGCACTCGCAGTATCGCACCCTATGATGTTGCCTTCCGTTAACAGTACAACGTCGGCACCCGGTAATTTAATATACATTTCGTGGCTCAATGGCTGGCCTGTCAACACCCCTGTCAACGCTTCGCCCCATACCTCGCGGTATGCAACGCATGACTCGGGGACCTTGTGGATTGCTGGTCCTTCAATGGTCGGGGACTTTCACCCCTTGATCTCTACCGGTCTCCCGGCGAACACTGTATGTATAACCAGTAAAATTAGAGTGTCAGGAGGAAAGATGAAACTACAACTTTTCAGCACCGGGAAAGAACTCCCGCCACAGGCCCATCCATTGTTTGCCGATCTGGCCAGCTGCGGTTTTCCCAGCCCTGCTGCTGACTATGTCGAGTCCGATCTGGATCTCCATGATTACTGCATACGGCATCCGAGCGCGACGTACTACCTGCGTGCCAGCGGAGACAGCATGGCCGACGGCAGTCTGTACAATGGCGATCTGCTGGTTGTGGACAGTGCTGAAAAGCCGCGGCACGGCGATATCGTTGTCGCCAGCATGCAGGGGGAGTTTACGGTGAAACGGCTTCTGCTGACGCCGCGACTGACGCTGCAGCCCATGAATGCCTCCTGGTCGCCGATTTATCCTGATCCCGACGAGCTGGATATCTTTGGCGTCGTCACGCATATCATCCACCGCCCGAGGGAGATGTACTGATGTTTGCCCTGGCCGATGTGAACAGCTTCTATGCCAGCTGTGAACGTGTTTTCCGCCCGGATTTGAAAGGAAAGCCGATAGTCGTCCTGAGCAACAACGACGGGAATGTAATCGCTCGCAGTGCCGAGGCGAAGCCCTGGATCAAAATGGGAACTCCGTGGTTTCAGATAAAAAACGAAAGATACCCGGAAAAAATATATGCGTTTTCAAGTAATTATGAACTTTACGCCTCGATATCGGCGCGCGTGATGAACTGCCTGGAGGAACTGGCCCCCAGGGTGGAACAGTATTCAATTGATGAGATGTTCCTCGACCTGACCGGCGTGGAGCACTGTATGGGGCTTGAGGACTTCGCCCGGCAGCTGCGTCAGCAGGTGTATGACTGTACCCGCCTGACCATTGGCGTGGGCGCCGGACCAACGAAAACCCTCGCAAAATCAGCCCAGTGGGCCTCAAAAGAGTGGAAACAGTTTCATGGCGTACTCGCTCTGACCAGGGGAAATCCGCAAAGGACGCGGAAACTGCTTTCACTGCAGCCGGTTGAAGAAATCTGGGGGGTGGGTAACCGTATTGCACGCAAGCTGAATGTGCTGGGCATAAAAACCGCGCTCGATCTGGCTCTGACGAACCCGGCCTTCATCCGCAAAAATTTTTCTGTCGTCCTTGAGCGAACGGTACGGGAACTGAACGGGGAAAGCTGCCTTTCGCTTGAGGAAGCCCCTCCGACGAAACAGCAAATTGTCTGCAGCCGCAGTTTTGGCGTGAAGATCACGGAGTACGAGTCACTCCGTCAGGCTATCTGTCAGCACGCAGAGCGGGCCTCTGAAAAACTGCGTAAAGAGCACCAGTATTGCCGGCATATTTCCGTTTTCATCAAAACTTCTCCGTTCGCCGTTAAAGAGCCTTACTACGGCAACGTGGCTACGGAAAAACTTCTTACACCCACTCAGGACACCAGGGACATCATTGCAGCCGCTACAACGGCTCTGGAGCGTATCTGGAGGGATGGGCACCGGTATGCCAAAGCCGGAGTTATGCTGAATGACTTCACCGGCTCCGGAGTTTCGCAGCTGCAACTGTTCGACGAACGCCCGCCACGCCCTCACAGTGCTGAGCTGATGAGGGTTCTGGACGGGATCAACAACTCAGGGCTGGGTAAAGTATGGTTTGCGGGGCGGGGTATGGCCCCGGAATGGCAGATGAAACGGGAGATGCTTTCTCCTGCTTATACGACACGATGGTCAGATATTCCTGCAGTGAAACTGGCGTGAAACTATGGCGATTTCACCGTGAAATTCTCAACCTAAACTGCCTAATTACAATAAGTTAGATGTGAAATCGCCATGGCGAAATTATTGACTCAAATTTCTGTCAAGGACTTCGTTGATAGCCTTGTCCAGTTCATCCTGAATCACTTTTGACATACGGCTAAACTCATAAGTCAGCGTGCGCCCTTTCACACGCTTACGCGCGAACTTGTCCTTTTCTTCAAAAGACCAGAGTGGGGAAACCACTGACTTTTCCTTGGGAGATGGATCTATCAATGCCTGAGATGCCTGAGAAATCAGCTTCAGAATACTGGCTTTCTGTTCGTCTTCTGGTCGCTCGCCATCACTCAAAATTGCATCGAGCTGAGCTGATACAGACTGAATGAGTTCTTCAGGCGTTAATCCCTTTTCACCGAGTTTTTCATTAACTTCTAAAAGAAGTTTATAATCACTAAACGATAGCTCCGACTGAACCGGGAACAGAGAAATTAAGTCTTGCGGTACGGCCGCCGCCTGCAGCGCCCTGGTAACTTTAGCCTGAGATAATCCCTCCAGTTCAGCAATTTCCTTTTGATTAAATCCGGACTCTTTAAGAGCGATCAATCTCAGACCAATCTCCCGAAGATTATGTTCTTTAGCTGTCTGGATATCTTTAGCCAGTTGGCGAGCTTCATCAGCTGATAAATGTTCTTCGGTAACCATTACATCAAGGCCTGTACGGACAAAAATTGCTGAGGCTCGCCGTCTTGAACCATCCAGTATCTCAATCCTTTCACTTTGCTTAATACCAATACAGGGAAAGAACTGCTGAAACTTAATCGTCTGGATAATGGATTTCAGAGACTCCCTGGTCAGTGCAAGTTGATCTCTTCCATTGTTTTCCTGGTTTACGAAGGTCTTACTTTCAACTTCAGATGCAGGCACCCGAACAAACCTGAACGTTACCTTCCTGCCGGTTTTTAAGGTAAATACCTGACTTCTACCGGTGTCAGCCATTTCGAGCATTGACGCCTGAGTATTTAACTGTCTGCCGATGGTTTTTCTTTTCTCATTCGACATCACATACCTCCGTTAGTACGAATGAACTCGATGCGATCAAAGACTGCCTTCGCAAAGTCTTCCGCTGCTGATTTTGCGCTTTTTAGTGCCTCTGTACTTCCATCATAGGTTGCTGGATTTGCTGAAATAACTGTGTCAAAAGTCTCCCCACAACGTTCGAAACCATCCAGTCTTGGCAGAACCATGTCTAGCATATCGGCACCGAAAACCTCTTTGGCCTGACTATGGCAAATTTTGTGATCAGACTTGTTCAGGATCTTGGACATGAAGCCGACATTACCGATGAGATTGCAGGTGTGCCCATCCATTTCGATGGAATCTATGAGGGCAGGGAGGCTGGCCACAAACTTCAGGGAAGAATGAAAATCAACCGTCGCCGGTGGAAGAGGGGTCAACATCAGGTCTGCCGCCCCAATGCAGTTTTTCAGGAACGCATCAAGGTGAGGACCACTATCAAGGAAAATAAAGTCGTAGTCATGCTGGAGCTTGTCGATAATGTTCTCTTTAAGCACCGCATGAATATTTTTCCCTGGCAGATGTTCTTCACACAATCCCTTCCAGCCTTCAGCAAGGAATGCATCGTCAATGGAAGCGGGGATTACATCAACACCAGGGATAATAGACGGTACTATAAAATCGGAAAGTAATTCTTCACGAGACACGTTCTGGAGCATGGCCTGAGCAGCCGTATTTTCAACCAAGCCCACTGAATTCTCATGGCTCAGGAACATTGTCAGAGATGCCTGCGGATCGAAATCGATGGCCAGAATACGCAGGTCTTCGAACAGAAGCTGAGGATGAGCTCGAAAAGCATGTGATAATGAAGCGGTAGAAACTGTCTTGGAACCACCACCTTTAAGATTACATACAAAAATCGTAAAGGCTTTATCGAAGCGATCCCTGTACTTCGGTACTTTACGATGGTTATACAGATCGATGACATTCTGAATCGTCATCGCGTATTTCATCGTATTACCAGAAGGTTTCTTTTTAAAAATGTAGCCACCGGCTTCCATTTCGGACACAGCATACTCAACACTGCCTTTACTGAGCTTAGGCAGCTTATACAGAGCGGCTTTGCTGTATTCCTGATAGAACTCGGTAAGCTTCAATTCCTCTTTTTGCTGTCGGATACTTTCGCTCAAAGATGTCAGAAGCTTACCTGCACGTGTAGCGACTTTCCGTAACTGCTCAATATTGTCCATTTATCACCTCATGACGTTTTTTGTCATTTTGAACAAAAAGTGTCATGTTGCAAGAAAAAAATCATATTGTTTTGATTTCGCTCTCAACAGAAGGGGGATGAAGCTCGACGGGCGTGCTACTAAATCACACTGCAGCAACACGCAGACGCACTTTTGACCATCAACAGCAACTCATACAAAAGGGCTTTGAGAAAGGTATTCAACTTGCAAGACAGGAGAGTCATTCAGAAGGATTCTGATTTTAGTTACGACCAGTGCAATGCTGAGCCTTATGTATCAGCGCTCGCCGCAGCCATGTAACCGAGCGTAGCGAGCGAACTGGCGAGGAAGCGAAGAGGAACCGTTCCGGCAGATAGCTCTTACGCTCAGCACAAGAAGAGTTTTCCATCCTCTGTGGGAAACAGGTCAACTTTAATGGACGCTCCGGACTATGGGAAACAGGTCAACTTCGCGGACGGCCCGGACTATGGGAAACAGGTCAACTTCACGGGCGGCCGGGAGTGTGGGGAACAGGTCAACTTCGCGGACGGCCCGGATTATGGGAAACAGGTCAACTTCGCGGGCGGCCGGGACTGTGGGAAACAGGTCAACTTTGCAGACGGCCCGGACTGTGGGAAACAGGTCAACTTCGCGGGCGGCCGGGAGTGTGGGGAACAGGTCAACTTCGCGGACGGCCCGGACTAAGGGAAACAGGTCAGCTTCTCGGACGGCCCGGACTATGGGAAACAGGTCAACTTCTCGGACGGCCCGGACTATGGGAAACAGGTCAACTTCTCGGACGGTCGGGAGTGTGGGAAACAGGTCAACTCCGCGTACGGCCCGGACTGTGGGAAACAGGTCAACTTTGCAGACGGCCGGGACTGTGGGAAACAGGTCAAGTTAGGCAAGCACTATGGGAAACACAGCAAGTTCAGTATCCCCCCATATGTCAGCAACAAACTAAGGGGGGAGGAAATAAAAATTACAGACTATTGTTTTTTATCAAGAAAATTAAACAGCAAGCGACCATCTTCTTCAGTGGTATATGTTACCTTTAATGGCGTCTTCTCATTAATTTTCTTCAGAGCAGGTTCCAGGAAGGTACGCTTCATTTCAGCAATATTGTTTTTCTGCGAGGCAGGGAGCATAAACCTTTCACATAACCAGTTATGTGTGGTGATCCAGACACCAGTGCTCCGGAACTGACACAGGCTTTCATAAAGCCGGATGACACGAACACTATTAAGCTGGCCACAGTCATAGAGAGAATAGGTAGTGAACTGGGAGGTTAAGCCGACCAGGAATGGCATGACCTTGTAGTTAAATTCAATCTGCCAGGAACCCCGGCCTCGCTTCATTCCTGCTTCAGCCAGCCACGGACGTTTAACTTCTTCAAACTCACCTTCTTTTGGATAAAAGGTAACCGTTGATTCGCCCAGAGCATTTACCCCAGCCTTCACATCACGACTGGCGACAGACGTAGCGACATTGAAGTATTTGACGTAATCGGAAACGCTGATTTTGAAGAGCGGCAATACGTCAGAGTCATCTTCCTGGCTGTCATTAAAATAGGCCTGCATGAGGCATAACCACAGCACACGTTTTGCCTGAAGAGGCAGGTAATATGCAGCTTCGGTCAATTCGTTAGATTGCTTTATACTGGCGCGTTTTTTAAACGTTTTAGTAGCTGGCAAGAGTGCTTGAGTATCCATTTCAATGCCTATGGGTAAATTTTTACCCACCCATAATGACAGTGAAAACAGAAATTGCAAGCTATCGCGATACTTATCCACCGGAAAAATCTGCACTTTATCCACAAGTGGATAATTGAGAACTGAACTTGACCTCTTTCCCATAGCTTGTTGATGCGTATCCCATAGCTTGTTGACACAAAACCCACTGATACGTGATTAATTTCCCATATTATGTTTACCAGTTGCCCATACAGGCCCCCTCTCAGGCCGCACTGTACGCGGCTTTCAGGCTCCCTAAAAGATGTAAAATAAAGAAAAAGAATAAAAAAGTACTTTATAAAAATATGCCCGTGGATAAGTGGATAACCCCGAGGGGAGGTGATTTTTCAGGCATTGAGCGTAAGCAGAATTTATAAGTTTTGTTCCCTGGTGCTTCCTCGCTCACTCGGGGCTTCGCCCTGTCGCTCGACTGCGGCGAGCACTGCTGGCTCGATCATATCCGTGGCCGGAAGATACTACTCCTCCCCCGAGTCGCTCTCCAGAGCCGGCTACAGCGAGACAACCCGCACGAAGATTTCTATCGTCCCTGCAGACATATTCGAATCGTTTTTATTAACCCTGGCTTCCGTCGTGACAGAACACTACGTCCTGTAAAAGGGGGACTAAGGCCCCTGAATCACACACCTGAAATTAATAATGCGGAGTTTTACGATAATGTCATTGCTGGAAACTTTCCTGACCGCTTCTCAGGGGGCAACAATCCTGTTCCTTGCCATGCTGATCTACTGGCAAAAGCGATAAATCCAAGCGGGCTGGCCTTTGGCCAGCTTCGCTGTATAAGGGGAAAAATGCGGCATATCCAGACATTTCACTAGGCAATTTGAATTCAGATATCTATGCTTGGGATCCGGTCAACAGGAGGTAACAAGATGAAACTTGAAACTATACAGATAGATAATACCGTAAGGAGTGGTCTTAATTCTTTCACTGACGGGGTGATTATTCGTGATACAAAGGTATTGATCACGCTCAATCTCCCGGATGGACAGAAAACCACTATTGAGGGGGAATGGCGGCATATGTCGGACGCCAACAGGTTGTCAGAACGTATTACGATGCTTCAGCATGCGATCTATGAGCAGTATGAGGAATACAGAGCAGATATTCCCGTCAGCTGGTCCAGATAACGTCTGACAGACCTCCCCGGCGAGCAGGACGTTCGCCAGCATCATTCTCCTAAGTACTTAAATATTCCCTTTCAGCATGGCTACCGCATCCGCTTCGGGCATCTGAAACTGAACTCGATGCCGCGCAGCAACATCAAGTGCGAACACCTTCGTATAGACTTCCGTCGAGCTAATCGATTTGTGGCCCATCAGGCTCTGCAAAACCTTCAGTGGTATGCCGGCATACAGCATATGCATCGCGTAGGAGTGGCGGAACGTATGCGGGGTGACCGGCACCGAGAATGTCACCCCGTCGACGGCGGCCGCTTCAACCGCTTCGCCAATCCAGGTCCGTACTGTCCGGTCGGTGATGTCCCAGATGCGGGCTTTCTCTGTTCTGCCGGTACGCTTGTTGCGTCTTTCCAGCGGAATTTTCAGGGTGGCCACCATCATCTGCAACTGGCTGACGTAGTGGTGATCGGAAAGCGGAACCAGACGATGAGCCTGGCTACCGGCGGGAGCTCGGCCGGCTGTCCTGGCCGCTTTTTCGGTGCGCTGCTTAAGCGTGGCCAGCTGCACGAACGGATACGGTGGCACCAGCGAAAAATCCCCCCGGGTCAGCGCCAGCGCCTCGTTGATACGTGCGCCGGTGTTCCAGAGGGTTGCCAGCAGCATCTTGCGGTGCAAATCGGGCACATAATGGAGCAGGGCGCTGACTTCCGGTGCCAGCAGGTATTTCGGTAGTTCATCTTGAACGAGCGCCATCTGGCGCAGGGCCAGCGCGGCGGGATAGTCAATGGCCACCGGCATTTGCGCCGGCTGCTGCGGGTGAGAATATGATAAGAGGCCGCTCATTGGTTTGACATTCCATCAGGTATCACTAATTGATTCCACTCCCTGTTGCGGGTAGCTTCAGCAGCGCGCAGGGCTCTTTCGCGCCTCCAGACTTTACGAAACACGGAAACTGCAGACCATTCATCATGACCTGTAAGACGTGTTTCGGGCATCCCGGTTGCCTTGCGCAGACGGACGGCAAGAATGACAGCGTTGATGCCCAAGCGCGTGAACTGATACTGCCGTTCCCTGAAATAGTCCTTATGCCAAGGAGGGTCGGAGTATTCGGCGGCATATGCAATTGCCCTGTGGGCCTCATCCTGGAGCACCGGCAGTTCACGGATGCGATACATAAGACGTGGCTCTAAAGTCCGCCAGTCACCGGAGACATCGATCAGATTCAGTTCAGGGTAATTCGTGACAGCTTTTCTCTCAGGCTGGGGGGCATCATCATCCTGGCCGTCATCCGTCACAACCCGGAAACAACCCTCAGCATACCGTTCAAGCATGAATACCAACTCGGTGGCAATGTAATGCAGTTCCTTTTTCATTTTATCTTCTGACGCCTGTCTCTCACGCTTAAGCGTGAAATAATGTGTCAGCCAGATGCCGGTGAGTGTTATACCCCCAGTAAGCAGGCCAGTGATAAGCCCGGTTGCCACGTTTCCCCAGATCCCCGCCCCTTGATTAATCAGCTGTACGGAAACCGGATGGGATGTCGCAGCAACTATACTCTCAGTTGCGGCCTGTATATCAGTCATTGATCATTTACCCCTTTATATTCCTGAGAAATCCCGCCCTCTGTCCGTAGTCAGCGGCCGGCAGCCAGCTCTTCAGCCAGTTTCACAAACCTTTTGTGCTCAGTCTGCAGGTAATGGCTGTAAATCCGGGCATCACGTTCTGTCAGTCCGGATGGATTGCCGGTGAAGTAACGTTGCAGCACCGCAATACAGTGATTGTAGGTATCGAGATCATATTCCCAGTTTCCCAGCTCACCGGCCGCATCCAGTTCCTGGCGAAACTGCTCGTATTTACGGAGCAGAATGCCAAGACCTAATTCTGTTGCAGCATAAAGATTATTTTCTCCTGGCGTGGAAATCGCATTACGGATTTTTTCAAAAGCATAACTGAAATCATTTCTCTCATTGAATGCAGTAAACATGTCCTTTCCTCAGTTGAATAGTTAGCCGTGCAATTTTACCACACCTCAATCATCGTCAGATGAGTGCCACTCTGTCGCGACAGTGACTTTCACGAGAGTGATTTTCACATACTAAAATAATAAGCAGCCATATAACAACGTAATTAAATTACCTGACGGCCGCTCTGGCCGGATCCGACTTTTATGTTATTCCACAGTTTCCGGAAGTGTACCACGCACACGGAATAACCACAGCGCCCTTTTAGGGTGGTGAGCGGCCGGTCACGGGGCAGGGGAGGGACACAACATATAGCGTCACTTTCAGCTGATAACACCGCTACATCTTGTGTTGCCTGGCCGCTGCGCGCCGGTGGGACTGGAGGAGATCCGGAACTGGTATTTTTCGGATCTCAGGAGAAGAAGAGAGAGATTGTTGCTGGATAATCACAAAAAGAGGGGGATTATTGTGATTTGGGGATTATTGCCATAAATTACGCAATACAAAATAATTATTAACTAAAATGCAATTTAATCGCGGCCCAATTAGGTTTCGCGGTATTTTTTACTCAGCTATGTTCAAATCACGTCACCAGTGGACCAGTGATTTCCATCTCCATTTCCCAGAGCGTTTTCATCGCACTTGCAGTGGAATGTCGCTTCTGCGGTAGAAGGTCTTAAAAGGATTCCATCCTGATACCGGAACAACGTGAGCTTACCATACGCGAATACTCCTGTTCGGAAGCATCCTGAGTAATGTGATGAATTCAGTCACGGACGAGGGAATATTCTTTATTTTTAGATTGCGCAAAGTGCGCTGAAGTAGAATTAGTAACAGGTAAGGCGCAGAAGATATTATGAAATACCAGACCGATATACTCCCACAAAAATCCCTCTGCGCCTTATAATAAATACATTTCAAGTTAATATCTGACCTGGATAGAAGCAGGCCAGATATTAAATCTTATTATCGAACTGAAGCTTCTATTCAGTTATAACTTTCTTTTTGCCTATAAAGTTATAAATAACCAGAACGGCAAATATACCGGTGATAGTGGCAGTAATCATGCCCGGATTCATGAATCTGGCCATATTACCCAGCACTATGCCCGCAACACCAAAGTCTGTGTCTGAGAATGTTGTATTCGTCAGGCCGATAGCACCCAGTACCGGTAACAATGCAACAGGCAGGAATGTAATCAGGATCCCATGCGCAAAAGCACCAATAATTGCACCACGTTTACCCCCTGTGGCATTACCGAAAACACCGGCTGTTGCACCACAGAAGAAATGGGGCACCACACCCGGCAGAATCAGAACCCATTTCAGCTGCCCCAGAATAAACAAGCCGACCAGCCCTCCCACAAAGCTGGAGATAAATCCTACCAGAACAGCATTAGGTGCATACGGGAAAACAATAGGGCAATCGAGTGCGGGCCGGGCATTCGGTACAAGTTTTTCTGAAAAGCCGGTAAATGCTGGCACAATTTCAGCAAGAATTAAACGAACTCCTTGCAGAATAATGTAGACGCCTGCAGCAAATGTGATGGCCTGAATGAACGAGTAAACAAGATAGTTCTGGCCGTGGCTGAAATGACTTTCGACAAATTCTTTACCGGCTGACACAGACAGAACCAGGTAAATCACCATCATGGTCAGTGATATAGATATGGTACTGTCGCGCAGAAAGCTCAGATTCTGCGGCATGTTCATTTCTTCGGTAGACTTGGAGCCTTTGCCGACGAGAGAGCCGATCCAGCCGGACAGGACGTAACCCACTGTACCTGTATGAGCCAGTGCAACCTGGTCATTGCCCACAATCTTACGCATATATGGTTGAGCAATGGCAGGAAAGATCGCCATCATCATCCCGAGGGACAGTGAGCCAGTGTAAATCAACTGCACACCCTCAAAACCTGCAACAGAGAGAATAATGGCTACCATGCACGCTAAATAGAAAGTTACATGCCCGGATAAGTATATATATTTCAAACGGGTAAATCTGGCAACGACTATATTGGCAACCATACCGAAAGCCATAATCAGTGTCGTAGGTGCACCATATTTTTCCAGTGCGATTGACACCATGGCCTCGTTGTTAGGTATGATCCCCTGTACATGAAATGCCTGTTTGAATATATCTCCCAGGGGAGACAGAGACCCAACAAGAACAGCCGCCCCGCCAGAAAGAACAAGGAAGCCCAGAATAGTTTTAATCGTACCTTTAATAACGTCAGGAAAAGATTTTTTCTGAGCGACCAGGCCAAACAGCGCAACCAGTCCGACAAGGATCGATGGAACTTTCAGCACATCGACAAGAAACTGCAAAAAGCTTTGAAAAAACATATTTACCTCTGCTGCAGGCTATTTTTCCAGACTGCTCTCAACTATTGTTGTTCAAAGAAGTCTTTTATTTTTTGTTCAACTTCATTCAGGTCAATGATGTTATTGATGACAATGACCTTGTTTTCTGGAAGATTTGCGCTGAATGCAATGTCTTTGCCCATCACAAAAACGTCCGCCAGATCAGGAGTGACTGACCCCAGGTCAGAATGATCGACCTCTGCAGTGATGTTGATTTTTTTGAGCACTTTCTTGATGTTCATTTCCATCATGAAGCTGCTCCCGAGACCTGCACCACATACCGCCATAATTTTCATAGTAAACCTCACACAGATTGATTGAGTTAAATAAACCGAACGTCATTTTTTGCTGAGTAAAAGCGCCTGCAGTTCGTCAGTACTTTGCACGGCGAACACTTTTTCCATCATGTCATCATCGGACAGGACTTCTGCAAGTTGCGAAATCATCTCAATATGACTGTTACTGTCAGGGGCTGAAAACATGAATACAGCGTCCACTGGACCATTTTCTTCAGAATCAAAGCTGACAGGCTCGCCGATTTTCAGAACGGACAGCCCCAGAGATACCGCACCCTGCTCCGGGCGGGCATGCGGCATGGCAATACCGGGTGCAATGACAAAATACGGGCCTGTTGCCTCTTTTTGTTGAATAATTGCGTCGATGTACGCCTGTGAAATTGCCCCCTCATCCAGCAAAGGACGACCGGCAAGCTGGATAGCGCTTTTCCAGTCAGGCACCGACGAAACAAACTGCACTTTACTTTCATTTAACCAGCTAGATATCGCTGACATACGTTCTCCTTTTACTGTCTGATATATTACGCAGCCTGCTTACTTCAGCATGTTTCTGGCAGTATCAGTCACATTTTCTGCGGTAAAACCAAAGTGCTTAAACAGGACGCCTGCTGGCGCGGATTCACCGAAAGTATTCATACCGATCACTTTCCCGTCTAACCCGACGTAGCGTTCCCAGAACCCGGCAATGCTGGCTTCAACGGCAAGGCGTTTACGTGCCTGAGGTGGCAGAACAGAAGCCTTATAACTTTCATCCTGCGCATCAAAGCGTTCGGTACAGGGCATGGACACAACACGGATATGATGACCTTCCTGCATCAGGGTGCGAGCGGCAGCGACTGCCAGTTCAATTTCCGAGCCGGCAGAGATGAAGAGCAGGTCCGGGATGCCCTCACAGTCAAGCAGGACGTACCCGCCACGTGCGACATTACGTAACTGCTCCTCGTTTCTTTCCTGTTGTTGCAGTGGCTGGCGTGTCAGGATAAGGGCCGAAGGACCATTCTGCCGTTCAATGGCCTGCTGCCAGGCGATGGCGACCTCCACCTGATCGCAGCCGCGCCATGTTTCCATATTGGGCGTCAGACGCAGTGACGCTAACTGTTCAACAGGCTGATGCGTCGGACCATCCTCACCAAGCCCGATGGTATCGTGCGTGTATACGAAGACTGAGCGAATTTTCATCAGGGCAGCCATACGCAGGGCATTACGGGCGTATTCCATAAACATCAGGAAAGTCCCGCCATAAGGAATGAAGCCTCCGTGCAGCGCCAGGCCATTCATGATGGCGGACATTCCGAACTCACGTACACCATAAGAAATGTAGTTGCCTGCTGCATTCAGCGCTGTGAAATCGACAGAGTGCTGATGTCGCGTCAGATTGGACGGTGACAGGTCAGCCGAGCCCCCCATCAGTTCGGGCAGTTTGTCTCCCAGAAAATTCAGGCAGTTCTGGCTGACCTGACGGGTGGCCAGAGAGACCGGATGAGCCTGAAGATCGCGCACATAATCCTCCATACTGTCCTTCCAGCCTGCCGGGAGCTCTCCTTTCATACGGCGCTTGAATTCTGCAGCCAGTTCAGGCCACTGCTTTTCATAGGCAGTAAACAGGTTATTCCATTCACACTGAATGTCTGTACCTTTCTTCGTAGCGTCCCATGCAGCATAAATATCTTCCGGGATCTCGAAAGGCGGATACGGCCAGGCAAGCTGTTCCCGGACAAGGGCAACTTCTGCTGCGCCCAGAGCTGATCCATGGCATTCATGACTGTTGGCTTTATTTGGCGAACCAAACCCGATAATCGTTTTACAACACAGCAGACTTGGTCTATCAGTGACAGCCTTCGCTTCGCGCACAGCAGCATCGACCGCGTCTGAATCGTGACCATCAATACCTTCAATGACGTGCCAGCCGTATGCGCGGAAGCGGGCCGCAGTATCTTCTGAGAACCAGCCTTCAACATGGCCATCAATGGAGATACCATTGTCGTCCCAGACGGCAATGAGATTCCCCAGTTTGAGGGTCCCGGCGAGGCCGCACGCTTCATGCGAAATGCCTTCCATCAGGCAACCGTCGCCCATGAACAACCAGGTATGATGATCGACAATATGGAAGCCTGGTTTATTAAATTCAGCTGCCAGCGCTTTTTCTGCAATAGCCATGCCCACCGCATTGGCCACCCCCTGACCCAGAGGGCCCGTGGTGGTTTCGACGCCCGGTGTATAGCCATATTCCGGATGCCCCGGAGTACGGGAGTGGAGCTGACGGAAATTGCGAATATCGTCAAGAGAAAGATCGTAACCTGTAAGATGCAACAGAGAATAAATCAGCATTGAACCGTGACCGTTAGACTGAACATAGCGATCGCGGTTGAACCATTGCGGGTCTTTTGGATTATGTCGCAAATGGCGACGCCAGATAACTTCTGCAATATCGGCCATCCCCATTGGCGCACCGGGATGACCGGAGTTTGCCTTTTGTATGGCATCAATGCTCAGCATTCTGATGGCATTCGCTAACTTTTTGTTTGACATGCTTCTCTCTCTTTGCTCGGTGTATAAGAACTGTCTCTTGCGGATGTACGGACAACCATACCTGACCTGACATGTACCAGACTTAAGTCCATCTTTTTCTACAGGATAACCTGAAGGGGTGTTCACCTGTCTCTGTTCTAAATAATCACATGTTTTCATTTAACATATTTAACAACGTCGTTGTGTTCATGTTCTCGAGAATGTAGTATGTACATGTTTAATGTGTATAGTCATCTTGATGATGCACACAGATGTGTCCGGACACAATATTCCGTTTGAAAATTTAATCGACTGGTGGGTTTTTTAGTTCAGATTTGTTAACTTCATCACAATCTGTTAAGAACTGACTGGTTTTGGTGAAACCCGCTCAGGCATACATGTAAAGCTGGCAATTCATGAGCCACGGCTTAACTGGTTAGGAAAAACGTATATGGTTGATGGCATTACAGAGAAGCAAAAAGAGGTGGTTGATTATATCCTGCTTAAAATTAAGGAGGATGGTCTGTTACCAGGAGATAAACTGGATACAGAGATCGCCATAGCGCGGAATCTTGGCATCACACGAGCTACCGTTCGGGAAGCGACTCGCCTTCTAATCGAGCAACAGCGCATTTATCGCGTTAAAGGCTCGGGGCTGTTTGTGGGCTCAACAGGAAAAAGCAACCATTCAGGGAAATTTCATGCACTTTCTCCGTTTGATTTTCAGGCACAGAAAACCGGACATAAGGGTGTAAGACGAATCATCAAATTTGGCATAATAAAAGTGCCAACCCCGGAAATGGCACAGTGTCTGCGAATTAAAAACAGTGACCAGGTCTATAAAATCTTACGTCTCATGTGTTTTGATGATATCCCTGTTGCTCTTGAACACGTACATCTCCCGGTTAATATGTTTGAAAACATGGAAGTCAGTGAACTGGAATCTTCAAAATACTCATATATAGAAAGCATCACAGGAAAAAAAGTACAACGTCGCGAGCAGAATTTAACCGCAATTAATATCTCGGATGATTTTATCATTAACTGCCTGAATTTAGAAAATAATGATGCCGTCATGGAAATATATGAAACCGTTTTCCTTGATGATGGAACGCCATGTGAAGTTAACATTGCCATCATTAATACTCGTTACTTCCCCCTGAAGCAAAACTCTTCCCGACCTTGATTACTACATGGTCAGATATTGAATCTATAAGGCCTGCATGGCAGAATATGACAATAACAATTCGGATTTCATAATTTATTAATTTTCACTGAACATCCCACTTATGATTTCTGGTCCAGTTAGGTAGATAAGGAAAAATAAATTCTACCATGATGCACTGTGAGTAACAAAGATGAGCTTCTCATCTTTGTGTGATACTGAGACACGGTTGATGTATTTCAACAGCTTTCAGCTAATCCCGGCTGTTTTATCTCTTCCTTACGATCAATCAATTTACAGGGCGTATCAATAGCCAGTTAGGTAATTGATACGCCCGAATTGAGCCTCTTAGAGATCCCATGTGATAGTTAAGATGCAGAAGATGCCAAAAAACATAATAAAAACAATCATCCATGATAATGACTCCGACACCTTAAATCAATAGATATAATTAATAAGTCTTTAAC
>OKVW01000649.1_pt1 | contig 18829 bp, 16 predicted proteins | sample 1606991 | NCBI WGS metagenome assembly OKVW01 (sample SAMN03281021, study PRJEB24777) | human gut metagenome | isolation source: fecal sample PR177 from 1 month old male Malay infant, vaginal delivered...
ATTTATTATAATCCACATAACAATCAGTATTTTCCATACAAATAATATGTTCAATATGAAATTTGCTTTTTTCACATAACACAGAAATAAGATCATATAGAAATTCATACTCAGGCTGGCAAATGAGGCATATCTTATTTTCTAATGATGTGGGTAATACTCTTAACATCTGTCGTATAACTTTATTGATATTACGTTTACCATATATTGTTAGTTCTGAAGGAAGATATCTTGTATTCTGAGGCAAATCTTCCAACTCCTGTATATTTAACCCGCTTATATTCAAGCTTTCTATAAATTCAACAACATACTTTCTCTGAAAATAAATACTGTCACCAATTTCAGTAATTTGATATGCTTCCAACAGGCTATCTTTTTCGCAAAGATCCAACATGAGATAATTAGAAATGTTTTCAACTATTTGAATACATGGTGGAAATCGGTCACCTCTTATATATTTATACAGATTAGATCGATCTACATTGCAATACTTTGCCATTGGATAAATTGCAGCGTTTTTCTTATCCATATAATATTTTAATTTTTCAGAAAATATAGACATAACATTCCCTCCTAAACACTTATTATACTGTTAACATTTAAATTCTTAATAGCATTATATCAAATATTTAAAACTTTTTGAATTCATAGAAACAGATTTAATAAACATATTTTTGTGATAAATAACTGCCATACCAAAAATCTCCAATTACTAATTCGTAACTGGAGATTGAGAAAAAAATTTCTTTGTTATAGTTGTGCTATATAATCTTGTACCAATAAGGATTATAGCTTATTTAAAAATAAAAACCTTAATTAAGATATCAATTCACGATCGTCCCATCCTGCACCTTAATAATCCGGTCACTGCACCCCGCAGCTTCCTGGGAATGGGTAACCATAATAATAGTCTGTCCGATATTCCTGTTTATATCTTTGAGCAGCTCCATGATCTCCGCACCAGTCTTACTGTCCAGATTACCGGTAGGCTCATCGGCAAACAGAATTTCCGGATTTGCGATTAATGCACGTGCTATTGCCACACGCTGCTGCTGCCCTCCCGACAGTTCCCGGGGTGTATGCTTCCGCCTGTCCTCCAATCCTACAACTTCTAATATTTTGTCAAGCTGCTCTTTATATGCTTTCATTTTTTTACCATCCAGCAAAAGGGGCAGCATGATATTTTCTTCCACATTCAGATTGGGAATCAGATTATAAAACTGGAATACAAATCCGATGTTTCTGCGTCGGATCATACTCATTTTTTCATCATTAAAATGTGAGATATCCGTCCCGTTCATCAGAACTTTCCCATTCGTTGGCTGATCAAGTCCCCCCAGAATATATAGCAGGGTGCTTTTTCCGGAACCGGACTGCCCCATAATGGAGACAAATTCTCCCTGCATGACCTCCAGTGACAGATCTTTTAAAACCCTGTTTGCCGTACCGCCCACGTTAAATTCTTTTCTGATATTTACTGCTTCAATTGCCGTTTTACGATTATTTTTACTCATGATGATACCTCCTGTTCTATTTAAATATTTCAATCATTTAATCAAACTTATACCCCTGCATACCGCTGGCGGGTCTGCGGTTCTGCATCCTGGGATACTGCATTATAAAAAGTTTAAAAGGAGCTTTCAAACTTTATCTCTTCTACTATTTTCATGTTTCTGCCTTTTATAATCGGTACTGTGCAGCCAATCAGGGTAACTGCGATTCCCAGCCCTCCTGCCAGCAGAAATGTTTTGAAATCCAGATCCGGCGTCATGGAAATCTTCGGACCTGCCACAATGAAGATCGTTTGTATTTCAATTGTAGAAATTACAATTCCAATGACAGCCCCCAGTATTCCGGATGTAAGCCCTTCGATCAATGTCATTTTCATATTCTGCCTGTTACTCTGTCCCACCGACTTATACATGGCGATGGACCGCCGTTTTTGTATATAGTTAATCAATAGATTGTTGATAATCCCAATAGCCGCAAGTAAGAGTATAAAATAAGTCATATAGTTCATAGGTGCTAAGAAGCCGCCGATGGTACTTAGGGAATCGTGATTAAATTCTTCTACCGTGCGGCTCCAGTTAGTTGTATCACCGAACAGTTCTCTTACCTGAATCATAATAGCATCCGGATCCGCCGCAGTATAAGCCATAAATCCATAGCTGGTCTGGTTAAAGTCGGCAACCGCATATTCCGAGGGTATCACAGCCTGAACATCGCTTGCCCGGGATTTAAAGCTGCCGGCAACTGTGTAGGAAATTTCTTCATTTTCATTTGACAGCTGAATGGTATCACCCACCCCGCAGTCCATTGCCTTAATCGTTTCCTCATTTAAAATAATTGCCCGTTTCTCTCTAAAAGCTTCTGCAGCCTGTTCCTTCATTTTTGGATCCGTATACCGGATTGCCAGCATGGAGCTATAAGTCTCAATATCATCGGTGCCTTCCATCCTTGAAAATGTTATATGATTGCCGGAAATTTCTTGATTCATAACATAAAGGGGAAGAACTTTATCAATACCCTCCATTTGCCTCACCTGCTGAATAAATTCCTGATCCATTTCACCATCTGCAAATCCCTGCAGTTCGGCATCCCGAAATACATCCCCCACATAAGTTTTGACAAAATCTCCTACCACACTGATTGCTATGACTGCCGAAATACTGATAAACAGCAAGGTAATATTCTGCGTTACATTTTTATTCTTCCTCATATTCCTGGCAGCTAATTTCCCTTCATTACCCCAGATCTTTTCATAAATCAGCTCCAGGATCACGGATGCCAGATCAGTAATCAGCGGAATGAGCATAATGGCTGCTGCAATTAATCCCAACAGGGAAAAACCTCCTGCTATGTACAGCAGCTGATCCGGGGCGATCCGGGGCAGTATAACGGACACCAAAAGCATAACAATGCCAATCCCTAAAACGGTACTGTTTGAAACATTCTTCTCCTCTACCGTACCTAATACCACATCCTTTATAGGCAGACGGCTGGCGCGTTTAACCGGTATATAGGCGCTGAGAAGTGAAACGATAATCGCAGCGGACACAGACACCGCCACTCCCACTGGCGCAATTACCGTTGGAATTGAGATTCCCTGTTCCAGCGACTTCCCCAGTCCATGCAGCATAAAATTCAAAACGGCAATACCGATGGGAATCCCCAGTATTCCCCCAAGACATCCATAAAGGATACTTTCCATCATCAGAATTTTTTTAACTATTTTCTCATTTGCCCCAATACTGCGGAAAGTTCCAATGATGGGAAGCCTCTCCAGGGTAATCACTTTATAACTGCTGTAGATAATAAAGACACTCATTGTCAGAGAGAAAAAACTAATCAGGAAGAAGGGCATTGTCTTCTGTCTTGCTCCCGCTATGATCTGTTCCTCATTTACAGTAGTACTCACCCTATATTTTCCCGCGGGAAGCTGTTGGGATAATTCGTCAATCAGACTTTCTGTGGCTGCTCCCTCTTTCTGTTCAATCAAAATTTGTGAAAACCCACCCGTCTTATGCAGGATCTCAGATAAAGTTTCCAGAGGCAGCAATGCATTGACTCCCCGTGTATGTCTTAAAAATACGGTATCATAGGCTGCAATATCCGACACTTCAAAGGAATATGGATTCCCTCCTATTTCCAAAGTGACGGTATCTCCCTGCACGATATTATATTTTGAAGTAAATCGGTCCGGCAGAATAATTTTATTGCCTGTAAAGCCTGAGATCTCACTGCCGTTAACTAAACGGGGCTTATTAATCTGGTTTAGCTGTTCCAGATCCGCGGCTATCAGATCCACGGACTCAAAATAGCCGTTTTCATGGTAAAGAGCACTACTTTCTAAGATTCCTGCAATAGATTGTATATTCTCCAGATTGGGAATATCCTCCAGTCTGGACAGCGAATCTGCATCTGCACTTTTAACCGTAATGGACGCCGTTCCCGCCATTCCTCTTGCCATTTTTCTTTGGGCACTTTCGTAAGAGGAACCAATGGAAAAGGAAACAAACAGCAGCGTGGTTGACAAGACAATGGACAGCAGCATTACTGCCGTTCGGGTTTTTCGTTCTTTTACATTTGTGAAAATGTACTTTAAAATAATTTTCAAATTTAACACCTGCTTTCTTAATTTACTCCATTCTTATATATGTCTTCTTCAAAACAAAAAAGGCTGACAGCTATCAAATACATGATAACATGTCAACCTTATATACACTTTCATCCAACCTTATTTATCCTTAAATCATTCATTTCCCATCTCGGGAAAGGAAATATGAAATACGGTTCCTCTTCCCAGGGAACTTTCCACGGCAACCGTACCTCCGTGCAGCTCTATAATCTGCTTCGCAATAGCCAGTCCCAGTCCGGTACCATCCGGCTTCTGCCCCGTATTGGTCCCCCGGTAATACCGCTGAAACAGATTGGCTGTTTCTTCTTCCGTCATTCCTTTTCCATTATCAATCAGCAGTATCCCAATATTTTCATCTCTCGTAATATGTATTTCCACTTTTGTATCTTTGTTACCATGTACAAAAGCATTTACAATCAGATTATTAAATGCCCGCTTCAGCATCTGCGGATCAAATTCAAAATTCAGAACAGAAATGTCACTTTCCAAAACAATCTCATTGTTTTCGTATTCAGGAGTGTTTAAAACATCAATAGACAGTTCCTTCAAAAATCTGATCAGATTATCATACTGCCGGTGTAATGGCAGCATTCCATTTTCAAGCTGATAGGTTAACTTTAAGTCGTTAACCAGCATGTTAGCATAGTCAATATTCCGAAGCATAACAGCAGCATATTTTTGAATCTGCTCCCGGGAAAGCAGCGGTCCGTCATCTGCAAGAAGTTCCGCATAACCTTTGATGGGTGCCAGCGGCGTTTTTAAATCATGGGTTATATTGGCAATCCATTCTTCCCGCATATTGTCTGTTTTCTTCTGTATCATGTCACTGCTCAGAATTTGCTCATTCAGGGTATTTAAGCTTCCATAAACATCGGAAAACACACCTTGCTTTTCAACAGGCAGATACTCCCGCTTTGCTATATCGCCCACTGCAGCAGTAATTCCGGAAATAATTTTTGTCACCCAATACCCATATCCGATCCCAGAAATCAAAAGAAGCAATAACAGTATTCCTGCCCCGGAAAGTATAATCGTTTTGCCGCCGCTGAATTTACTTCCGTCCAAAAACATCGTTACATTTGAAATGGAGACAGGAAAATGAATGAGATAAACGAACTCCTCTTCATTATTTTTAACGGTCCCCAGGTACAATGTCCCATCCGGCATGTCTTCCTGCCCTGCCAATTTAACAAGTTCCCCATTGGTATAATGGCTTTTCAGCTTTTCCGGCTCCTGAAAACCATAAACCCGCTCCCCCTTCCCATCCAGGATCTGAAGCCATAACTGCTGCTCCAGAAGCTGCCTTAATCCGGACTGGGTTACAAGCGGTTTATGATCCATAAAAATAATCTGCTTGGCAAAATCCTCCGTAAACTTTTTTGGCTGATCGCTCCGGATCAGTGTTCCATCTGGCTGGCGTGCCGTAATAAGCGAATAACAAATACCAATTCCTGTTAATGCCAGAATAAAAATGACTAAGAAAAAAGCAGTGTAAGTACGCAGTATTGTTTTATAACCAGATTTCCTCATCTATTCCACTCTCTCTAAAAGTTTATAGCCTAATCCTTTTATCGTTATTAAATGCTTGGGTTCGGAAGGGTTTGTCTCTATTTTTTCTCTCAAATGACGGATATGGACCATAATAGTGTTATCGCAAATGCTGCTGTATTCACCCCAGATCTGCTCATAAATGCGCTCTTTGCTGATAATTTTATTCTTATTCTGAATCAAAAAGGATAGCAGTAAAAATTCCCTTCCGGTTAAATTCAGTACTTGTCCGGATTTACAGGCAAGACCGCTTTCCATATCAACGCTCAACATGCCTGCTGCATACACCATATGTTTATCATGAGGCATACCGTTGGAATATTGCTGCCTTCGCAGCTGTGCTTTCACTCGGAAAGAGACTTCTCTGGGGCTGAATGGTTTCGTGATATAATCATCTCCCCCATTGGATAATCCCAATATCTTGTCTATATCATCATTTTTAGAAGACAAAAACAGGATGGAGCAATAAGAAAATTGCCGGATCTCCTTACACACCTCAATACCGTCCAAATCCGGCAGCATTATATCAAGTATCACCACATCCGGTTCAAAACTTTTACACAAATTCACCGCATCTCTGCCGTTATGTACTTTTTTTATATTTCGAAATCCATCCATTATAAGGACTTCTTCGATTAAATCGGTTATATCTTTTTCATCGTCAACCAATAAAATTTTACTATCCACTTTTCTTTTCTCCATAACTTCCAAATAAATACCAATCAGTTTTTAGTTACAGGCAAATAGATTTCATTAAAAATAATTAGATATGATAGAGGATTTTCACTAATCCAAACTCATTAAATAATAAAAATCTGCCCGCAAACATGACAATGATATAGATCACAGGCTCATATTTGAAATAATCGTTACGCTTAGGATTCCATTTCATTATTTTATTCAGGATTGCGTATAACAAATATCCGATCACTGCACCTATTGTATTCATAATCAGGTCATCCACATCCGTCCTCCTGTGGTTGCACAATTGACTAATCTCTATCAGCAGGGAAAAGCAAAATCCGAATAACACCATATAAGTTAGCTTTCCTGACCTTGGCGAAATAACCGGCAGAATAAACCCAAGCGGTACAAATAAAAGGATGTTAAGCACATACCCCGTCAGATCTATGTCCCTAGAAAATGGCAGCAGGTTAACCTCACCTGCACTCACTTCTATACCATACATCGTTAAATCAAACAGCGTTCCTGCCCCCGTCAGATAAAAGACCGCAAATATATAGCAGGCAAAGAAGAACACCAATACAAAATGGCTTTTCATTCCGTCAATGCCTTTTTGTTTATATCCCTTATATCTTATTATGCAGAAGATCATAAGCGGGGCAAGGACTGTCAGGAATTCATAGAGTTTTAAAATAATTTCATTCATTTCATTCCTCCTCGTAGAACGTGTAGGATTCCGATACCCCAACAGTCAGTTGGGTTCTATCCCTCGCATTTTATGGTTAGTGGTTTTGGAAACGGTCATGAAGACATGACTAATATCAATATCATAACCTACAAACCTTAAACTAAGTTTTATTTTATCTTAATTAACCTTATTTTATGGAGGTGTAAGTTTGAAACAAAAGCGTTTCAAACTACTTATTAATGTATACCGCAGACTTGTCAGCGGTATACAGGGGTGTAAGCGGGATATTTCTGAGGGAAACAAAAGATATACAAATAAGAGGTATAATTTTCCGTATTATACCCCTTAATTTCTCTGCCCATCTGCGATTTTATACTGCTTAGATAAACTACAAGAACCGTATTTTGGCTGCTTCCTTCTGTGCCGTGCGGTGATAAGTGACAGCCGGATATCCCAGAACCAGCGTTTCAACAACTTTGTTTTTCCGTTTTAAACCAAGTGCCCTGTGCAGTGATAGTGACATGTTTGCAGCCATAGTGAAAAAGCTGCTGTATAGCACTCCTAATCCGTTTGCCTCTGCCATAAGCGCCATATTAGAGGCGGCAAGCGCTCCGTTTATTTTATCCTTCGCCACAATCATAATTACAACCGGTGCCCCATGAAAGAAAAAGTGATCATCAATCTCTTTATTTTTAGCTATGGGATTCAACAGCCGGGCAATTGGCAGCAGTCTTTTAAATAAACGGACCGCCATTTTTTCAAATTGCTCCATGTTGTCCTTTAACACGATATAAGAAACATCCTGGGCATTTTCCCCGCTGGGGGTCAGGCGCCCCGCCTCAATAATCTGCGCCGTCACTTCCTGCGCTACCGATTGCTTTTTGAACTGCCTGATGCTCCTTCTGGTCCTGAGGGCATCCATTAATTGCTGCGGATCTAATATGACAGACTTTTTAATTTCCACCGGTGGTTCCTTAAACCCGGTCATAGACACAGCCCCTTTGGGACAGACAGCAACGCAATGCCCGCATTTGATACACGCCTGGGATTTAATTACTGCTTTTTTATCTGTTATTGAAATATTGTCAGCAGGACAATCCCTCCTGCACATACCGCATCCGATACATTTTGCAAGATCTACCTGAATCCTATGCTCTTTCATTATTTACTTCCTTTCACTCAAATGCCTCAGGTACTTTTACCAGGTTATTCTTCCATAATGTAATGGCGGTGACGTCCTTTTGAAGACTTCTTATATTCAATAGCCTCTGCCGGACATCCTGCGATACATGCCATACAGTGAGTACAGTTTCCTTTCCAACGAGGCTTGCCGTTCACCATAATGATATTGTTTAAAGGACATCTCCTGGCACATTTTCCGCAGGAAATACATGCACTTGATGCGGTGAATCCCCTGTCATGTACCAGAAGGGGATAATACACACCATTAATCGGTCCGCTTAACATTTTATCACGAAGGGATACAATGGGATCCTGGAGTTTCTCCACCTTTTGAATCTGTACGGCAATTTTCCCGATTGCCGGTTTCGCAGCCTCTACGATATTTTTACACTCCTGTTCATCCGGCGTTTGGAACATCGCCACATAATTCTCCGGCATTGGGATAGTGGCAATTCCATTGAACTGCATCTTCTTTTCTTTACAAATCTTCTTAACATAAGCCATGGCATTTCCGGTGCTTCCACCGCAGGTAAATATAAAATAAGCCTTTCCATTTCCTGCAAATTCCGATTTGCGAATCCATTCTTCTACCACTTTGGGCATACGCCAGGCATAAGTTGGCGTTACAAACACAAGTGGCATTCTTGATTTAAAGGTATTTTCTTTGCCCTTTTTCAGGCAATCGTTAATAGAAATCATTTCATCACCGGTAGTTTCCGCAATGATCTTAGCCGCTAATTGGCTGTTTCCGGTCCCGCTAAAATAAAAAATCATTTGCTCCTCCTCTTGACTTCTCTTCAAAATTTAAATATGCTATAAATTGTATCACATTCATTCATCCTGTCAACTGGCTAACCTGATACAAATTAAGGAGAAATGTTTCATGGACAAGAGAAAAATAGCAAATCAGTTAGTAAAAGACCATCTTCTGTCCGCATTGGTTGCCCTCATGCAGTACAAAGACTGGTCCAAAATTACAGTTACCGAACTAATTAACGACTCTGGAGTCGCCCGGGCATCTTTTTACCGTAATTTTAAATCCATTGAAGAACTTGTTGAATACGGCCTCCAGCAAATGACCCGAAGCTACCACCAGGGAAGTCCATCCCCTGTGGAGAATTTCCACAATTGGGAGCTGATGCGGTACAAGTTCCGGTTTTACGGAGAACATGCGGCACTCATCCTGGCATTCCACCGGGCAAAATCTTCCATTTCCCTTCTCGATGTAGTCACCGATTGTGTGATTGACGCACATGGCGACATGACTGCAAGTTCCATCTCCAAGTATGAACTTTATTATCATGCCGGAGCATTTTACAACATGGTATTGTGCTGGCTGGAGGGCGGAGCGAAAGAAACTCCGGAAGCAATGGCTGATGAATTTTTACGCATCACGAAAAATGGCTGAGAATGCTAATCTCTATCAAAAACAGCCAGCGCAACCTTCTGCGCTGACTATTTTGAACACATAGAAACCCCTTCAAATGAAAGTGTAATAATCGTACGATAAATATTCTCTTCATAAGAGGTCTGCATGACACCATCGTATTTTAAAACAGCTGATTCAATATTTTTCAACCCGTACCCATGCAATGTTTTGTTTTCTTTTGCTGTATTCAGTTCCCCGCTGCTGTTGTAGTCCGGCTGGGGGCTGCTGTTTTCCAATTTTATGATCAGAATATTCTGTATTCGTCTGATCGTCAGGAAAATAGAAGGAGAATCCGGCGCAGCCACTTCTGTCATCCGCTCGCATGCCTCGATTGCATTGTCTAACAGGTTTGAAAGAATCGTGCACAGGTCATTGGATCGGATATTGGTATTATGAGGAAATTCGATATTCATTTCCATCCGGATTCCTTTTTCTTTTGCTCTGGAATATCTGCTGTTTATAATATAATCTACCGTTTCATCTCCGATCCATATAACGGAAGCGATTTCTTTTAGCGGTTCACTTAGATTTTCAATGTATTCTGCCATATCTGTGTCTCTGCTTTTATTAGCCATTTGCAACATGATTTCTAAATGTCTGTGAAAGTCATGAAACAATTTTGCATTGACAGAATACGCCTGATTAAGGGCAGAATAGTTCTTTTCAAGCAGTTCTTTCTGCATATGAATCGTTGCTATATATTCCTTTTCTTTTTGATATCTGATATGGCTGTACGCCAGGGATATCCGTAAATAAAGCACCGCAAGCAATATTCCCCATATAATAAACACGGCAGACTTTTCTTCTATGGAAAAAGTCCGGAAGCTTAAAAATGCAATGCCCATAAAGCCAACAACCGGCGTTCCCCAGATAGAATTATAGTACGGTTTTATTTCTTTTAATATGCGCTTAATGCCCGGAAACACCAGCATCCAGATAAGAAACGGAACTTTTACGCAAATCCAGATGCCTACACACACTACGGGTGATAAATGTAAAAGTTCTAATAATAACAGCCAGACCATCGTATCAAACAAATAAATTATACTGAGGCAAAAACAAGTGGATGAGACCAGCAGTTTCAGATTTGCCGATAAAAAATATTTCCCTATCCCGGCAACTGCAATAACAAGGATGACTTGTTCAACTGCATAGACCTGAAATATTTTTCCAAAAATGCATAAGCACGCCGAAAGCCCTGCACTAACTGCACATTTTTGAAAAGAAATACCCCTCTTTCTTTCCTCCGAAAGCAGAACCTCATTCCAACTGAGACACAGCACTATATTTATAAATAAAATCAGAAACTTTAGTAAGAAACTAATCATATACGTTTCCCCCAATATGAATTCAGCGCAACTTTCACCCCCTGCAAATGGGATCTGCTGATCGGTAATTCAATTTGATTTTTTAGATAAATCATACTGTTTTTTATTTGCGTTACCTGCATGAGGTTCACGATACATCCCCGTTCTATAAATATAAATTCTTCCGCATCCAGTTCTTCCAGGACATTCTGAAGACTTTTCCTCACCTTTATCACTCCGTGAAAAGTAGTGATCGCAGAGTTTTTCCCATCTCTCTGAATGTACAAAATATCCTGAAAACTAACTTTCTCCATCCGATTCGCTGTGACTACCAGATAATTTTTATGATTCTCCAGCATAATTAATTTCAGAGCATCCGATACCGCATAGGTCAAACGTTTCTCCAGATCATCTTTGGGAACATAACGGAAGATCGACAGTTCAAAACTGTCTATGGCATATTTTATGTGAGAGGTAATGAAGATTACCCGCACATTTGGCAGCCTGGGTTTTATTGACTGGACAATATCCATTCCGCTGATGTTAGGCATCTCAATATCCAGCAGGATCAGGTCATAGAAAAAATCATCTTCCAGTATATCCGATAACAGCATCTCTCCATTGGTATACGTAATCATATCTGCAATGCATTTCATCCTGCCGGTACATGCCTGCAAAATCTCCTTGTTTCTAAGGATAGAATCAGGCTCATCATCGCAAATGGCTATTCGAATCAATCTTTTCACCTCCGGCTAATTCCCCCTGCACAATATGTCCAATCCTGACAGCAGCCTTGTCTGCAGATGCCGTTCCATTGATTATGATATCAGCTTTCCACTTCGTAGGTTCTACATATTCATTATGGCGGTATCGGACCAGATCCAGATAAACTTCTGAGACCTCTTCAAATGTCCTGCCCCATGACATGTTCCTTTTCAGTCTGCGGATAATTCTTTCGTCAGCCGGACAATCCACATAGAGTTTCAGATCAAGTAACTGATATATTTTTTTCTCCCATAACGTCAGAAGCCCTTCCACTATAATTACATTACATTGACCAGAATCTATATAGCTTAGTATATCTGAATATACCCCCTTTAAATCCATCGTATCAGGATGGTTATCATCTATATATTCTTTACCGCTGACCGGTGCTTCAGAAACCGGGCGTTCATCCACCGGTTTAAAATAATCATCCAAATGTATTTCTTCTGTGTTTAATCCCTGACATTCCAGCAATTTTGAAAGATGCTCACAAATAGTGGACTTTCCACCGGCAGTCCCTCCTGCTATGCCAATTACATAACAAGTATCCATCCTCACATTTTCCTCCATTTCAAACAGTTTATCTCAAAAACTTGGCATATTATGAACAGCTCATAATATGCCAAGCATTTGTTTTCTTCAGTATATTTCATTTTTAATGATAATTCCAGCACTATTTTTAATTTCCAGAATCTTCAGGATATCATTTAAATTGCTGATCAGATTACTGATTGAATTTCCACCACCTGTAGAAAAAACGCCCATGTTAACCTTTGTTGCTTGCAGCAACGGTACCTTATAAGTTAAAATAATACAGGAAAGAGAGGTATCCATCTATGTTTAGTGAAAATTTAAAAACAGCCAGAACCATAAAAGGACTAACACAAGCGGAACTTGCCGTCCGGCTGAATGTGGTTCGTCAGACAATCTCCAAATGGGAAAAAGGGCTTTCTGTTCCGGATGCAGATATGCTGATCCGTATAGCCGACCTTTTTGAGATTCCGGTAAGTGAATTATTAGGTGCAAAAATTCAAAAAGAGTCTGGCGAAAATGATATTGCCGAACAGCTGTCCAGAATCAATGAGCAGCTTGCCATAAAAAACCGTCGTTCAAAACTACTGTTTAAAATTGTACTGGGTATCATTATCGGATTTGTTGTAATAAATATCCTCTTGATAATGGTAAGTGTCATTTCTTTTAACATCTATAAAAGCGAAGGAAAAATTACCGTGACATCTATATCTGAGCATGCTGAATCTGAGCTGGTAATTCCAGGTGAGTAAAGTGGAAATATTGGGACTATTGCTGTGCATTCACCACATTTACGATACTAAGCTTCTCAATCTTCTTCGATGGTGAAATCACCGCAATAAATGTCGTAATAGCAGAAGCTGCAATGGTAACCGCCAATACCAGTAACGGAGGCTGCCATTCTACTCCCCAGTTTTCCGTGACCATCATGGTAAACACCATTTTGTGGCATAACAGCCCCAAAACACAGCCTGCGATGCTTCCTACTACAGCATAGGAGGCTGCTTCTGCCCAAACCATCCGCTTTAGCTGTCTGGCGCTCATCCCTACGGCCCGCATCATTCCATATTGATTCATCCGGCTGGAAACACTGCCATTTACGGTATTTACTATGTTCAGCAGCGCTACGAAAGCGATTACCATTAAGAAACCATACACAAACACCGACATTGACAGATATGCTGCCTGCACATCCCGGTTTGCAATTCGTTTATCCAGCAGTGAAATCTGGTTTCCGGCTAATTCTCGAATTTTCTCATCCAGATCAGAGGGTGCATTTGCATTTACCTGTATATCAATAATGGTGTAATTGTCAGATCCGGTCAGTGCGGTAAAAGTTTTTTCTGAACAGATTACAGCCTGTTCCCCTGCTGCCCTGTCATATGGTGCATCTGCTAAGATGCCCGCCACACGCAATGAAGTTTCTCCCTTTGGCAGATTTACCAAAATTGTGTCCCCAACATGCCAGTCCTGTTCTTCTGAGTAGATAACCAGAACTCCGTCTCCATCCCTGGCATCTTCTATATTTCCCTCAATCAGCTGGTCCTCTACCCAATCGAACTGATATTGCTCATGAGAAATCAGCATAGCGGTATTGACCTGGTCCCTGCCAGAAACCGGAATATTATATGCAAACATACGGCCATATGTCTTCTTAACGCCAGTCAGTTCACTGATTTCTCCGGCAAGGCCATGCTTTATTGTAGGAGCATTTTCTTCAGCCAGAACACTGATATCCGGGGCATAGGGCCGAAGGGGATTCAGTGCATGGTTCATAAATGTGATCAGCACCGTAAAACACAAAAATAAAACAATGCTGATAGCAAATGATCCGGAAAGTAAAAATGTATTCTTACCGCTTTGAAATGCATGGTTTACCCCCATCCCGGTTTCCACGTGAAAAATACGGGTATTTGCCGCTTTTCCCACTGTTTTCATCCCCCTTAGACTCCCTGTGAGCGCCGCCTGGGGCGAAACTCCCGCTGCTTTTTTACACGGAGCATTGGATGCCAGCATAACAGTCAGAAATCCAACTCCTGCCCCTGCAAGAAGTGCGGGCACACTGATCTGGAACAGCGGCATTTCAGCAAAAAATGCGGAATTGAAAAACTTAAGATAAGCTGCAGCCGCCCACATCATCAGTGTTCCAGCCAGTAAACCAATCGGAATTCCAACTACACACAGACGAAGCCCTTCCAGTCTCACATAACGTCTAACCTGCTTTTTCGTTGCTCCCAGACAGCGCATCATTCCAAAAAACTGCACCCGCTCTGTCACCCGCATCGTAAAGCTGCTTGAAATCATAAATGTACCTGCACAGAGAATCAGTACAAACAAAATCCCTGCCACAAGGTAAAGCTGGTACATCCCACTGTCATTTCCCTGACCTAATAACCCAAGCAGTACCCGGTTGGTACCTACCTGTTCTTTGGAAAGCCCATAATCTGTCTTTATTTCCTCTATCGCCTGACGTATGTTGGCACTCTTTTTGAACTGGATGTAATAAGCGCTATACACATTTTCAGAAGGAAGATTCTGAATTCCAACCGTAGAAAAATAAACGCCATGCCGGTCAAAAGACTTCAGAGATACGAAATCACTGCTGATTCCCGTAATCTTAAACTTTCCCGCTGATCCATCTGCAAGAGTAATATCTACCGTATCTCCCACTGCATAGCCCAGCTTCTGCATGGCTGACTTGTCCATCATAATTTCATCCAAAGCCTCAGGAAACCGCCCTTCGACTGCCTCCATATTCATCTCTCTGGATATAGCCTCATCCCCACCGGAAATCCGTACTTCCAAATCTCCTGTTCTCCCGCTTTCAATTTCGTATACCCAGCCGGAAACTGCCACATCCGGCCTGCTCCCGATCTGCTCAGCAATTTTGGGGGCCGGATTTGATACAGCCGCATGGTAATTTCCATATGTTTTTATCTGTTCATTCATCTGCGTTTTTACGCTCATTTCGGCCATGCCGAAAACCGCTGCAACCAGCAATACGGATACAGCAATACAGGTGATTGTTAAGCGATTTTTCTTTTTATGCACCTTTGCATATTCAGAAATCAATCCAAGATAGCTCTTCACTCTGCATACCCCCCTAAATCAGTAAGTATCCCATCCGAAACCCTTAGAACCCGGTCCGCCGTAGAAGCTATGCTGCGGTTATGGGTAATCATCAGAATCGTCTGGCTGTATCGCTTGGATGCCGACTTCAGCAGGGAAATAACCTCACTGCTGTTTTGCGTATCCAGATTTCCCGTGGGTTCATCCGCCAGAATCAGCATCGGCCGGGTAATAAGTGCCCGTCCAATTGCAACACGCTGCTGCTGCCCCCCTGATAACTGGCTTGGCAAATGATTGCGCCTTTCTTTCAGAGACAAAACCGTCAGCAGCTCTTCCACATAAGCCTGGTCCGGCTTTTTATAATCCAAAAGCAGGGGAAATATCATATTTTGTTCTACCGTCAACTCCGGAATCAGGTTAAACGCCTGAAAAATAAATCCGATATTCCTCCGCCGGAAAATCGTAAGCTTTTCATCATCCATCTCCAGAATTTCTCTGCCGTCAATCTGAATACACCCAGAAGTAGGCGTGTCCAGCGCACCAATCATATTCAGCAGCGTACTTTTCCCTGATCCGGACTCGCCCACAACCGCAACAAACTGGCCCTTCGGAACGGAAAAAGACACATTTTTCAGCGCTTCCACTGCCGTCTCACCGCTTCCATAGGTTTTGTATAATTCTTTTACTTCTAATAAGTTCATTTAAATCCACCTTTCCAAAGCATGTTAAACAGGCTTTCATTCGATGGGTATAGCATAACATGATTAGCTTGCATGTAGGTGACATTTAGATTACACATTTGTAAGATTCCCTAATTAATATATCTTCATGTATGTTTAAAAAAATTGTGAATGCTCCTGCGAAGGAGATACCTTTGATTTTGATCAGGATGGTTTTGATCCAAGTGGAAAATATACAAACCCATTTCGCTTGGGAAAACATTACAAAATTATTATTAAAGATGGTATTACCAGTATTGGAGATTATCTATTTGACAATATTAATCCTATCGGAGGTGTCTACAATATACCTAACGGCGTGACGCGCATTGGGAAATCTGCTTTCAGTGGCATAGATGTTACCACTGTAAACTTACCTAAAAGTTTGAAAATTATTGATGAGTATGCTTTCTCTAGTCTCTCGAATGTGGAGCGTTTTAATCTGCCAGATGGATTAACATTTATTGGGAAAAGTGCTTTTTCAAGTACTGGAATTAAAGAAATAAAAATTCCCAATACAGTTAAAAAAATAGAAGCTTTGACTTTTAGCTCATGTTCGAGTTTAACAAAAATAGAATTGCCGCCTTCGATAACATCTATTGGAAGAAATGCTTTTTGGTATAGTCAAGCACTGGCTACAATTAATCTGCCTAATGGTTTAAAAACCATAGATGCAAGCGCTTTTGAAGGTTGTATTTCGTTAACAGACGTCAATATTCCTGGATCAGTGAAAACCATTGGAAGTAACGCATTCGGTGGATGTCGAAGGCTCTTAAATGTAACAATGCAGGAAGGTGTACGTACATTAGAAGGTAACGCATTTAATGATTGTAAACGTCTACAGACTATAATTCTGCCATCAACAATCCAATCCATTGGAAGTAACGCATTCAATCAATGTACAATGCTCCGTAATGTAATGATTCTTAATGGCAATGCAATGCTTGGGTATGATGTATTCAACGGTTGCCCGGTAACACTATCAGCATCCAAAGGCTCCAGAGTCCAGGCATACGCTAAGACTAACGGAATAAACTTCAAAGACAATGGCAGCTATGCTGTTCCATACCCATCTCAGGAATATATCTCAGGCAGTTTCAGATATAAAGTCCTGACATCAGATACAAACGGTGGTACAGTCCAGGTAATCGCACCCGTCAACAACCAAAAAACGAAACTCACGATTCCTGACACAATAAAACTCAATACCTACAACTTTACAGTAACAAGTATCGCAAAAAATGCTTTTAAATCAAATAAGAAACTTAAGACCATAGACATGGGTAAATATGTTACATCCATCGGAGACAGAGCATTCTACAACTGTTCAGCACTCACAAGTGTAAACTTCGGCAGTAAAGTTAACGAAATCGGAAAAGCTGCATTCCGTGGCTGCTCCAATCTTAAAAAGGTGAAGTTGCCGACTAAAATTACTTCTATTAAAGAGGAACTGTTTTACCGTTGTAAAAATCTGAAGACAGTGACATTTGGTAATTATACAACTACTGTTGGAAATAGTGTTTTCTCAGGATGTACCGGATTAAAGAGTATTACTCTTCCATCGCGTATTAAAACGCTGGGAAGCAAGGCATTCTATAATTGTAAGAATTTGAAAAAAATCACGGTTAAAGGAACTGCACTGATAAAAGTTGGCAGTTCTGCGCTGAAGATGATAAACAGTCAGGCTATGATAAAGGTTCCTAAAAGTAAAGTAAAGAAATACACCACACTATTTAAAGGTAAGGGACAGAGCAAGACGGTTAAGGTTTGTAAATAGGTAAATATGATGCCATAAATATAAGTCTGATATAACGACTAAATTAAAAGGCGGAAAGGTAGGCTCAGTTATAACTGGATTTGCTGGTGGTAATATGGAATACCTGTTGAATGATATTCTATGAGAAGATCTCAGCTTACAGATAAATATTATAAAATTTGCAAAAGAATATTTGCACCTATATATTACTGAAGCGCTTCACTTTAATTTTATATTTGCTATAATAAAATACGGATATATTCTGCCAAAATATAGTATCTATAGTTTAATAAGTGATGCTGTATAACAACCAGTATTTACTATATCTTATGCCAAAAACTTGCTATTCATAGGAGCCTCTTCTATAATAAAATAAAAAAGGAGTTGATATTATGACCAAGCTTCCCTATTCAAAGTTTGAGAAACTTTTAAGTATAGTTAGCTTTACAATAATCTGCATTGCTTATTTTTTACTATTTACAGGAATTTCCACCAATGAAGATCGTATATTTATGATTGGTTTTCTAACATTCCTATACATTTTTCTATTGTTATTTGAATACTACCCACAAACTACGAATCTCGTGACCTCGAGAAAATACAACTCTAGCAATGAAGAAGACAAGCGCAGTATGGAACATAATATTCGATTAGTCGTTTCTGCATTACGTTGTATACTTGCAATCAGCCATATTTTTTTACTATAATATATTTTATAAATTTGAATTTGGTGGAGTAAAATCTTGAAGAAAATAGTATTTTTTGTACCTGCGATAATATATGCACTCTTTTATGGATTTATTATAATTGGTGTAGGACTTTCAATTTCTCCTTTGGTATATGCGTGGATTTGTTTTTTCTTAATCAGCGGTTTTTTACTATATAAAGGTAAATTCTGGGGAGGTTTTATAGGTATGTTGCCTGGTATACATTCTAAGTCATCAACCACCAGTTCAACTGGTGGTTTGTTATTAGCCCTCATAAGGGCTATGTTACTGCTCGCCCCGAAGGGC
>OKVW01000650.1_pt1 | contig 18814 bp, 15 predicted proteins | sample 1606991 | NCBI WGS metagenome assembly OKVW01 (sample SAMN03281021, study PRJEB24777) | human gut metagenome | isolation source: fecal sample PR177 from 1 month old male Malay infant, vaginal delivered...
TCAAGCATTTATTTTGCTTTTCCCTGCCGGAATTCATCGCTGAACCCCGCTGACCCGGCGGCTTGCGTGCCGTTGTTTCGTGTCAGTGGTGGCGCATTATAGGGAGTTATTCCGGACTGACAAGGGGAAATTTAAAATTATTTGCCGAGTGCGCATTTTTTACTCTTTACGATTATTTAACCAACGGATTAGGAGCTAATTGAGCGACTTCCCGGGCAAAACGGGCAACCTGATCCCAGTCGGTATAGATCACTTCTTTATTCGTATCCGTTTCGCCGCCCGACATTTTCATAATGAGTTTTATCATCATGCGGTCATACCAACGATAACGTGGATACAGCAATGCTCCGGCAATGACCGCTATGCGATCGGGTCGCCATGGTGAGCGCAACAAAAACTTACGCACGTAACTGTTGGTTTGCGGCGTCCGCTTTTCAGGTTTACGCGCCACCAGGTTTACGGAGTAAAACGCACTTGGCATGCTATTGAGCCGCGACGCATGCTTCTTCACAAACTCCAGGAAGGCTGAATGGTAGTGTCCATAGCGAATCGATGCGCCAATGACCACACGATCATAGCTATCCCAGTCAGGTTCTTCTGTGCGATGCAAATTGGCAACATCTGCCCAGATGCCAAGCTCTTTAAGTTCCGATGCCAGATAAGAGGCTATTTCGCGAGTTTGCCCATCCCGGGATGAGAAAAGAATCAGTGTTTTCACGTGTTACTCCATTATTCACGCCAGAAGGTTGGGGTAAATAGTACCAGCAAAGTGAAGACTTCCAGACGACCGAATAACATATTAGCAATCAGGATCCATTTCGCCACAGGATTCATACTGGCGAAGTTGTCTGCCACCACCCCCAGGCCAGGCCCAAGGTTGTTCAGCGTCGCCACCACGGAAGCGAAGGCTGAGAAATCATCCACGCCCGTCGCAATAATCGCCAGCATGCTGACAATAAAGACCAGAGCGTACGCTGAGAAAAACCCCCAAACCGCTTCCAGAATACGTTCAGGCAGTGCCCGGTTGCCCAGCTTAATGCTGTAAACCGCATTGGGATGCACCAGACGTTTGAGTTCACGGTTACCCTGCTTGAACAGCAACAGGATACGGATAACCTTGAGTCCCCCGCCCGTAGACCCCGCACAGCCCCCAATAAACGCAGAACAGAGCAAGAGAACAGGCAAGAATAACGGCCAGCGCGCAATGCTGTCCGTCGTGAACCCGGCGGTGGTCGCCATCGAGACGACCTGAAAGAACGCCTGGTTGAGCGTCGTTAACGCCGAACTATAGATGTTATGGAACCACAGCACCAAAGTGCAGATAACCACCAGCGTCAGTTGTACCCCAATGAACATCCGAAATTCCGGATCACGCCAGTAAACCTTCAGACTACGGCCGCTCAGTAAAGAGAAATGAAGGCCATAGTTACAGCCAGAGATCAGTAAGAAGATGGCAATGATGGTATTAATCGTTGGACTATTAAAGTAACCCACGCTGGCATCGTGTGTAGAAAAACCACCAATCGCGATAGTCGCAAAGCTATGTCCAATGGCATCAAACGCGGGCATACCCGCAAACCACAGCGCAAGCGCGCAGGCCACCGTCAGAAGGACATAAATCAGCCACAGGGTTTTTGCCGTCTCGGCAATACGCGGACGCATCTTGTTGTCTTTTAGCGGTCCTGGCATTTCAGCACGGTAGAGCTGCATTCCACCGACACCGAGAATAGGGAGTATCGCGACGGCCAGCACGATTATCCCCATACCGCCAAACCATTGCAGCATCTGGCGATAAAAGAGAATGGCATGCGGCAATGAGTCCAGCCCCACCAGCGTGGTCGCGCCTGTTGTGGTCAGCCCAGAGAATGATTCAAAAAACGCATCGGTAATGGTGAGATTTGGACTTTCAGAGAAGATAAAGGGAAGCGCACCTACACTGCCCAGTACGGTCCAGAACAGCACGACGATCAGAAACCCTTCGCGGGATTTCAGTTCGCCCTTCTCACGACGGTTCGGCCACCACAGCAGGGAGCCAATCACCAGCGCGACAAAAAAGGTTTGCGTAAATGCGCGCCCCGCCCCATCACGATAGATAAGCGCTACCAGCCCCGGGAGGATCATCGTGCCCGAAAATAAGATGACCAGTAGTCCAACAATTCGGGTAATGGCGCGAAAATGCATCTCTGCCGCTTCCTTAGTTCTTCAAAATGAGGTGGGGATTATTCTTCAATCGCGATCAATTGCAATGAACCACGACTAAAATCCGCCAGCTTTGCTGAAAAATCATCCACTTTTGCATAAGGAAGCGCCACCCTGAGCCAAACGAATGCCTGGAAATCACTGTTGATGATTTTGCCATCATGTTGGCCCAGAAGTGCTTCAACGCCGGACAACTGAGCGTACTCACACTGCAAAGTATATTCGGTTAATGGCGTCTTGCGTTGTGTCGTTAACTGACGCAATGCCTGATTTACACCGCCACCGTAGGCTTTAACCAATCCTCCGGTGCCAAGAAGAACCCCGCCGTAGTAACGCACAACCACAGCGGTGATCTCCCCAACACCGCTGCCCATCAACTGCGCGAGCATCGGCTTACCTGCCGTTCCAGCCGGTTCACCGTCATCGGAAAAGCCCAACTGTTGTGAATCATCCGGCGCACCAGCCACCCATGCCACACAGTGATGGCGAGCGTCCGGGTGTGCCGCTCTGACTGATTCTACAAACGCTTTTGCCGCTTCCACGCCTTCGGTATGAGCGAGTAACGTAATGAAGCGGCTTTTTTTGATCTCTTCAACGACGGTAACCGGCGCCGCAGGGATTAACCAACTGTCCATTACGCCAGTTTCAGATCCCGCGTCATGTTCTCAACGCTGTTTTCGTGGATCACCACGTTGTCTTCAATGCGAATGCCGCCAAATGGCTTGAGCGCTTCAATTTTCTGCCAGTTGAAGTGCTTACTGAAAGCGCCTTCACGCCACGGCGCGAGCAGCGATTCAATGAAGTAGAAGCCCGGCTCAATGGTCAGGACCATGCCCGGCTGAAGCACGCGGGTACAGCGCAGGTACGGATATTTAGATGGCGCGGCGAGATGCGTACCGGTGTCATCCTGCATAAAGCCCGCAACATCATGAACCTGCAGACCCAGCGGATGACCGATACCGTGCGGCATAAACGGCCCGGTGAGATCGTTTTCGACCATCGCCTCTTCGCTCATGTCGGTGACAATTTGATGCTTCCGCAGAAGCTTTGCAATCCGCTGATGGAACTGAATATGGTAATCCACATAGCTGATGCCCGCTTTCATGGTGGCAATCAGCGCCAGTTGTTCATCGTTCACATCTTTCACTAACTGCGCATACTCATTGTCGCTTTTCGCCGACCAGGTACGGGTCAGGTCTGCGGCATAACCGTTGTATTCCGCACCCGCATCGAGCAAGAAGCTGCGGATTTCAGACGGTGCCTGATGATCCAACCTGGTGTAATGCAACACTGATGCATGCTCGTTCAGCGCCACGATATTGCTGTACGGTACATCGGTATCGCGGTGACCTGTCGCCGTCAGATAGGCCAGATTGATGTCGAACTCGCTCATTCCTGAACGGAAGGCTTCTTCTGCCGCACGGTGTCCATTCACCGCCATCTTCTGCGCTTCACGCATACAGGCCAGCTCGTAATCGGTTTTATAGGCGCGGTAGTAATGCAGATAATCGATCACCCCTTTCGGGTTGATATTGTGGGCAGCGATATCGAGTTGCAACGCACGTTCAGGAACCGGGCCAATGTAGCCAATATTACCGCGCGCAGCAGGCAACTGGCTGCTAATGCCATCCGCTTTCGGCAGAGCAATCACTTCCACTTCTTCGGTCCAGAAAGAGGTCGGCAACGGTTCAACGTTGTGCCAGTAGTCAACCGGTAAATAGAACCACAGTTTGGGCTTGTTCACGCCATCGACCAGTAACCAGCAATTTGGCACCTGGGTTACGGGTACCCAGGCTTTAAACTGCGGATTGACCTTAAACGGATAAGGATGATCGTCGAGAAAGACATTAACCAGTTCGCCGGAGTGAATCAGAAGCGCGTCAAGCTTAAAGCGCGCCAGCGCATCACGCGTCCGTTCTTGTAAGGTAACAATATGATTTTTATAGAGTGCGGCCAGTGATTCCATTTTCTATCCTTCTGTTTTTTCGACCTCAAGTCTGCGCATCTTAGCACATCGATTCCCGAGAGCGTGATTTCTGCCAGGTGTGATCAGAACGGCATTTTTTTAATCAGTCATTTGCATTTTTTTAACACAAAATACACACTTCGCTTCATCTGGTATGACCAGATCACCTTGCGGATTCAGGAGACTGACATGCTTTACAAAGGCGACAACCTGTACCTCGACTGGCTGGAAGATGGCATTGCCGAACTGGTGTTCGATGCCCCAGGCTCAGTCAACAAACTCGACACGGCGACCGTCGCCAGTCTCGGCCAGGCGCTAGACGTGCTGGAGAAGCAAACTGATTTAAAAGGGCTGCTGCTGCGTTCTAATAAAGCGGCTTTTATTGTCGGTGCGGATATCACCGAATTCCTTTCGCTGTTTCTCGTTCCTGAAGAACAGCTCAGCCGGTGGCTGCATTTCGCCAACAGCGTCTTTAACCGTCTGGAAGACTTACCTGTGCCCACGCTTTCTGCCGTGAATGGCTATGCGCTGGGCGGCGGCTGTGAATGTGTCCTGGCGACAGATTACCGTCTGGCGACGCCGGATCTGCGGATTGGCCTGCCTGAGACGAAACTCGGCATTATGCCGGGCTTTGGTGGTTCAGTCCGTATGCCGCGTTTACTGGGTGCGGACAGCGCGCTGGAAATTATTGCCGCCGGGAAAGACGTTGGTGCTGAACAGGCGTTAAAAATCGGTCTGGTCGATGGCGTTGTGAAAGCAGATAAACTGATTGAGGGCGCCAAAGCGGTCTTACGTCAGGCCATCAACGGCGATCTGGACTGGAAAGCGAAGCGTCAGCCGAAGCTGGAACCGCTGAAGCTCAGCAAGATTGAAGCGACAATGAGCTTCACCATTGCTAAAGGTATGGTCGCACAAACGGCAGGCAAGCATTATCCGGCGCCTATCACCGCGGTCAAAACCATTGAAGCCGCCGCACGCTTTGGCCGTGAAGAAGCGTTGAATCTGGAAAATAAAAGTTTTGTCCCGCTGGCGCATACCAACGAAGCGCGCGCACTGGTCGGTATCTTCCTCAACGATCAGTTCGTGAAAGGTAAAGCGAAAAAGCTGACCAAAGACGTTGAGACGCCAAAACAGGCCGCCGTACTGGGCGCCGGAATTATGGGCGGCGGTATTGCCTATCAGTCGGCATGGAAAGGCGTGCCGGTCATCATGAAAGATATTAACGACAAATCACTGACCCTCGGGATGACCGAAGCCGCGAAATTGCTGAATAAACAGCTTGAGCGCGGCAAAATTGACGGTCTGAAGATGGCGGGTGTGATTTCGACCATTCATCCGACGCTGGACTATGCCGGTTTTGAGCGCGTTGACGTGGTGGTCGAAGCGGTGGTTGAAAACCCGAAAGTGAAAAAGGCCGTGCTGGCGGAAACCGAAGAGAAAGTGCGTCCGGACACCGTGCTGGCATCAAACACGTCCACCATTCCCATTAGTGAACTGGCGAGCGTGCTGAAGCGTCCGGAAAACTTCTGCGGGATGCACTTCTTTAACCCGGTTCACCGGATGCCACTGGTTGAGATCATCCGTGGCGAGAAGAGCTCGGATGAAACCATCGCGAAGGTTGTCGCGTGGGCCAGCAAAATGGGCAAAACGCCAATCGTGGTGAACGACTGCCCAGGCTTCTTTGTTAACCGCGTGCTGTTCCCCTACTTCGCGGGTTTCAGTCAGCTACTGCGCGACGGTGCGGACTTCCGCAAAATCGACAAGGTCATGGAGAAACAGTTTGGCTGGCCGATGGGTCCGGCGTATCTGCTGGATGTTGTCGGAATTGATACTGCGCATCACGCGCAGGCCGTGATGGCCGCAGGTTTCCCACAGCGAATGCAGAAAGATTATCGCGACGCGATCGATGCCTTGTTTGACGCTAACCGTTTTGGCCAGAAAAACGGACTCGGCTTCTGGCGCTATAAAGAAGACAACAAAGGCAAGCCGAAGAAAGAAGAGGATGCCACCGTTGACGGTCTGCTGGCTGATGTCAGCAACGCGAAGCGTGATTTCAGCGAAGAAGAGATTATCGCCCGCATGATGATCCCGATGGTCAACGAAGTGGTGCGCTGTCTGGAAGAAGGCATCATCGCCAGTCCAGCCGAAGCCGATATGGCGCTGGTTTATGGTCTGGGCTTCCCGCCGTTTCACGGTGGCGCATTCCGCTGGCTGGATACGCTTGGCAGCGCGAAGTATCTCGATATGGCGCAGCAGTATCAGCATCTCGGTCCACTTTACGACGTGCCGGAAGGCCTGCGCAATAAAGCGCGTCATAACGAACCGTATTATCCCCCGGTTGAGCCTGCCCGCCCGGTTGGCGACCTGAAAACGGCTTAAGGAGTCACTATGGAACAGGTTGTAATTGTTGATGCGATCCGTACCCCGATGGGCCGTTCGAAAGGGGGCGCATTTCGCAACGTGCGTGCGGAAGATCTCTCCGCGCATTTGATGCGTAGCCTGCTGGCGCGTAATCCGGCGCTGGAAGCCGCCGCACTGGATGATATCTACTGGGGCTGTGTGCAGCAGACGCTGGAACAGGGCTTTAACATCGCCCGTAACGCCGCGCTGCTGGCAGAAGTGCCGCACTCGGTTCCGGCGGTGACCGTCAACCGTCTGTGTGGTTCATCGATGCAGGCATTACATGACGCTGCACGCATGATCATGACCGGCGACGCCCAGGCCTGTCTGGTGGGTGGCGTGGAGCATATGGGCCATGTGCCAATGAGTCACGGCGTGGATTTCCACCCGGGTCTGAGCCGTAACGTCGCTAAAGCGGCGGGCATGATGGGGCTGACGGCGGAGATGCTCTCACGCATGCACGGCATCAGTCGTGAAATGCAGGATGCCTTTGCCGCACGCTCTCACGCTCGCGCCTGGGCTGCGACGCAGTCCGGCGCATTTAAAAATGAGATCATCCCGACCGGCGGGCATGACGCCGACGGCGTACTGAAGCAGTTTAACTACGACGAAGTGATCCGCCCGGAAACCACGGTTGAAGCGCTGTCCACTTTACGTCCGGCGTTTGACCCGGTCAACGGCACGGTCACCGCAGGCACCTCTTCTGCTCTCTCCGATGGCGCTGCCGCCATGCTGGTGATGAGCGAAAGCCGTGCGCGTGAACTGGGGCTGAAGCCACGTGCCCGCGTGCGCTCAATGGCGGTTGTGGGTTGTGACCCTTCCATCATGGGTTACGGTCCGGTGCCAGCATCAAAACTGGCGCTGAAAAAAGCCGGGCTTTCGACCAGTGATATCGGTTTGTTTGAGATGAATGAAGCATTCGCCGCGCAGATCCTGCCGTGTATTAAAGATCTGGGGCTAATGGAGCAGATCGACGAGAAGATCAACCTGAACGGAGGCGCGATCGCACTGGGCCATCCGCTGGGTTGCTCTGGCGCGCGTATCAGCACCACGTTGCTCAACCTGATGGAACGCAAAGATGTCCAGTTCGGTCTGGCGACGATGTGTATCGGGCTGGGTCAGGGGATTGCGACGGTATTTGAGCGGGTTTAAAGCGATTCACTCATTGTAGGCCGGGTAAGCGAAGCGCCCCCGGCTCGATTGCCGGATGGCGACGCTAAAGCATCTTATCCGGCCTACAAATGTTATCTCAAAGCCATTGGTGACAGAACAAGGCGGCAAGCGAATGAATCCCGATGAGCTTACTTGTCGTAAGTGATTCGGGTGAATGAGCGCAGCCAACACCGTTATGGTGCCAATGGCGAAGAGAGAAAGTTTAGTTGCCGTTCTTCCCGCCTGTCAGGGGCGGGGTTTTTATTGTTATCCTGTCAGATAAACGCGAACGCATCACCGAACAGCCGATCTTCCCGGGCATTCCGTTCATTGCAGAACAGGTCACGGGCAATTTTCGCCATTTCAAAACGGCCTGCGATATAGATGTCATGCTCAGTCAGCGTACCGTAATCCTGCAGAACCGCCGTGAGGACAGTGCCGGTTCGCCCACGCCAGTCTGCTTCGGGTTGTTCTACTACCGCCTCTACGCGCAAATTAGGATGGTTGACAGAGAGCGCTTCCAGTTCAGACAGATCATAGAGATGTTTCTCTTCGCGGCCGCCCCAGTAAATGGTGACATCCCGGTTCGGGTTACGCGCCAGCGCCGTCAATAAAATTGAGCGTGCGTAGGAAAAACCGGTACCGCCAGCAATCAGGATCAGCGGACGTTCTTCGTCGTCACGCAGCCACGCTTCGCCGTGCGGAATATCCACGACAATTTCATGGTCTTTAAGGATGCGATCCATCACCGCTTTGGCATAGAGGTTAATTTCTGACGCACCAATGTGGAGCTCAATAAAACCTTGCTCATCCGGCGTAGAGGCCATTGAGAACGGGCGTTTATCCCGCTCATCCATCACGACCATCAAATATTGACCGGCACGAAAGGAAAATGCCGCATCAGGCACTAAACGAACACGGTATACGGTATCAGTGATAGCTTCTACCGAGGTCACTTTACAGCTTAAGGTTGTCATGCGCTCCCTCTATGGGTCTGTAGGGCAAAACGAGCGCCTCAGGCGCTTTTACCGTCATTAAAGATGGCCAGTTCATCCCAGATCGCGTCGATTCGGGCGGTTACGTCAGGATCTTTTTTGATAGGACGTCCCCACTCGCGCTGGGTTTCACCCGGCCATTTGTTCGTGGCATCCAGCCCCATTTTTGAACCCAGACCGGAGACCGGCGAGGCAAAATCCAGATAATCAATTGGCGTGTTTTCGACCAGCACCGTGTCCCGGGCCGGGTCCATACGGGTGGTAATCGCCCAAATGACATCATTCCAGTCGCGTGCGTTGACGTCATCATCGCAAACGATAACAAACTTGGTGTACATAAACTGACGTAAAAATGACCAAACGCCCATCATGACGCGTTTGGCATGTCCCGCGTACTGTTTTTTCATTGTGACCACGGCCAGGCGATAGGAACACCCTTCCGGCGGCAGGTAAAAATCGACAATTTCCGGGAACTGCTTTTGCAAAATTGGAACAAAAACTTCGTTTAACGCGACGCCAAGCACCGCAGGCTCATCCGGCGGACGGCCGGTATAAGTGGAGTGATAAATCGCATCCTCACGCTGAGTAATGTGCGTGACGGTAAACACCGGGAAACTATCGACTTCATTGTAATAGCCGGTGTGGTCGCCATACGGGCCTTCCGGTGCCATCTCTCCCGGCTCAATGTACCCCTCCAGCACAATTTCCGCGCTGGCGGGCACTTCCAGGTCGTTAGACAGGCATTTAACGACTTCTGTTTTAGTCCCACGCAGCAGACCGGCAAAGGCGTATTCTGAGAGCGTATCCGGTACAGGCGTCACTGCGCCAAGAATGGTGGCAGGATCAGCGCCCAACGCTACGGAAACCGGGAAGCGCTCACCCGGATGTGCCGCGCACCACTCCTGATAATCCAGCGCGCCGCCGCGATGGGAGAGCCAGCGCATGATCAATTTATTTTTGCCAATCAATTGCTGACGGTAAATACCTAAATTCTGTCGCTCTTTATGCGGGCCGCGTGTCACGGTAAGCCCCCAGGTAATGAGCGGCGCAGCGTCTTCCGGCCAGCAGGTCATAATGGGAATACGGTTTAAATCGACGTCATCGCCAGAGATGATTTTTTGCTGACATGGCGCACCGCGAAGTCGCTTCGTCGGCATATTCAGCACCTGCCTGAACTGTGGCAGTTTATCAAACAGATCGCGAAAACCTTTCGGCGGTTCAGGTTCTTTCAGAAATGCCAGTAATTTACCCACTTCCCGCAGCGCAGTGACATCATCCTGCCCCATGCCCATCGCGACACGCTTTGGCGTACCGAACAGGTTGCACAACACCGGCATCGAATAACCTTTCGGGTTTTCAAACAGCAGCGCAGGACCACCGGCACGTAACGTACGATCGGCAATTTCTGTGATTTCCAGATGCGGATCCACCGAAAGCGTGATGCGTTTGAGTTCGCCCTGTTGTTCAAGCAGCGTCAGGAAGTCGCGTAAATCGTGATATTTCATGGCATCCATTATGGCCTCTTCGTAAGCGCCTCATTATACGGCGTTCATCTTCGTGATGCTGTATTTTTGTTAAATTAGCGTGAACTCTGGCAGTCCCTGTAAACGACAGGGATTATAATTAACACAAGGCATGGCTTTTGCTATGCTTGCGCCCCGGATAAGCGGATAAGAGTCATTATGCAAGCCTGGTATTTACTGTACTGCAAGCGCGGGCAACTTCAACGTGCCCAGGAACACCTCGAAAGACAGTCAGTGAACTGTCTGACGCCAATGATCACCCTGGAAAAAATGGTGCGTGGAAAACGTACTGCAGTCAGCGAACCGCTGTTCCCTAACTATCTGTTTGTGGAATTTGACCCGGAAGTGATTCATACCACCACAATCAACGCCACGCGTGGCGTCAGCCACTTTGTGCGCTTTGGCGCATCGCCCGCCACGGTCCCTTCGGCCGTGATTCATCAGCTTTCTGTCTATAAACCAGAAGGTATTGTTGATCCGCAAACCCCCTATCCGGGCGATAGCGTGATCATTACCGAAGGCGCGTTTGAAGGGCTACAAGCTATTTTCACTGAACCAGACGGCGAAACGCGTTCTATGCTTCTGCTCAACCTGTTGAATAAAGAGGTGAAACAGAGTGTGAAAAACACCGGTTTCCGTAAGCTCTGATTTCTCCTCAGAACGTCACTCCAAACAACGTCCTGACATTTGCATCCGTTGTGGTGGAAAGCCACTGCGGATCTTCTCCACGCCAGTGAGCGATACGGGTAAGAATATGCGGCAGATAAGCAGGTTCATTACGCCGCGATGCCGGTTTTGGCGACAGGTCTCGCGGTAACAGGTAGGGCGCATCCGTTTCAATCAGCAATTTTTCGGCTGGAATAAATGGCAACAGTTCGCGCAGTTCCAGTCCACGGCGTTCATCGCATACCCAACCCGTAATGCCAATGTACAATCCTCTGTCGATGCAATCTTGCATCTCCTTGCGCGTACCCGTGAAACAGTGCAACACCGCGCCCGGGAGTTTGTCCAGCCACGGCTCAAGTATTGCCAGAAACCGCGTATGCGCATCACGACAGTGCATAAAGACCGGCATCTGTAATTCGGCGGCAATACGTAATTGCGCGTCAAATGCGCGCTCTTGTTCCTGCGGTGTGGAAAAGTTGCGATTGAAATCGAGGCCACATTCACCAATCGCGACGACTTCTGGCTGGCTCGCCAGCGCCACAACCGCCTCTTCCGTTGCCGCTTGCCATTGGCTGCTGTCGTGGGGATGAACGCCCGCCGTTGACCAGCAGTGAGGATAGTTCTGCGCCAGTCGCTGTGCCTGCTGGCTTTCATGCAGATTAGTGCCGGTAAGAAGCAGCCCCTTCACACCTGCTGCGAGAGCCCGCGCGACCACGTCATCACGATCTTTTGCAAACTGCGAACTGGTCAAATTCAGGCCAATATCAAACATGCTTCTCTCCATATGACAACCGCCCTGACGGGCGGTTGAAATTATTCTTCTGTCTTCTCGGCTTTTTCGGGGTCGGCTTCTGATTCCGCCTCGTTATCTTCATCCCGCGTTTGTCGCTTACCGACATAGAAGCGTGAGAAGAAAACGCCGACTTCAAACAGGCAGTACATCGGAATCGCCAACAACGTCTGGGAAAAAACATCCGGTGGGGTCAGCAACATCCCCACCACAAACGCGCCAACCAGCACGTAAGGCCGCTTTTTACGCAAATCTTCCGGCGTCGTTATCCCCATCCAGCAGAGCAGCACAATAGCAACCGGCACCTCGAAAGAGACTCCAAATGCCATAAACAGCGCCATGACAAAGCTCAGGTAGCTGGCAATATCCGTCGAGACCTGCACGCCTTCCGGCGCGGTATTGGCAAGGAAACCAAACGCCAGCGGGAACACGACAAAGTACGCAAACGCCATACCGATATAGAACAGTAACGAGCTGGAGATCAGCAACGGCACCACCATACGGCGTTCATGCTTATACAGCGCTGGCGCGATAAACGCCCAGACCTGATAAAGGATCACCGGCGCTGACAGGATCAGCGACACCATGAAGGTCAATTTGATCGGGGTGAAGAACGGTGATGCGACGTCTGTCGCGATCATGGTCGCACCCTGCGGCAACTGTTTGATAAGCGGCGAGGAAACCAGGTGATAGATGTCATTGGCAAAATAGACCAACGCCAGAAAAATCACGATAACCGCAATAATGCAGTTAAGCAGACGTTTACGCAGCTCAATCAGGTGCGTGATAAGCGGTTGAGTATCTTCTACAGCCATGTTTACGGTTTATCACTCGACGTAGGGGAGGAGCCTGCAACAGGAGCAGCGGATTTCGGTTCAGCGTCTTTTACGTTGATGGCCGGATTTTTGTCCTCTGTCATTTCAGGAGCCTGTTCCGGCGCACTGGCCTGAACTTCAGCAGTCGCAGGGGTCACCCCTTCATGCTGTTCTTCGTTCCCTTTGACCACCGGGTTATGAATGGTGTGCGCTTCGTCACTCGCTTTTTCAGGCTCGTTAGCACTATAGGAACGTTTCATTGACTCCGCCGCCTGGCGTAGTTCATCCATTGATGCTTTCAGCTCAGGAGTCAGATTTTCCAGGCTCGCTTTCTCAACCTTTTTCAGGCTGTCCTGGAACTCCTGGAGTTTAAGCTCCTGGGTCAGCTCATTCTGAACGGTGGTCGCAAGTGATCGCAACGCGCGAACCCAGCCAGCTATCGTTTTGACGGCTACCGGCAATCTCTGCGGCCCCAGAACAACGAGGCCGATAATAAATACCAGTAACAGTTCGCTAAAACCGATATCAAACACGAATTACACCTGCTCTTTATCGTGGCTTTTCGCGTCTTCTTTTTTAGCGTCTGCCGGTTTATCAGCAATAGACTTCGCGGTAAAGTCAGCGTCCTGGCTGGCTTTATCCTGTTTAGCATCATCATCACTCATGGCTTTTTTAAAGCCTTTGATGGATGCGCCGAGATCGGAACCGATGGAGCCGAGCTTCTTGGTGCCAAACAACAGTACAACGATGACGGCAATGATCACCAACTGCCAAATACTGATACCACCCATACATGTTCCTCTGTGATAGATGATGAATTAATCAGGTCGCATTATACGTTACGCGACCCACCTTGAGCGATGAGAAAATCAGCGTGTTTTGCGCCAGCCGACAATCCAGGCAACCAGACCGCCCGCCATTAACCAGCCAGGCATATAGCCCCATTCAGGGCGATTGATTAGCAGGAATGTCCCACTCAACAGTAACGTTGCGCCAATTCCCAATAAGTAGCGGGATTGGCCCTGACGCACATGATTCTCCTGAAGCTCGCGCGCAATCTTATCAACACTGTGCTGTAAATATTTGCCCTGGCGCAAACTGTCGTACACCAGTTCAGGGAGTTCTGGCATTTTTTCGACCCAGAACGGCGCTTTTTCCTTAAATGCCCTGACCAGCGCCGGAATTCCGACCTGTTCTTTGATCCACGATTCCAGAAAAGGCTTCGCCGTTTTCCAGAGATCCAACTGCGGATAGAGTTGACGCCCCACGCCCTCAACATACAGCAATGTCTTCTGCAACAATACCAGTTGGGGTTGCACTTCCATGTTAAATCGACGCGCTGTATTGAAAAGGTTTAATAAAACGTGACCGAATGAGATTTCCGCCAGCGGTTTCTCAAAGATAGGTTCGCACACCGTACGAATCGCGAATTCAAACTCTTCAACATTGGTATCCGGGGGCACCCAGCCAGAGTCAACGTGCAATTCCGCGACCTTACGATAATCCCGATTAAAGAACGCAATAAAGTTCTCAGCCAGATAGCGCTTATCCTCCTTATTTAAGGAGCCGACAATACCGCAATCAATGCCAATATACTTCGGGTTTTCGGGATGTTCATAACTGACAAAGATGTTCCCGGGGTGCATATCCGCATGGAAAAAACTGTCGCGAAAAACCTGTGTGAAGAAAACCTGAACACCACGCTCTGCCAACAGCTTCATGTTGGTGCCGTTTTTTTCCAGGGTGACCACATCAGAAACCGGAATACCGTAAATACGCTCCATCACCATCATATTCTCACTGCAATAGTCAGAATAGACTTCAGGGATGTAGAGCATCGGGCTGTCTTCAAAGTTGCGGCGTAGCTGGATGGCGTTAGCCGATTCGCGCAGCAAATTCAGCTCATCAATCAGCGTTTTTTCATACTCACGCACGACTTCCGTCGGTCGCAGACGACGACCATCCGGCAATAAGCGCGGCACCCAGCGGGCAAGGCGGTAAATCAATTTCAGGTCCGCTTTGATGACCGGCAGAATATCCGGGCGAATAACCTTGATAACGACTTCCTTGCCGTTTGATTTCAGTCTTGCCGTATGCACCTGGGCAATCGACGCTGACGCCAGCGGTACAATTTCAAAATCATCAAACCAGGCTTCAACCGGCAGTCCGCCCATCGCCTCTTCAATTTGTGCTTTCGCCAGCCTGCCATCAAAAGGGGCGACTTTGTCCTGGAGCAGTGCAAGCTGGTCGGCAATATGAGGCGGGAAGAGATCGCGGCGAGTGGAGAGCATTTGGCCGAACTTGATCCACACCGGCCCTAACTCTTGCAGAGCCAGTCTCAGACGCTCCCCCAGTAATTTCTCTTTGTGCCGGTTTGGCATCCAGAACAAGCAATACCGCCATAACCGCAGCGGCAGCGTGATCCGCATTTTGGGGATGAGCTCATCAAGTCCGTAACTTAGAAAGGTGCGAATGATGAAATAAAGGCGCCGTACTTCACCAGGCGTCATTTAGCCTCCAGTTTTTCCAGCCGCAAGGTCAATGCATCGACAGCGCGTTCCACCGCTGCCGTTTCTTCCGCAAACCAGGCGACCTCAAGCGGTCCCGGTGCCATTCGCCACTCTTCCGTAATGGCCTCAGCAACATAGCGTTGCTGGCGCTGGAGTCCATGACGGAGAAATTTGGCTCCACCGCGCAGCGCTTTGCCGATCCCTTCCGCCGCAATATCACCGGTATAAGGCGCAAGCAGCTCCGCGGGATCGAACTCTGCGAGATCGGCCAGCGCAACGAAATTCTGCACAACCTGAATATCGCCCTGCACTTCCAGCTCGCCACTGCGAATCAGCGCGGCCAGTTGCTGGCGGTCGCGTAATTTGGGCAATACGCTGGCAAGAGTAATGACGGTGCAGTCGGCCTCGCCAGCCCACTCACCCAGAACGTCAACCTGACGCTCGCTAAATACCAGGATTAATGATGTCGAAAAGCCTTTTAGCTCCACGCGCAGCACCTTGCCCAGCAAACGTGCTCGCGCTGTTTTCAGCGCCGGCGAACGATACAGAAATGTATTGAGCAGACTTTCCATTCCTGCCGTCACTAAGGGTTTAAAAGGCATCCCCGATCTCCTGTCAGAACTTATAGCCACGATGCAGCGCAACCACACCCGCCGTCAGGTTGTAGTAGTCAACGCTTTCGAACCCGGCGTCCTGCATCATCGCTTTCAATGTGTCCTGATCGGGGTGCATGCGGATGGATTCCGCGAGATAGCGATAGCTGTCTGCATCATTCGCGACCATAGAACCAATGCGTGGCAGGATATGGAAAGAGTAGGCATCGTAGGCTTTGCTCAGCGGTTCGATAATCGGCTTCGAAAATTCCAGCACCAGCAAACGACCACCCGGTTTCAGTACGCGGAACATGGAGCGCAGCGCTTTATCTTTGTCCGTAACATTACGCAGACCGAAAGAAATGGTAATGCAGTCAAAGGTATTGTCCGGGAAAGGCAGCGCTTCAGCATTGGCCTGAACGTATTCCACATTGCCGATCACACCGATATTGCGCAGTTTCTCGCGGCCCATTTTGAGCATCGAGTCGTTAATATCAGCCAGAATCACCTTGCCGGTTTCCCCGACCAGGCGAGAGAATTTAGCCGTCAGGTCACCTGTTCCCCCCGCTAAATCCAGTACAGTCTGACCACGGCGCACGCCGCTACAGTCGATAGTGAAGCGTTTCCACAAACGATGAATGCCAAAAGACATCAAATCATTCATGACATCATATTTTGATGCCACAGAATGAAAAACGTGGGCCACCATGTCCGCTTTCTGCTCTTTAGCGACAGTCTGAAAACCAAAGTGCGTCGTTTCTTGTGAATTATCCACCATCTCAGTGCCTGCTCATCAAAAAATTGTTCGAGAAGTGTAACAGATTGGGGCGCATTGCCCTACCCTTCCGCCCGTCCAGGCTACCCCGAACGGACTAATTCGATTGTTGCTTGATTCCGTTGTCGTCCGAATAAGCGCTATCTTCCCGCTCTTCGGGTACCGATCGCAACCGATACTCTTCATCCTGCGTTGTGGCCTGTTCCGCCAGGTCAGGGTTTATCTCACGCTTAATTTCCACCCCTAAGCCACGAAACGCCTCTGCCTGCGCCAGCACATTGCCGCGACCGGAAGTGAGCTTCTTCATCGCCTGACGATAGTTGTCCTGCGCTTTGTCCAGACTCTGCCCAATGGAGGACATATCATCGACAAAGAGACGCATCTTGTCATAGAGCTTACTGGCGCGATCGGCAATCTGTTGCGCGTTACGGCTTTGATGCTCATAGCGCCACAGATTTGCAATAGTACGCAGTGCCACCAGCAGCGTCGTTGGGCTGACCAGCATAATATTATTTCTCAGCGCTTCGGTTATCAGTTCGGGCTGTCGGTCGAGCGCCAACAAAAATGCAGGTTCCACGGGGATAAACATCAGCACGTAATCCAGCGTGCGTAGCCCCGGAAGCTGCTGATAGTCCTTACGCCCCAGCAGACGAATATGATTGCGCACCGAGGCGATATGCTCCTGAAGCGCGCTTTCACGGGTATAGTCATCCTCCGCATTGAAATAGCGTTCGTAGGCCACCAGCGTCATTTTGGCGTCGATCACCACGTCTTTGCCCTGAGGCAGGCGCACAATGACATCCGGTTGCATGCGTGAACGAATGTCGTTTTCAATGCTGACCTGCGTTTCGTACTCATATCCTTCGCGCAGGCCGGACGCCTCCAGCACGCGGGTAAGCACCACTTCACCCCAGTTGCCCTGGGTTTTGTTGTCGCCTTTCAGTGCGCGAGTCAGATTGACCGCTTCCTGGGCCATTTGCGCGTTGAGCTGTTGCAGATTGCGAATTTCATGCGCCAGGGTGTGGCGCTCACGCGCTTCCTGACCAAAGCTGTCCTGCACCTGACGGCGAAACCCGTCCAGTTGCTCACGCAGCGGCGTCAACAGGCTGTTCAGGCTCTGTCGGTTTTGCTCATCCACCCGACGGTTGCTTTGCTCGAAGATACGGTTTGCCAGATTCTCAAACTGCTCGCTCAGCCGCTGCTCGCTGTTTATCATCTGGCGGATTTTTTCTTCCGCATGTTGCTGTGTCGCTTCCATTCGCGTGGTGACTTCCCGCAGATCCGCCTCCAGCGAAGAATTAATGCTGCGCAGACTGCGTAATTCGTTATTGAGCAACTCGCACTCGTCGCGCCAGTGGTCACTTTGGGCAAGCTGCTGCTTTGCAGCACTTAACGCCGCCACCATCTCTTCACGTTCAGCGAATTGCTCGGCTTTCTGATGCGCATGTTGATAGCTGGCAATCAACCAGCCAAGCGCAATACCCACCAGCGCGATAACCGCATAAATGATGATTGAGATATCCAAAATGCCTCCTGACGCCATACATCACCCGCACAAAATAGAATTGTGCTGTATAAACGTCCAGTTTCAAAGAGATTTCCTGCGAGGCGCTACGCAAAATAAACGCATGAACGAAAAAGGCCGAACGCGTCGGCCTTTTACAGACAGAGAAGAGGATTAGATCAGGCGACGCGCGGCTTCCACCACGATTTTCACCGCATGGCTTTCGGTCTGCTTCATCGTCTCAGCATTCGGGATCTCTTGCTGGGTACGGTTGACGATGACACCAGCGACCATCCCTGCACGCAGCCCCTGACTTGCGCACATGGTGAGCAGCGTGGCGGATTCCATTTCGTAGTTCATGACGCCCATTGACTGCCACTCTTCCATCGAGCCTTTGAAGCGACGCACCACGCGACCGGAGAAGGTATCGTAACGTTCCTGACCCGGATAGAAGGTGTCAGAAGAGGCGGTCACGCCAACGTGGGTGGTGGCACCGATGGACTTCGCGGCTTCAACCAGCGCGGTAGTACATTCAAAGTCAGCCACTGCCGGGTATTCCATCGGCGCAAAATGCAGGCTCGCGCCATCCAGACGAACGGAGGCGGTGGTTACCAGTACGTCGCCCACATTGATGTGCGGCTGAATCGCTCCGGTAGTCCCAATGCGCAGGAAGGTACGAATCCCCAATTGAGCCAGTTCTTCCACTGCGATCGAGGTAGATGGGCCACCAATACCGGTCGAACAGACGATGATCGCTTTGCCATCCAGTTCTGCACGCCAGGTCGTAAACTCACGATGAGATGCCAGCTTTACCGGCTTATCCATCAGCGCGGCGATCTTCTCCACACGCTCCGGATCGCCAGGGACGATGGCAAGCGTAGCCCCTTGTAAATCGTTTTTAGTGAGGCCGAGATGAAAAACATCAG
>OKVW01000651.1_pt1 | contig 18808 bp, 18 predicted proteins | sample 1606991 | NCBI WGS metagenome assembly OKVW01 (sample SAMN03281021, study PRJEB24777) | human gut metagenome | isolation source: fecal sample PR177 from 1 month old male Malay infant, vaginal delivered...
TTTTTTCAAGCAGAAGACGGCATACGAGATCCTCTCTGGTCTCGTGGGCTCGGAGATGTGTATAAGAGACAGATCTTTTATTTATCAACTCATCCAGCATTTTCGGAAGCAGCTCATCCATATCTTCATCACTGAACTGACAGGTACCAACTGCTTTATGTCCGCCGCCGCCATATTTCAGCATCAGGCTTCCCACATCTATGTCGGAAGTCCGGTTCAAAACACTGTAGCCAACTGCTGCTGAGCACCCTTTGCCGCCCTTTCCATTTACAATCCAGGCTGAAATGTTCTGCTGTGGATACATACTGTATATCAGGAAACGGTTTCCTGTATAGATAGGGTCTACACCTCGCAGATCCGAAATAATCACATCTTTTTCCACTCTGGTATGTGCTTGTATCATTTCCTTAAATTTCGCTGTCTGTTCAAAATAGACTTCAATTCTTTCTTTTACATCTGACAGACTAAGTATTTCCTCTGTATTCATGGTGCGGCAGGCATCGATCAGCTTTTCCATTAACTGATAATTGGAAATCGTAAAATTCCTCCAACGGCCTAACCCTGTTCTGGGGTCCATCAGGAAACCAATGAGTATCCATCCTTCCGGATTCTGGATTTCGTCAATTGTCAAATTGCCTGAATCCACCTTGTCTACAGCTTCCATCATTTCATTAAAATGGGAGAACCTTTCATTGCCTCCATAATAATCATAAATAATTCTTGCACAGGACGGTGTTATACGGCTTTCTCCTTTATATTTTCCTTCCAGCTCGTTTCTCTCAAATTCACTGGAATGATGGTCAAACCATAGGCCGCATCCCTCTACATAAGGTACATTGGCTAGGCAGTCATCCTCTGTAATTTCTACCAGACCATCCTGCAGATCTTTGGGATGTGCAAACTTCCAATGATCAATAATTCCTGCTTCTTTCAGCAGCGCACCACAAACCAAACCATCAAAGTCGGAACGGGTAACCAGTCTCATACTATTCAGCTCCTTCATTTGCATACGTGTATAAATAGTCGTATACGCTTTAGATTTTATATGTCCTATCATAGCATGTAATTTACAAAATGGATAGCCTTAAAGTTTTATTTTCATGTAAATATTGTGACATTTATTACTTAGAAATCCAGGTAATAATTTCCGCACACGGGTTGATTCCAATTACGCCGCTGTCCAGTGTCAAATGGTAATTCTGCGCTCTGCCCCACACCTGGTCCGTGTAGTAGTTATAATTAATTTTTCTCTTCTTATCTTTGTCAGCCAGGCGCTTTTTCGGTTTTGTATCTGTCTCACCGTAGAGTTTTACAATTCGTTCCGCTCTTTTGTCCACATCTGCATGAATAAAAACGTTCAGGCAGTCCTCCCGGTCTCTTAAAATATAATCCGCACATCTTCCTACGATTACACAGGGTTCTTTCTCTGCTAAATCCAGGATTATTCTCCGTTGTGCCGTCCACAGATAATCTTCCGCTGACATGCCGTTCATGCCTCTTCCAATAAAGGAATAAGCAAAAATACTTTTCGTAGGAGAATCTTCCCCTTGCTCTTCAATAAATTCCTCTGAAAAGCCTGTTTCACCCGCGGCCTTTTCAATAATTTCCTTATCGTAAAAAGCAATTCCCAGACTGTCTGCCACCAGTTTTCCTATGGTTCTTCCACCGCTTCCAAACTCTCTGCTAATTGTAATAATTCTTTTTTTCATGATTCATCCGCCCTTTCTATATTCAGTTCTTTCTATTTTGCTCCTCTTTCTTTCCGTTCTTTCTATTACATTTTTTCTATTACAGTTCTTTCTATTTCAGCCCTCTCAGCTGTTATTAGCAATCTGTTTCATGAACAGTATGCCTGCCGCCAACGCAACACCTTCTGCAATGGGGAATGATACCCAGATCAGTACCGACGCATTTTGGAATTTGGTAAATAACCATGCCAGCGGCAATGCCACAACTATCAACCGCAGCAGGGATAGAATCAAGGATCTTATGCCGCACCCCAGCGCCTGGAAAATTCCCTGATATGCTATATTGGCACCTGCAAACAGATATCCAATTGTTACGATACGAATTGCAAGTACACACAATTTTTGTGTTTCCGGTGCCACGGAAAAGATTCCGGCTAATTGGTCTGCAAATATCTGAAGCCCCAGCAAGCCCACAGCCATGATCAGCAGCGTATATATCATGCCATATTTGATTCCTTCATCCACTCTTTTCCGATCCCTTTTCCCATAGTTAAAGGATACGATTGGAATCAATGCATTATTCATTCCAAATGCAGCAAAAAAGACAAACTGCTGGATCTTATAATAGACGCCATATGCCGTCACAGCTGCGCTGGACACTGCTCCGAAGATAATATTTACCCCATAGGTCATGAATGACATCAATGCCTGCATGATAATCGCCGGTAATCCCACCTTATAGATTTCGTTGATTATCGCTCCCTTTGGTTTTATATATCGGGGGCTGGGATCAATATCTTTGTTAAATCCATAGTGGAAAATAGCGTCCAGTAGAAAAGAAACCATCTGACCAATAATCGTTGCATAGGCGGCTCCGCTGATTCCCATTTCCGGACAGCCAAAATATCCAAATATCATAATCGGATCCAGAACGATATTAACCAGTGCTCCCGCTATCTGCGCTACGGTAGTCAGAGTTGTCCGCCCGGTAGCCTGAAGCAGTTTTTCATAGATGGTGTACATTATGATTCCAAAGGACCAGACGGTGCAGATGCCAAGATAAGATTGCCCCATTTCCAGGATGACCGGATCTGTCGTCTGGGAATGCAGATAAGCATTGACACCAAATAAACCAAAAATCAAAAATACGAGATAGGTACAGAGACCTAAAAATATTGCATTTCCGGCAATCCGGCTGGCTTTTTTGTGATTTCCCTCGCCCAGGCTCTTTGCCAGCAGGGCATTAATTCCCACGCCGGTTCCCACGCCAATTGCAACCATCAGCATCTGAACGGGAAATGCCAGGGTAAGTGCATTCACTGCATATTCCCCCATCCCGGAAATTTCAGCCGTATCCTTCATATTCGATACGAAATAGCTGTCTACTACATTATACAGAGCCTGCAGTACCATCGAGATAATCATGGGAACTCCCATTTTAACCATCAGTCTGTTTACCGGCTCTGTGCCCATTTTGTTCATTGTTACTTTTTCCTCCATTATTTTCCTCCATACTTTTTATTTGGAGACTTTTCAGGAAAGCTGCCACAACCTGCTGTTCTGCAGAATGATTCCGGATTTCATACTGCACTGGAACCTGTATAAAAATCAACGACAAAAAAGCGCAAACCCAAATCTGGATTTACGCTTTTGCCACTCGATTACCATTATTTTATCATTGTGAATGCCAAAAAGTCAAGATCATTCTTTCTGTATTAAATAAATTCTTTTCTAAACTCAAATATTAATCTTTGTCATCATCGGCTGCCTCTTTTTTGCATTTTTTTAATTAATACCTTGTTTATTTCCCACATGAGAAATATAATAAACTGCAAAAGCAGCCTATTTGAAAATTCATGAGCAGGCATTATAAGCATGAATAAAATCAGATGATATCTGCAAAATCCCAGGGAGGACAGTATAAAATGAATAGTAAAATACTAATAATTGATGACGATAGAGATCTGTGTCTGTTACTGAAAAAAAACTTAACTGCCGAAGGTAACCAGGTAACGGTCTGCCATGATGGGGAAAGCGGGCTTGCTGAAGCTTTACATGGAGAATATCAGTTGATTGTTCTGGATGTTATGCTGCCCCGCAAAAGCGGCTTTGATGTTCTGACAGAAATCAGGAAAACCAGTCATGTACCAATCCTGATGCTGACAGCTAAAGACAGTGAGCTAGACAAAGTCTCCGGTCTGCGTATGGGGGCGGATGATTACATTACCAAACCATTCAGCAATAACGAATTTGTTGCTCGTGCCGGCTCACTTTTACGAAGATACACCGTTTTCAACTCTTCCATAGAACACCTGGATCCTGTGCTAGATATGGGCAGCCTCCATATTGATCCGGCTGCGCACGAAGTGCGGCTTAACAACACAATGATTGATCTGACCGCAAAGGAATTTGATCTTTTGTATTTTTTTGCGCGAAACAGCGGAAAAGTATTTACGAAAAAGCAGATATACCGCGCAGTTTGGGAGGATGAATATGCTTTTGACGATAATAATATCATGGTACACATCCGCAGGCTGCGTAAAAAAATTGAACCATGTCCGGAGAAGCCGATTTTTATTTTAACCATCTGGGGCGTGGGATATAAGTTTGGCGGTGATCCGGCATGACAGGATTGGTGATTATCCTTTTGCTCCTCTTATGCATGGGACAACTACTATATATCTGCCACGTACGAAGGCAGGAAAAGGAATGGCTTTGTGTTCTTCGTGATGTGAAGCTGGGCAAACAGGAAAAGATATTTACAAAAGGGACCGGAATCATGGCTGATATCAGCTATGTACTAAATGAAATTATAGAAGCAAATAAAATGCGAATCGCCCGGCTGGAAAATGTAGATGAAGCCAAAAATCAGATACTGACCAGTCTTTCCCATGATGTCCGGACTCCCCTTGCTTCCTTGCTGGGCTATCTGGAAGCCCTGGAAAATGAACTGCCGGACAGAACCGAACAAGAGGAATATATTTCTGTTGCTTATCGAAAAGCTAATGATTTAAAATCTTATGTGGATATGCTTTTTGAATGGTTTAAACTCAATTCTAAAGAACAGCAATTTCATTTTGACACGGTGGATCTAAATGAACTGACACGGGAAATTATTATTGAATGGCTTCCCGTTTTGGAAAAAGAAAAAATTCAAATCAGTGCACAAATCCAGGATGATGAGCTGCTCTTATCCACCGACAGCATGGCATACAAGCGAATGCTTAATAATCTTATGCAGAATGCAGTACGGCATGGACATTGTACCTGTATTACAATTATTGTGGAATTACAGATGGGAATGGTTCAGATTTCCGTTATAAATGACGGCAGCCATATTCCTTTGGAACAATTGCCCTACATTTTTGACCGCCTTTATAAGGGTGACCATGCCCGATCGGGTAATGGGAGCGGACTGGGACTTTCCATTACAAAAGAACTTGCCACAGCTTTGCATGGAGACATAAACGTAACCAGTTCTAAATCTCTGGGAACAAGATTCCAGATCAGCCTGCCGCTGAGTAATTAATTTATGATAAGTACATTTCTTAAAGTAATTTATTTCCTTTCCAAAAGTAATAAAAAAGTAAGATCTGATATAGGCTCCTGTCAGCTTTGGATGGTAAAATAATTTTCAGAAAGGAGTCAGACAAAATGAACAGCTATGTAATAGAAACAATCGGTCTTACAAAACAATTTGGCAGTCAGCTTGGTGTAGATCATATAAATCTTCATGTACCCCAAGGCAAAATCTATGGCTTATTGGGCCGAAATGGTGCCGGTAAAACTACAACCATGAGGATACTTCTGAATCTGGTACAGCCAACCTCCGGAAAAATCAAGTTGTTTGGCAATGATTATCGGGAAGATCCAAACAAAACTTACCGCAATATTGGAAATATTATCGAAACTCCAGGCTTCTATGATAATTTAACCGCACGTGAAAATCTATATCTTCTGGCACGGCTGCGGGGGAAGCACCGCAAGGACACCGTAGACCATGCACTGGAAGTTGTAGGACTTGATAAAGAAATCAACAAACCATTTTCCAATTATTCCTTAGGCATGAAACAGAGGCTGGGCATTGCTGCAGCCATTATGCACGATCCCTGCCTGCTCATTCTGGATGAGCCGGTGAATGGACTTGACCCTATCGGAATCCATGAAATTCGAAATTTCCTGCTGGAACTGAGCAGAAAAGGAACCACGATTTTCCTTTCCAGCCATGTGCTGAGCGAAATTGAACAGTTAGCAGATATTATTGGCGTTATGCATGGGGGACACTTACTGGAAGAAGTCTCCATGGAAGAGCTGCATAAGCGAAACCGCCAATATGTGGAATTTAGTGTTTCTGATGTAAATACTGCGTCACTGTTGCTGGAACGGCATCATGCCGTCAATGACTATACCGTATGCGACAGTCATACGATCCGAATATTTGAATGCATTTACAAACGGGGAGAAATAAACCGATCTTTTGTGGAAAATGGCTTACAGGTAACAAATATCAACATTAGTGAAGAAAAACTAGAAGATTATTTTTCAAATTTGATTGGGGGTGGCGGGATTGGCTGATCTGATTTACTGTGAATTGTTAAAGCTGAAACGGTCAAAAATGATTTTAATCAGTATTCTTGGTGCCCTGGCAGCACCGGCTATGCTGCTTCTGGAATGTCTGCAAACACATTTTGAACACCCTGAAAAAATCATTACTCTGGCGCATATATATGACAGTCTGATGCTCTATACAATAATTCTTATGAACCTGTTGGTTTATATTATTATAGCCTCCTACCTGTTCAGCCGGGAATATACAGAGAAGACTTTGAAAAATATATTACCAATACCGGTTTCAAGAACTTCATTTTTAACCAGTAAGTTCTGCATTTTGTTTGTTTGGATGATCGTTCTGTCCTTTTTCTCCTGGGGTTCTACTTATCTTTTGGCGCTCCTGTATCATTCTGTGTTTGGTATGGCTGAATTTCATTTCCATATCGCCCTGACTTATCGGGGAAATATGCTGATAGGTACAATGTTAATGTTTTTAACCATAACACCATTTACATTCCTTGCTGAGAAAACAAAAAGCCTGGTTGTTCCATTGATCATATCATCCGCCGTCATCATGGGCAACGCTGCTTTGTCAAATCAGGATCTTGGTGCATTATATCCCTGGACAGCCATCCTATTTCTTATGCAGGGAAGTCTGTCCGGCACCGGTTACCCTGTTTGGACCTCTGTCAGTATCATCGCCCTGGTGTCAATCCTGGGGTTCGCTGCTACATTCATTTATTTCCAGACGGAGGATATTAAATGAAACACCTATCGGTCTGGCATGGTTCAATATCCCAGACCGGCTGTTTCTTCATTGGGCAATACACCGTCGCTCTAAAAAGGCATCATACCGAAACTGGTATGATGCCTTCCTTCTGCTATTGTTTCTTATATGTATCTCTTTATTGCATATACAGTATCAAAATACATGCCAGATACGATAATTCCGCTTGTGGGATTACTTGCATGAACCACCTGGCCTCCGCCGATGCAAAGGGCTACATGATAAATATATCCACTTTCATCAACATAGAATACCAGATCGCCTGCCTGTTCACTGCCTGGTGATACTGACGTACCGCCGGCAGCCTGATCTTCAGCCACACGTGCAAGATAGATACCAAAGTTTGACATTACAGATTGTACAAATCCTGAACAATCCGCACCATTTGTCAAACTCGTTCCACCCCAAACGTATGGGTTTCCTACAAACTGGAGTGCATAGTTCGCAATACTGGTTCCCAGTCCAGAATTAGATGATTCTGAAGAAGAGTTGTCTGGCACTTCTGTTTCCGGAGTATTTGTCGCTGGTGTTTCGGTCGCCGGTGCTTCCGTTTCAGCAGTTTCCGGTGCTTCCGTCACAGGTGCATTTGTCTCTGGCGCTCCTGTCTCTGGCGCATTTGTCTCTGGTGCTTCGGTTTCCGGTACAGTTGTCTCCGGAGCAATTGTCTCTGGTGCAGTTGTCTCCTGTGTTTCAGTCTCTATTGCTTCTGTCGCAGCTGTTTCTGTAGTTTCTGTTGACGGTGTATTCGTTTCAGCTGTTTCAGGAGTTTCTGTTGCCGGTGCATTTGTCTCTGGTGCTTCTGTCTCAGGTACAGTTGTCTCTGGCTTCACAACTTCCGGCTGTGTTACAGGTAGCTTCTCCTGCTCTTTTTTAGCTGCTTCTTCTGCTGCCTTCCTTGCATCTTCCTGAGCCTTCTGATATGCCTGCCATTCACCATCTAGTCTGGCCTGCTCCTCTTCCAGTGATTCTGCCTCATCAAATCTAACTTCACAGGTAACATACTGCTTCGCAACATAGCCTTCGCGTCCGTCACTCATTTGTACTTTTACCCAGTCTCCCGCATCTGAGACAACTGAGTATGCTTCTGATTCCATAACTGTATCAACTACTTCAGCATCTTCATTAGCCTCTAAACGTACATTTAATACTTCTGCATTAATTACCGCCACTTCCCAGCCATATTTCCTGGCCAGCTCAGCTGCTTTGTCACCGCTCACTACGAGATCTTTCTTCACATAGCCTTTTACAGAGCCAGACTTAATCAGATACCAATCGCCTTCTTCTTTTACAATTTCACCTGCTCTGTGATTATAGAGTTTTCCCAGAACTTCCCCATCTTCTGCATCTGCAGATTTACGGATGTTCACATACTGTTCTTCCGGTTTAACGCCTTCTTTTTGTTCTAAATCAGCGATAACCATCTTGTCATAGGGAACTGCTTCTTTCTCTTTCGTTGTGTCTGTCTGTACATTCTCTACGTATACAGCTAAACCTACAAGCGGAGTTCCAGTACTCGCAGCCATTGATACAAGACTCATTCCGCCAAATGCCATTACACCGGTGGCAAGAAGGCCTGCAATTTTCAGCATACGTCTTTTCATAATAATCGCATACCTCTCTTTCATTACAAATTTTTTCGCAGTTATTACGTTTGTATTACGCTCTGCAACATTATTTTAACATTTTTGCCTTAATCTGTCAATGACGTCCAATTACGTACACAGATCATATTTCTTAAAGTAATAAAAAAGTAAGATCTAATAAAGGCCCCTGTCAGCTTTGGATGGTAAAATATATTGTAGCAGGAAGGAGTAAGACAAAATGAACCATTATGTAATCGGAACAATTGGGCTTTCAAAACAAACATACATCTATTTTCAAAAGGAGGATATTAAATAATGACACTGGATTTACTAGAAGTACTCAAAATTATTTTTCTTGGTATTGTAGAGGGTATCACAGAGTGGCTGCCTGTGAGCAGTACCGGACATATGCTCCTGGTGGACGAATTCATCTCCCTGAACATGAGTGAATCCTTTAAAGAAATGTTTTTCGTCGTCATACAACTGGGCGCCATATTAGCTGTTGTACTGGTATTCTGGAATAAAATGTTCCCCTTTCAATTCAAAGACAAAAAGAAGCCGGTGATAAAAAAAGATACTTTTTCCATGTGGTTTAAAGTCGCCGCCGCCTGTATTCCGGGTGCGGTAGTCACCATCCTGTTTGACGATTATATCGATGCCCATCTGCACACGCCCATGGTCATCGCAGCAGCCTTAATCTTCTACGGAATCGCATTTATTGTGATCGAAAACTGGAATAAAAGAAGAAGACCTCAGATAACCCATTTATCAGATATTACTTATAAAACAGCACTTCTCATCGGTCTGTTCCAGGTACTATCCATCATTCCCGGCACATCCCGTTCCGGTGCCACCATTATTGGGGCATTACTGATCGGAGTTTCCAGAACCGCCGCCGCAGAATTTACATTTTTCCTGGCTGTACCGGTAATGTTTGGCTTAAGTGCTCTAAAGATGATCAAGTTTGGCTTTCATTTTGGAGGAAACGAGATATTCACTTTGGGAGTTGGAATGGTTGTGGCATTCGTAGTATCACTAATCGTTATTAAGTTCCTGATGAGCTATATCAAGAAGCACGATTTTAAAGTATTTGGCTGGTATCGGATCGTTTTAGGAATACTCGTATTACTGATCGTCTGACCTGATCTGCTTATCTGTGTTGGAAAAGCTGTTGTCCCGGATGAAGGGCGCATAGCGGGCTATGTAACCTGAATTCGGGACAAATATACCGCAAAGTGGGGCGTGCAAATGACGGGAATGAATTTTCAAACACGCTCTAGCTAGAACCGGCAGTGAAATGTAAAAATCCAATACATGTAAGCGTATTGTAGTCAATCGCCAGCCCATTTTCAGACAAAATAAGAAACTAATTTTTATCGTCTGTTCGTCTTAGAAACTCAACAAAGGCAAAAATAATAGAAATCACAGTAAGTACGGATACGATAAGTTCCGACATATTGTTGGCATAGTCTGTCTGCTCCGGGATGACTGCACCCAGAATTAAAAAATATATACACCAAACCAAACCTAGCGCAAGCAGAAGAAACGTGATATATTTCAACACAAATGCAGCTTTATTAATAATTTTGGCTACTGATTTTTTTTGCTCATCTGTATATTTCTTTTTTAATGTCAATTTAATACCACCAAACAAAAAGCCAATCAGGATGCCCACTGATAAAGCATTACATATTTCATAAGCTATCTTCATATTCTATCTATTCATCTTTCTCAAAAATCAAATCTATTTTTCTAAAATAGCCTTTTGCGCTGATTTCAGTAGGTATCATTCCTGCATACCGATAACCCTCATTTGCATATTTCTCGATGATCTCCCTATGTTCGGAAACTGATACCATAATGATGTCTTTCGTTTTGTATTCTACATTTACATACTCATACTTTTTCATAATGCTGATTCTCCTTTTTCTTAAATTTTATACCTGCCTAAACCATATCAAGAATTACAATTTAAGTATATCTCTTTATCAGAACGCTATCAATACAATTATAAATAATTTCTAATATTTTCCTCTTCCCCACAATAGTGTATCAACTGGTCACTTGCTGGAAATGAAAATTGTAAGAAAATATTCAGAATTTCTCACTTTTTATAAACTTTATTTTAATATTCATATTGTAGAATAAAGAAAAAAGGAAAGAGAGTGTGAGTATTATGGTTACGCAACTGAGTTTAATGGAAGCAATTATGGATATGCTGTGTATAAGCCCCATATACTTTTTGGGACTGGTGGTGACGGGATTATTATTATTTTATTTATTTAAAAAAGATAAACAGCTTCCAAAGATCAGAATTACAATCAGTTCCATTCTATTGTATTATTATCTGTGTATCGTCCTCACGAATGTCGTTGGGATTCCGACAATAAGCGAATTCAACCGATTGACTAAGCTGGGAGAATCCTTATTTCATCCTAATCTTAGTTTCATACCTTTCGTGAACGGATTCAGCTTAGAATTCATTCTGAATATTATTTGTTTTATGCCATTAGGATTTCTGTGTCCATACATATCCAGGTCTTATGAGCAGATAAAAAAAGCAGCGCTGATCGGTTTTGGACTTTCACTTATCATTGAGATCAGCCAGTTATTCACTTTATACAGAGCAACGGATATTAATGATTTGATTGCAAATACACTGGGTACTATAATTGGGTGCTGCTGCTTTAAGCTCTTTGCCCGAATCGGAAATAGAAAATCCGGCTCCGGACACCGCGTCACCTTAGCTGACAATACCACACGGATACTGCCTGTTTTGATCATCCTGTTCGCTTTTGTCATTGTATTTGTAAATTAAGATAATTTCATATAAGAAAAAGCCGGACATATAAAGAAATCAACTTTATACGTCCGGCTTTTTGAACTTAATTATTGCAATTTTTGCAATCTATTGATAGGGCAGGATTTTTCAGAATCCCTTGATCTTTTCTGCTGCATACTGAAGAATCAATCCTGCATCGCTGCTGTCAGCCACTCCGTCTCCGTTCACATCTGCCGCCTTGTGCTGCTCCTGGGTCAGCTCCTTAAACTCTGCCGCAAACTTGAGTACCTCTGCCGAATCAGCGGCATTCACGGTTCCATCTAAGTTTACATCTCCCATCAGACGGGCTTTCAGAATCTCTGCCACCAGTTCTTTTAAAACTCCGCCTGCCGCGGATGCATCTGCCGACTGGTCATCATAGACTTTTTGAGCTTTCTCTGTGACTGCTTCCAGACCTGCGATGGTATCTGCCAGATAATCTGCTGAATTCTCCAGAATCTCGCCGGCTTTCTCCAGGGCATTCTTCAGTTCTGATTTGTCCGCTTTTCTTACCAGCGATACCATAGCTGCCGCCAGATCACCATATGCCTGATCTAATTCTTCCGGTGCAGCCTGTGGGTTATCCGCCGCAGCTTTTGCTGCTTCCAGTGCTGTCTCCAGTGCTGTTATACTGGTATCGGTATATTGCTCTTTGTTCTTAATCAGTTCCTCTGCTGTCCGGATCAGAATATCCAGTCTGGTATCCTCTTCCTGAATAAGAAGACTATTCACCGCAGTCATCAGCCTTGTTGCTGCGGCGTTGACTGTTGTCTGGTCTGCGCTGCTTTGGGCATATACGCTCTCTGCGTAGAATAAAGCATCTTTCACTGCCTGTACACTTTCCTGCGTATACTGTGCCAGTGCCTCACTCTCAGCCAGAATTGCTTTGGTCCCGTCAATTGCTGCCTTTAAGCCAGCCCGCTGTACATTGCTTTCCAGAAGATTGAAGGCTGTCATGAGTTTCAGAAAGGCATCATCTACTTCGTTTTGTGTAACCTGTGGATTATTCAGTAGTGCTCTTGCTTCATCAAGAGCTGTCTGCACTGCCGTCCATGTCTCTGCTGTGTAGCACTGGCTCTCTGATTGTTCCTGCTCCAGCTTTTCCGCCATGCTAACCGCCAGTTTCAAAGATCCATCCTGTACTGATGTTTCTTCTTTGAAATTTACAACCAGCCTTGCTCCATAACCTTCTCCCGCCTCTTTGCTTCCAAACAGAAGACGATTACCTGATTCCGTTTCATTTAAAGCAAAACTGATGTATTGTTCATTCGGATGGTTTTCTTTATATTCCCTGACCAGCTTTGTCACATCAGCCTGCACAGTCTTCAATCCTTCGTTGGTGGGAAATGTCTCGGATACAACGGAAGTATTCTCAAGGTCTTCCAAATCGTAATACAGTTTTGGAAAGTTCAGTGCGGCAAGGTCATCCTCTCCTGTGTCCTCTCCTTTTCCGGTGCCCTCCTGCCAGTCAGGGTCAGCCAGCACAATGCGCACACTGTCCGTCTCTGCGCCTCCCGCTTTTTTTTCCAGAAAGGTTAATGTCAAGCTGGCACTTTCTATTTCTTTCTCTGTAATTGACGCATCATACTGGGAAAGGTCATATTTCAGAAATCCAATCTTGCAGTCATACTCCCAGTCCGGCCACCACCAGCCTGAGTTACCGGATTCTCCCAGGCCTTCAACGCCCGGATCCCTCTGTACCTGAAAATAGGACTGGCCACCATAATTCCCATATCTTTCATTCTGCCACGTCTGGGAATTCGTATCTCCTGCCGGAAGATTCCCAACAAAACGGCTGTCTGCAAATTCTTTCAATGCTGCTCCGTCAAATGGGGTGACAATGATTTTACTTCCATTCTGGTCATCTGCCCTGTCATTTGTTTTTTCTACATTTATAACAGAAAGCAGCATTGCCTTTAATTCACCGCCTTCTATATATACATTTGGACGTTCCAGCTTCGTCCAGTTATTTTCCGTACCGTCTTCATAGCTCAGGAAATTCTGATATGGCGTATATGCAGCACCTTCATGCAGGGTCCAATTGTTAATCCCGTCATATGAAGTCATATAATATGCTTGTTTTGCATTCCACTTATTTACAAGGCAGTGATACATCCCATCTGAATACCACATCACAGGATCTTCCATATCATCCTCCGCAGTGTCCATTCCCGGAAGATTCCACCACAAGCCGTTGCGTTCCACATGCCAGGGTCCATTTACGGAATCTGCGGTGGCAATGTCCCCGTTTCTGCTGATTGCCTCATATCTGCCGTCCGGTCTCACAATGATGCTGATGTTGGTCATTGTAAAACTTCCGTCGCAGTTCATTTGCTCCAGATGCGTCCATTCTCCTCCGTTCTCAAGTGTTTTGGAAACGTGTACAGTACCCTGCACGTCCCATGGATCACCCAAAACGATACCATACCGATATCCCTCTTCATAGAGGGAATCTTGACTGCTTAACACAAAGGGATATACATTATGTCCTGCCCCTTCATGATAATCCGGCCAGATCAGGCCCTTATCCTCATATGGTCCATATAAATTGTCGCTTACTGCGTAGATGGCTTCCGAACCTTTCCACCCCGGATACCCATTTTCACCCTCGTGTCCGCCCCGCTGATCCCAGCGGCTGGCAAACATATAATACTTCCCTGATACTTCATCTTTGATAATGCCCCCATCCCAATAGGAATAATCGGACATATCATCGTCCTCCAAACCATTATGCCTGTCACGGGGACCTACTTCCGCCGCTCCCCAGCAGTCAGCCGACAAACCCTCCGGATCCATAACCGGCATAGGCAGGAAGCAGTCCATAAACTGTTTCACTTCGGATTGTCCATCCATGGCTGAATCAATTGGTTCAGCCTGTGCAAACATAGCCGGAAAGCCAGCCGACATCGTTAATACCCCTGTCAGCGCAAATATAGCCCCTCTTTTTAATAGTTTTCCCATAGTTTCCTCCTTGTTCTGAATGTTCCTTCTATATAGATATAACTCTATTTCTATCATCAATGATATCATCCTCTCTGGCAAAACCTTTAGGATTATATTCCGACACATTTTTAATATTTTTCTCTTTTTATTACTGATTAGGATTTAATTAATATATTTGTACTTTTTTCTCATTATATTTAACTCCCAGCAGTAAATTTCTTCCCTGATCGCACAAATATTTAATTCTTACATATTATAAATGGATAAAAAATATGGAGCTTTCCTATATGAAGAATTGTACCAACCTTTATTTTCTATCCTCCATAGCGTGTCAACTTTCTGAATGTCTGTCTGAAAAAGAAATTGCCATACTGGCTGCTGATCTGGCAACTGTTGGTTGTATGCTGTCATCCATTTTAAGCCACAGAGTTGTGAATACTTCGTTAGATTCAGCTGCCGCTGCCTCAAATATTGCCTCGGATGTAGCGGAATTCAATCCATCTGTTTTTTCGTCAGCCGGGCAGTAAAGGGGGCAGCTCTGACTTCATCCCCAATGGTATAAAGTTTTTGTATGAAAAGTATATTTGGCAGTATATTATTCCTCATCAGTATGATATATTTAATTCAACTATTATTTTTGATTTTATGGGGGAAACTTTTATGTATGAAAGACTGCTGAACAAACAAGAAATACCAACGATAACAGAAATGACTGCATATTGCGGTAAAAATGCAGCATTATTCAGAAACCTGAATGAATGGCTGTCTGATACATATGATACCAAACAGAAAATAACTTTCCCATATGGCAAGCATTATGGCTGGGGTATCTCTCATAGAAAAAAAGAAAAACTTATTTGCAATATATTTGCTGAACGTGAGGCTTTTACCGTAATGATAAGATTATCAGATAAACAGTTCGGTACCATATATGATAATTTACAGAAGTTTACCCAGGAATACATAGATGATAAATATCCCTGCGGTGATGGCGGCTGGATACAATATCGTGTCACAAGCCAAGAACACTTTCACGATATCCAAACAATATTGTCTGTTAAATGTTCATAAATATCATATGATTAAATTTTCAGAATACAATTCTTAGAATTGCCACAGTCAGATTCTTATGATAAAATATAGTAAAATACAGAAGAAAGAAGGTATGGCAATGGATAAAGGCGTATTAGATTATATTGTTACAAAAACACAGGAATTAATGAGTGCATCATCATGCAGCAGTGAAACAAAAGCAGCTGCCCAGGCATGGCTGGACGCAATTGGAACTGAAACAGAAGCAGCAGAAACGAAGAAATATATCCAGGAGCTGGAAGCAGATATTATGCCGATTGACAATTTAATCTGTTTTGCAGAATCAGATGCCGGAAATCAGGTCTTTGGAGCAGATACTGCTAAGAACGTAGCAGCTCATGCAAAGGAAATCAAGGCTGCAGGAGCTGAATTTTGTGATTGCCCGGCATGTACAGCTGTGGCCGCTATTCTCGAAAAGAAAGATTTACTATTAAAATAAGAAATAATTACCTGGAAACACCGGAAAAAATTCCTCACATTAACGTACATAAGGGAGTGTGTACAAGCACGCTCCCTTAAGCTTTGTCCCTACTCCTTTTATGGAACGGACACTAAATTTAAATTTTTTTTCTCATCCAAATGTGTGGGCATCCTTCATCATCATCTTCTTCACCATACCGGACAAACCCTAATTTCTGATAAAAATTGCTGACTCTGCATTGAGCATGAAGATCAATTCTATGACAGCCTTGATCAGAAGCATATCTTTCCGCTTCTTTTATAGCATATGCACCGATATTTTTTCCTCTGTATTCTCTAAGTACCGCCAGGCGTCCAATACAGCAGGTACCTAATTCATGTTTTTTAAATACCCGGCAAGCTGCAATTGGCACTTGCTTTTCATCATATATTACAAGGTGTGCTGCCTCATCGTCTATTTCATCAAATTCATTCTGAAATCCCTGTTCTATCATAAAAACCGCTTTCCTGATTTCTTTTGCATCTTCCGGCAAACCATCCACATAAATCTTCGTATACATTTTTATATCCTGCCTTTCTTCATATTTCTGCTATTTGTTTTGTTTCTCAACCATAATACACGCAGGAGGTACAGAATCAATAAAACGCCCCAGGAACCGGCTTCCGCATATGCAATAATCATATTTCCACATAATCCTGCAAAACTATATGAAAATATGATACGTGAAATCAATGCTATTCCACCCGCTATACTTGAAAACAGCAAATCTCCGATTCCCTCTATGTAACCTCGTACAGACATTGCAATTCCATAAACTGCATAAAAACTTGCAATTTTCTGAAAGAAATGCTTACCAATTTCTGTTGCCTCCCGGCTTACTCCAAACATGGAGATCAGATATCCGCCTGTGGCTACAATAAGCCACGTGAGCAACAGGGATACACACAACATAATTGCAGTTCCAATACAAACAATCTTTGGGATTTGTTTTCTTTTTCCCGCTCCAAAGTTCTGTGCTACAATGGTTGCTATACCGGAGCCAAGATTAATAATTGGCAGTAAAATCATAGTGTCTACACGATATGCCGTGGTAATAGCTGCCACAGTCTGTGTCCCGAACCCGTTCATAAAATTCTGCAGGATAAGGCCTCCACAGGAACTAATACAGGATTGAATCATCGGCGGTATACCAAAGTGAAGCCCTTCTCTTAAAACAATGCGATCTAACGACCATTCTTTTATGGAGAAACGCAGACAGGGGTATTTCTTCACACTGTATAATACAATAAATACGGTCATAACAGCCTGGGAAATCACCGTCGCAGCCGCTGCTCCTACAACTCCCCCATGTAAAACGCCTACTAATATAATATCTAGGATTACATTCACAACAGAGGAGCACAAAACAGCCCCAAATGGCGCACGGCTGTTGCCAATCCCCCGCAGCGCTGCAGCATATACATTATAGACAGCCAGAAACGGTATCCCAATCAATATGATCTGCAAATAATCCTTTGCCATATGTATCGTATCCTGCGTCGTATTTAACATACGAAGTAACGGATAGGCTCCTATCATACCGATAACCGGAACAAAGGAAAATATTCCTCCAATCACTACCGAGAAAACCGAAACTATTCTTGATATATGCTCCTTTTTCCCGGCACCAAATTTCTGTGCAAACAAAATGGAAAGACCAAGTGTAAATCCCGTTATTGCAGTAAGGAAAAAATTAATGACGGTACTCGTGGAACCGATTGCCGCAAGTGCCTTCTCACCATTTACATTCCCTACGATAAATGCATCAGCCCAATTATAAAGCTGCTGCAAAATCCCGCTTAAAATAAGAGGTATACAAAATTTAATTAATGTAAATGCTACGTTTTCTTTTTTATTTTTATCACAGCTCATGTTAAATATCTCCTAAATCAAAAAAACGCATGCAAGAAAATAGCCTTGCATACGGTAGGTGCTCACCCGATCACAACTTGAAGTATAGCAAACTGTGGAAATATTTTCAAGACAAAAATTAAAGAGACATACAATTGTACGTCCCTTCCTTATTTTACATCTTCCGGTAACTAATCCGTAATTAATGTCATAATGTCTTCAATCGTTTTTCCGCTTTCCTGAATCATATCATAAAGCTGGCCCAATGCTTCTTCCCTTTTCTTCTGTTCCAAAGCTTTTTTCTGATCTAACAAAGCATCCATCTTCGCCTGTACTTTTGCAATTTGCTCGTCCAAAACTTCAATCTGATCATCAATTGATTTTCTTTGTCCTCTTGCCATGATTAATTCCTCCAATATAATTTACTTTTATCGTTAATATTGTAAATCAATATCGGCTATTTGTCCAGGTTATATACAAGTGTTTTATAAAAGTTAATAAATATATCTATATTAGGGATGTATAGTAACAGCAAGTCCCTTTTTTCTTCACATACCAGGATTTCAAATGGCAAAACCATCTGTTTGTTTTCTTCTTGCCATACGAAGAGTAAATACAATTACAGCAAAATTTGTCCATAATCTTCCCTTAGAACCTCCCTTAGAATTACATTGACACACAGGCACTTTCTCCCTGGTTACTATGTAAAAATTTTTCTTTTTCTTATTTTCCAGTTCATCTCTAACGCTTCTAGCTTTACACACTTTATTTTGCTTAGTTTATTCTTATGATAACATTTTCTCTGATTAACAATCCATTCTCCCAGTGCTGCCTGATTGTAAACGAATTCTTTTGGTATGTTTATATTTCCATATTCCAGATAATATTCTTCACAATATTGATACCAGATATCCCACTTTCTTCTGATGCCAAGTGACCATATCATCTCTATCTGATTCCTGTCTCTTATACACATCTCCGAGCCCACGAGACCAGAGAGGATCTCGTATGCCGTCTTCTGCTTGAAAAAAA
>OKVW01000652.1_pt1 | contig 18783 bp, 14 predicted proteins | sample 1606991 | NCBI WGS metagenome assembly OKVW01 (sample SAMN03281021, study PRJEB24777) | human gut metagenome | isolation source: fecal sample PR177 from 1 month old male Malay infant, vaginal delivered...
ATCCATCCCCGTTCCAAACTTTGAGCCCATTCCCTTGGGCCGTTCCGCCCGCCTCCCATGGCTCTCACGGACGGATGAATCTAACTCCGCCCGCGTAACCTTTCCACGCCTACACCCCAATCTCCTTAAACCCTTCCCCAAACACCTCTGTGGTCTCCGTCACCATCACGAAGGCCGCGGGGTCCGTATCCCGGATGATCTGCTTTAAGCGGCTGAACTGGGACTTGCGGACAGTACACAGCAGGACGCCTGTGCCCTGGCGGCTGTAGGCCCCCTTGCCATCCATGATGGTGGCGCTGCGCTCCATCTCCAGGATCACCCGGTCAGCGATGGCCTGGGGAACCTGGCTGACGATCGTCACCATACTGCCGGCGTCACTGCCGTACAGGATGGCGTCAATGACCCTGGTGCAGGCGTACAGGGAGATCAGGCCCAGCAGGCCGGACTCCACATTTTTAAATACGAAGATGGACAAGGCCAGCACCACGCCGTCCACAATGATGAGAGCCCTGCCGATGGAAAGATGGGGCTTTTTCTTTTGCAGAATATATCCGAATATGTCGCTGCCCCCGGTGGAGGACCCGGATTGGAAGATCAGGGCCATGCCCGCCCCCACGATCACGCCGCCGAACAGGCTGGACAGCAGCCGGTCCCCGCCGTATACGGGGAATACCGGCGCTACCAGAGCATCCAGCATAATGGAGCAGACTGTGCAGGATACGGCTGTGCTGATGGCAAATCCACGGCTTAAGTAGATCCAGGCCAGCACCAGCAGCGGGATATTCACCGCCATGGTCAGGATTCCCACCGGCAGGCCGGTGACAAAGTTCACCATCAGGGCCAGGCCCGAGGCGCCGCCGGGAGCGATGTTGGCCGGGGCCACGAAGCTGTGGGTTCCCACGCTGTAGATGAAGGAACCGGCCAGCAGCAGCGCCAGATTTTTTAAATTGATTTTGTTGTTCATCGGTAAATTTCCTTTTTCTGGGAGAACTCCTCTTTCACGGACTCCAGCAGCCCATCCTCTGTGAGAATATCCAGGGAAGCCCCTGCCATGGCCTTGGCTCCGTAGAGGATACAGTTATGGGCAGCCTCTGTTTTCCCGGCCTCCACGTATTCCTGGGAGTGGGAGGAGGTTCCCGCAGGTACGAACTGGATGCGGATGCAGCTGCCCGGAAGCTCATGCATCACATTTCCGAAGTCCGTGGACCCGGTACGCTCTCTTGGGCCGCGGATGCCGGGCGCCCCGGCCAGCCGGGCATTTTCCACCAGCAGGTCGTTGAGGGTCAGGTTGGGCACCTTATTGGCCAGAGCCGGTTTCTCGTTGATCTCCCAGGTGACGCCTGCCATCAGGGCCGCGCCCTTTACTAAATCATAGAACCGCTCTGTGACGGAATCCAGGTATTCCCGGGAGAAGGAGCGGAGGGCGAAGCTGCCCACTGCTCTGGAGGGAACCACATTCTCCGGGCCGGGAAGCTCCTTCACGGTGTAGTGCATGCGCACATCATCCCGCACATGTTCCCGCATGAACTCCAGGCCCTGGAAGGTCAGCAGCAGGGCGTCAAAGGCGCTGCGCCCTGCTTCGGGCATGATGGCCGCGTGGGCCTTTTTGCCGTGGAACACCACCTCAAAGGAGGACAGGGCCAGGCATTGGATGTCCGTGCAGGTATCCGGTGCGCCGTGCATCATCAGGGCAAAGTCAATGTCCTTAAAGTATCCGGCCTCCATCATGTTGATCTTGCCGCCGAAGGTTTCCTCGGCGGGGGTGCCGTACACTACCAGGGTGTAGGGTTTATCCTGAAAACAGTTCTTAAGGGCTACCGCGGCTCCCAGGCAGGCAGGCCCCTGCATGTGATGGCCGCAGCCGTGGCCCAGGTTCCTTAATGCGTCGTACTCACAGAGGATTCCGATGCGCGGCACGGGGCGGCTGCCGGAAGGGGTCCCGGAAGCCGCAGAATCTGAGCAGCCCTCACAGGCCTGCCCGCCGCCGCAGTGGTACACAGCGCGGAATGCGCTTTTCAGCCCGGCTATGGGACGTTCAACAGAGAAGCCGTTCTCCTGCAGATACCTGCATAAAATATCCGCGGCCAGCATCTCCTCCCCATCGTACTCCGGGTTGTCGAATATGGTATCGGCCATTTGACACAGCCGTTCTTTCTGTCTGTCTATTTCCTGAAACAGTTGTTCTTTCATGATGATACTCTCCTTTTATGTTTCTCCTTAAATGTCCGTTGTGCGCCTACATCGGCCCCAGATGGATGGCCTGGGCGATCAGCAGCATGACGGATCCTGTGACCATCCACAGCAGGAAGCATTTCCACATGAACTTCATCCAGCGGTCATAGGGAATGTTGGCCGCGCCGATGATTCCCATGAGGGCTGTGGAGGTGGGCAGGATGTAGTTGCAGAAGCCATCGCCGAAGTTGAAGGCCAGGATGGCGGTCTGGCGGGTCATGCCCAGCAGGTCTGCCAGGGGGATCATGATAGGCATAACTACGGATGCCTGGCCGGAGCCGGAGGTGATAAACACATTGATAATGGTATTGGTGATCAGCATGCCGATTCCCTGTAAGTAGAATGGAACCACGTTGAGAATGCCGGACAGGGTGTGCACGACTGTATCGATGATATTGCCGTCGCCCATGATGGAACCGATGCTTCTGGCCAGGCCAATGATCATGGCAGCGCCCAGCATCCCTTTACATCCAACCAGGAACTCCTTGGAGATCTCACTGGGGGAGAAGCCGCCTACCAGGCCCACCACAATGCCCAGAGCCAGGAATACGGAGGCGTGTTCAGCCACATCCCATCCCTTCATGATGCTGCCGTAGACGATCAGGGCCATGGCGGCTACCAGACAGACAACAGTGAGCCATTTCCGGGGGCTCATCTCGCCGAAGTCATCCAGCTTTAAGTCCTTGGCCAGGGCATTCTGGCGGTCCAAGTCATACATGGGGGAGAGTTCAGGTTTCTTGCGCACCTTGCCTGCATAGCGGATCAGGAACAGGTTGGTTACCACGAAGAATACGCCAAAGCATACGAAGCGGTATCCGATGCCGGAATACAGGGGCAGATCCGCGATCTTCTGGCTGATTACCGTGGTACTCACATTCAGCGTGCCTGTGGAGAAACCGATGGCACCGCCCAGGATGATGATGGCCACGCCGCAGATGGAATCCAGCCCCAGGGCCAGCGAGAGCATCACCATGACAGGCGCAAAGGCAATGAACATGTTAACCGCCTGTGTGGTGCAGATCAGCGCGAACACCAGGGACAGGATGGGAATAAAGATGGCAATGTGGTTGGAAAAACGGCGGGCCAGCTTGGCGATAACCGCCTGCAGGGCGCCGGTCTGGGTCAGCATGTGGAACGCGCCGCCGGAAAACAGGATGACCATGATCAGGTCGGCATTTTTAATGAACGCGCTGACAATGTAGGTGGTGATGAGCAGCGGGTTTACCGGCGTTCTGGGCAGGGAATTAAACTGGGCGGGATCGATGACCTTGATTCCCTGGGCGTTTTCAAACCTCGCGTACTCTCCGGCCGGAATCAGCCATGTAAATGCTACTGCAACCAGTATGATGGTGAAAATGATAACAAATGTGTGGGGCATCTTAAAGCCCTTCTTCGACTTCTCTTCCTTTGACATACCTTATCTCCTTTTTTCAAATGCTTTTTCATAACTCCCTGGCCATGGGTCCCTGGAACGGTCAATTCCTTGACCTTTCCTTGTAAATTCAGTATAATAGGGCCAGAATCATTTGTCTAATTTATTTTTGTTGTGATTATTATAGCTTAAGGCTATTATTTTAAAAGGAGGGTGACAATGGATCTGAGGGAGCAGGAGTATGTGGTGGCAATGGCGCGCCACGGGAGTGTCAGCAAGGCAGCCCAGGAGCTGTTTGTGTCCCAGCCCACCCTGAGTATTTTTCTGAACCGTCTGGAGGAACGGATGGGCATCCGCCTCTTTGAGCGCATCGGCAAACGGCTGGTGCCCACCTATGCCGGGGAACTGTACATAAAGAGCGCCAAGGAAATGCTGGTGCTTCAGAACCAGTTCCAGGGCGCTCTGGGGGATCTGATCAAGGGTTACACGGGGAGGCTGCGGCTGGGGCTTCACCTGCGGCGCAGCAGCTTCCTGCTGCCCCGGGTGCTGACGGACTTTGCGCGGCTTCACCCCAATGTGGAGGTGGTGCTGAAGGAGGATATCAGCAGGGTGATCGAGGAACTTCTGCTGGACGGGGATCTGGATCTGATTCTGACCAACCGGTTTACCAACAGGGATAAATTGGAGGTTCAGACGATCTACAACGACTATCTGATCATGGCCGTTTCCGCTGACCACCCGGCCTGCGCCCAGGGGGTTGCGCTTCCCGGACACACCTATCCGTGGCTAGATTTAAAGCTGGTGGCTGATGAACGGTTCATCCTCCAGCACCCAACCCAGTCCGTCCGCACCTTCACGGACGCTGCCCTGGCCTACGCGGGTGTGAAGCCGGAGCACATTTTTATCATAGAGAACATGGAAACAGCCGCCCAGATGGCGGCTGAAGGGTTCGGTATTGCGTTCAATTATGAGAGTTATATCCGGCATTACCAGTATTCTAAGCCTATACGGATCTTCGAGGTGGGATTCTCTAACTTCAGCATCCCCATATCCATGGCATACAGAAAGGGCGGGTATCTGCCGGCATTTGCGGCTGATTTGATTGAGCTGGTGAGGACGGAGTTTAATGAGGGGAGGCAGTGAAACGTCTATCCCATTGCCGGGGTGGAGGCATTTCCGCTGCGGGTGGTGGCGTTTGAATAGGAACGGAACCCACAAAAGGTCTGGCCGGGCAATGACGAATGATTCATCATTTCCCAGCCAGACCTTTTCTTTTGGGCACTCGGTCACCCGATGCCACCGTATATAATTCCCAATATAAACACAATCACTGCCAGCGGCACATACACATACTTGGCCAGCGGCCCAAAGTAGGCGCCCAGCTTCTTCTTCCGGCCCACTTCCATTTCTTCTCTGATCTTCCCAAAACCAAGCACATAGTAGATGGAAAAGGCGCCCAGCACAGCGCCGAAGGGCACCACTATAATGGTGATGAAGTCCATCCAGGACCCCACCTTTGGTTCTGCCTCCAGGAACACACCCACAGCCAGGGTGATACCGCCGCACAGGGCCACTGCCACCTTCCGGGACAGCTTAAAGCGGTTCTGCCAGGATTCGCAGACAGCCTCGAACATGTTCACCAGGCTGGTAATTCCCGCGAATACCACGGACACGAAGAACAGGAAGGAGAACAGCTGTCCCATGGGCATCTGGCGGAAGATGTTGGGCAGGGTGATGAACATCAGCGGCGGTCCCGCATTGGGCTGTATGCCAAATGCAAACACCGCGGGCATAATGGCCAGCGCCGCCAGCATGGCCGCCAGGGTGTCGAACACAGCAGTCTGGATGGACGCCTTGGGAATGTCCTCATCCTTTTTCAAGTACGTGCCGTAGACGATCATTCCCGACCCGGTGATGGACAGGGAGAAGAAGGCCTGTCCCATGGCCATTACCCAGGTGTCCACCTTCAGCAGATACTCCCACTTGGGTACGAACAGGAATTTATACCCTTCCACAGCCCCGGGCAGGAAGGCCACGCGGATGGCCAGCACCGCAAAGAGCACGAAAAAGGAGGGCATAAGCACTTTGTTGATCTTCTCGATTCCGCTGGCAACTCCGAAGAGCAGCACCGCCATGGCAGCTACAACCACGATCACATGCCAGGGCACACTGCCGAACTCTCCGGTGGCCTGGCTGAAATAGGCGGCGGCATCCATGGTGAGAATGTCCCCGGTCAGGGAGCCGAACATGGCGCGGACTACCCAGCCCACGATCACAGCGTAGCCGATGGCAATTCCCAGGGAACCCAGAAGTGGAATCCAGCCCAGGGCATACCCCAGCTTGCCTTTTCCCCTGGAAGCCCAGCAGTATTCATAGGAACCCAGGGTCCCTGTCTTGGCTCTGCGCCCAATGGCGAATTCCGCGGACAGGCCCACCAGGCCGAACAATGTGATAAATATAGCGTATGGAACCAGGAACGCAGCGCCTCCGTACTGGCCCACCCGGTAAGGAAACATCCATATATTTCCCATGCCCACGGCAGAGCCCACGCAGGCCAGTATGAAGCCCACGCTTGTCCCAAAGCCGCCGTTCTGATGGCCGTGGCGGCCCTGGGTTCCATCATTTTTAAAACTTTCCCCCATGTAATTTCACCTCTTATGATTTGATAGTCCTATATAGACTAGCAGATGCTGGAGGAATAGTCAAATTCGTTTTGCGGCGTTTTAACCGTCCCCACCAGCTGAAAGCAGACCGCTGAGGCGGACTGCGCCTGACTGCTCTGTAAATAGCCTTGTCAGAATACGGAAAATTCATTCGCCGCTAATTCAACCGTTTCAACACCCCGCCGAAAAACTCCAAAAACTGCCGCTCCCTGCTGTTAATCTCCAGCAAATGGGGCTTAATATAGCAGAAGGCAAGCTTCTCCGCGTCAATGATGGGCTTGCTGACGCAGCCCAGGATCTCCATATCTGTGCGGTCCATAAGCCCGGCCAGCAGACAGCCGCCCTTACGCACTGCATCATAGGAGGTGCCACGGTCGGAGACATAGAGGATGTTGCTGGGCTTGTCCGTGAATTTTATGCGGTCGTCCTTGTCCAGGTTGATGTCCGTTACCAGGGGGTACTGGATGAGATCTGCTTTTAACACGGTTTCCGCCCTGGCCAGAGGATGATCCGCATACATATAGACCTGCATGGTGATGCCCTTTTTCAGCTTCAGAAAGTCCAGCTTGTAGTTGTCCGCCAGCTGCTTATACTTGGGGATCTGGTGTTCCAGGGTGGTCAGTATGCCAATGCTGCACTGCTGGTCCACAATGCGCTTCATCGTCTCCCGCAGGCCGCCTTCCAGGAAGGTGTCGCAGCAGTCCGCGGGGAATCTGCGCCTGTACTCCAGGAAACACTGGAAGGCAAAGGAGGACGGCGTGCTGCACACAGAGAGGGCGCCGGAGTCCTGGAAGTAAGCCGGAGCGCTAAGAATCCCTTCCCAGCCGTTTACGATTTTCTCCACATTTTCCAGGAAATAGCGCCCTTGAGGGGTGGCGATAAGGCCAGAGGGCGTACGGTTGAATATCTGGTATCCCACTTCGTTTTCCACACCCTTTATGATGCTGCTTAAGTGGGGCTGCGAGATAAACACATTTTGAGCAGCTTTGTTGACCGAGCGGCATTTGTACGCCTCTAAAATGTAGCTGAGATGCTTGATGTCCATACAGACCTCCTGATTCTCCCCCTATCTAGATTAAAAATAGGCTATACGGGATACGTATAAGTGAAATGAAATGATTTGTGCTAATATTTGATTATAGCACAAACATTTCCCAGCCGGCAAGGAAATGGGCTATCGGCAGGCTGTTTCGCCATGGGCGGCAGCCTTCACAAAAGAATTGGAGGAAATCGTATGAAAAAGCACGCAGCTGCAGTGGTTCCGGGGGAAATGAAGAAGTCCCGCATGGACAATATCCTGGATTCCATCGAGCGCGCAGGCAACGCCCTGCCCCATCCGTTTATTCTCTTTATACTGCTGTCAGGCATTATCCTGGCCCTTTCGTTTATCCTGTCCCAGGCGGGAATCTCCGTAACCGCCCTGAATGCGGCCAAGGACACCGGCGAGGCGGTTGAGACAACATTTACCGTTCAGAACCTTGTGACCCGGGACTATCTCCTGAACCTGATTATCAACTTCCCGCAGACCTTCATCTCCTTTGGCCCCTTAAAGACCGCTCTGGTGGTAATTATCAGTATCGCGGTAGCTGAGCGCTCAGGCCTCTTATCCGCCTTCGTGCGCCGTGTGCTGCTGAAAGCATCCCCCACTTGGATGATGCTGATTATCGCCTTCATCGCAGTCAACGGCAACCTGCTGGCAGACGTGGCCGTGGTCGTCCTGCCTCCCCTGTCCGGCGCAATCTTCGCCGCAATGGGCTTTAATCCCTGGCTGGGCATCACCCTGTCCTTCATCGGAGCTACGGCAGCCAATTCCGCCTCCATTGTGATCACCAGCACGGACATCAACCTGGCGGCAGTCACCCAGCAGATTACAGGCAATCTGGGGATCTCAGCCCCTGTTAACCCGCTGATCAACTGGTATTTTATCCTTGTGAGCACCTTCCTGATCACCATCACAATGGTGGTTGTCAGCAAGACCATCATGAAGAATAAGCTGCCCCTTCACGACCCCAATGCCAACTTGACAGGGGGAGGCAGCACGCTCATATCCGACAGCCAGCTGTCTGCCGGGGAGATCAGAGGGCTGAAAGCCGCAGGCGTATTCTCCCTGCTGTACTTTGCTGCCCTGGCTCTAATGACGGTTCCCGCAAATGGGCTGCTGCGCAACCCGGCAGGGGGCATCCTTCCCAGCTCCCCGTTCTTAAACGGTCTGGTAATGATTATCACCCTGTATTTTATCTTTTCAGGCATCATTTTCGGCAAGGTTTCCGGCAGCATCAAGTCCATGCAGGACCTGCCGGAAATGATGGCAAAGGGCATAAACGACGTGTCCAGCTTCATTGTCATCATTTTAAGCGCCAGTATCATGATCCAGGTATTTTCTGACAGCCACATCGGCGACCTGATCGGCGCGGCGGGCGGACAATTCCTTCAGGCATTTGACATCGGCCCTGTTCCCGCACTGCTGGGGTTAATTCTGATCACCATGTTTGCCAACCTGTTTGTTATCAGCGGCCTGACAAAATGGCTGCTCTTCGCCCCGGTGTTTATCCCGCTGTTCACCTCCATCGGCGTATCCCCGGCAGTGATCCAGATGTGCTACCGCATCGGCGATGCCGTGACCAACTCCATCTGTCCCATGAACGCCATGCTGGGCGCAATCATCGGATATTACACCCTCTGGAAGCCCAAGGGCTATGGAAAAGTGGGCCTGGGAACCATTATGGTGCTGGCCCTCCCTTACACTGTCTCCATCGGCATTATACTGATTCTCCAGTTCCTGGTGTGGATGGCTCTGGGGCTGCCCTTAGGGCCCGGCGCAGGCGTATTTATGTAAACTTATATATGAAAAACTAATAACCTTAACGGAGGGACCCATGTCTTCAACCAATACTATAATTCTTGATACCATTGTTCTGGAGGTCATGGACCTCCAAGGGCCAGACCGCCGCAATATCCATGAGATCCACATCGCTCACCCGGACTTCCAATTCCGCCCCGGCCAGTTTGTAATGGTCAAAAAGAACTGCGGCCCCACCAGCTGGGCATATCCGTATATGATACAGCAGAAAACGGGCCAGGGCTTTACAGTCTGGGCTGTGGGGAAGTCCTCTCTGGCAGATGCAGAACCAGGCCTAAGCCTGACTGTCTGGGGGGCCAACGGGCGGCCTGTTGGCTCTGAGAGTGCCTTGGTGGTCTGTGAAGCCGCAACCTGGTTCCTGGCCGCGCCTGTTTTTAACAATATTCCAGGCTGCCGGGCGCTGCTGCTGAATCCCTCCGGTGACGACGGATATCTGAGCGGCTGCGGCAGACTCACCTCTGTCCGGGATATTTCCCAGATGGCAGTGGAGATCGCGCGCCGGACAGAGGGGATATCCGGAGAGCCAGACGGGCTGTCCGGAGTCTCAGCCCGGCAGCCCGGCAGCCCGTCCCCCCAGATAATCGCTGCCCTCAACATTCCTGCTCTGCTGGCCCTGGTAAAGGAGGCTCCGCAGCTGGATACCGGACGGCTGAGCATCTTTGCCGGGACGAAAATCAGCTGCGGCGTGAACGGCTGCAAGAGCTGCTACCTGCATAGCAGAGATCTTCCCCTTGGAATATCCGTCTGCTGCAACGGGCCATATCTGCCCTTTGACAAGGTGGATTTTGAGTTGGACCAACGCTGTTTTTATACGTTTGATTGAATGAGGAGAGAATATGGCAGACCTATCAGTTCGAATCCCGGTAGGAAATCGGGAAATTGTTTTTAAGAATCCAATCATGCCCGCCGCCGCAGGCCTGGGCAATCTGATTGAGTATAAGAAGTTCTATGACCTGGATTGTCTGGGAGCGATGATGCCCAATTCCCTGATGCTGGACACTGGTTCAGTGAATCCGGCACGCAAGCTCTACGGCGCGGAGTATGGCTACATCACCTCCCTGGGCAGCAACAGCATGGGCATTCATGAGTTTGCCGTGAAGATCGCGCCCCACCTTCCATGGCAGACCACGCCCCTGATTCCGGACCTGAAGGCCGAGACCATGGACGGACTGGTGGAGCTGACCAGGGCGGCCTGCAGTTACCGGGAGATCGCAGGCGTGGAGATCAACATGAACTGCCCCTACTCCCTGGCCGCCTACAATCCCCGGCAATACTGGCGTGACCACGGCTGGCTCAGGGAAATGACGCGCAGGGTAAGGGAAGCAGCCGGAGAAAAACTGCTGATCTTCAAAGTTCCAACCACCATGGTGGACGTGGAGGACATGGCTGCCGTTGTCCGTGAAAACGGGGCGGATGCATTTACCGCTTTCGGCGCCCTGATCGGCTGCGCCATTGATATAGAACGGCGGGAGTTCCGCTGCGGCAACAGCGGCAGCGGCGGCTACTGCGGGCCGGGCTTAAACCCCCTGGCCCTCTGGACCTGCCAGCGGGTTTACAAAAATGTGGATATCCCCATCTTCAACGCAGGAGGCGTCACCTGTGCCGAGGATGTGATTGAGCACATCATGGCTGGCGCTTCCATGGTGCAGACCGGCTCCGGCAACCTGACCCGGCCGGACTTCATGCCCAGGCTGATTGAGGCCCTGGACAGGCGGCTGGATGAGATGGGCGTCAGGAACCTGGATGAAATCCGTGGCTGTGCGAGGCCTCATTAAATGCCGGCGGCATGGCGTGAAGGACCATTTACCGCCGGCCGCTAATCTCCCGGTGCCCCTTCCGGTCCATCACCTTCACATACACCACCGCCACTATGGTTGAAAACAGGGTGGCTGCCAGCGCCGGCCCCACAATGGCCGCCGGGTTCACGCTGCCGTACTGGCTGCGGTAGGCGATCATGTTGATGGGAATCAGCTGCAGGGAGGAAATGTTGATGATAAGGAACGTGCACATCTCGTTGCTGGCAGTGCCCGGCGGCAGTACATGACGTTCCTCCTCCACTTTCTTCAGTTCCTCCATGGCCTTCAGCCCAGCCGGTGTGGCGGCCCAGCCCAATCCCAGCATGTTGGCGATCATGTTGACGGAGATCTGTCTGGCCGCCTCTCCGTCCGGCTCCAGACGCGGGAAGAGGAAGCGCAGCACCGGGCTCATCCGCCGGGACAGCTGGTCGATCAGCCCAGCCCGTTTCCCCACCTCCAGCACTCCGGTCCACAGGGTCATCACCCCCAGCATGGTGATACACAGGGTCACCGCCTCCTTGGCGGAATTGAGGGCCCCTTCCGTCACTGCCGCCAGCTGTCCGTGGAGCGCTCCCCACAGCACTCCGATTAAGATCATGCCTGACCATAAATAATTCAGCATAAAAACCTCTGATATCTGATTTACCTATAATCTATGAGCACTCTGCCCCGAAATATTCTCCCTAACAGTACGAATTGCAATGCCCGCACAGATACGCTATAATGTTTAAATAAATCTGCTTTTGGCAAAAACGGGGGAGGTGGGAGCCATTACACTGAGGAAAAAACTGATCCTCACATTCACGGCGCTAATCGTGGTATTGGGCGTTTTAATTGGATTTTTTTCCTATCAGGATGCCAAGAAGATCGTATACAGCAACAAAAAAAGTGAGATGGCCGACACCATCAACAGGATTGATATCAATATCAACACCTGGGTACTCCAGGTCACCAGCCTGGCTGAGAATACCGTCAATAACCAGGCCGTTCTGGAGATATTGGGCCGGGACACCATCCCCGATGAAAAACGGGACTATATCGATGAGTGGTTTCACAACTTTGCCCAGGTTTTCACAGCGGTTTCCGATATCCATATCCTGGATATGGATGGGCAGATCCGTTACAGCTACCGGAACCACGCCGGCACGGCCGACCGGGAGCGGCTCCTGGCGTGTTTAAAGGCGGAAAAGTCCCGCCCGGGCAGGGAAAACTGGCTGGGAACCGGCCATTCCATCTATGGCGGCCCGGAGGAAAGGGTGGTGACCATGGTGAAGGCTTTCAGCCTGACGGACCATACCAGCCCTGACGGAATCCTGGTAATCGAACTGAATCCCGAGCTGTTTGGCAGCCTTCTGCTCAGCAATCACAGCATGTTCCCCAACCAGTACACCCTGATTGTGGATCAGAACGGCGACATCATTTCCACCAATAAAAATGTCAGCCACACATGGCTCAATGAAATCGAGGACAGGTTTGAACAGGGAATCCGGAAGTTTGAGCTGCACTGGGAGGATAAGGATTACTATGTCTGCGGACAGTATAACGGAGTCACCGGCTGGAAAACATTCTCCATTGTCTCCCTGAACGACTTCTTCCCCCAGGCCAAGGAACTGCAGAGCGCTGTTTTCACAATGGTGCTGGGGGCAGTTCTGCTGGCGGCAATACTGATTCTTCTGATATCCTATACCTTTACCCGTCCCATCGCCAAGCTGACCACCGCCATGAAGGAGGTGGAGGAGGGCAATTTTGACATCCGGGTAGTCCATAGAAGCCGCGATGAGATGGGCCGCCTGACGGATTCCTTTAACTTCATGACCGGCAAGATCAATCATCTGGTGAAGGAGGTATACCAGGAAAAACTGGCTCAGAAAAATGCTGAGCTGGAAGCCCTGCAGGCACAGATCAACCCGCATTTTCTCTACAATACGCTGGATTCCATCAACTGGATGCTGATCGACATCGGCGCCATGGAAATCAGCGACGTGATCGTGTCCCTGGGGGATATATTGAAATATTCCATACACGGAAAGGACGTACTGGTGCCCTTGGAAGAGGAGATCCGCTACATCGAAAGCTACCTCTGCATCCAGAAGAACCGCCTGGAAGAGCGTCTGACGGCCTCCATCAAGGTACAGGAGGAGGCGCGGACCTGCATGGTTCCCAAGCTGATCCTGCAGCCCGTTGTGGAAAATGCAATCCTGCACGGCGTGGAGCCTCAGAAAGCAGGCGGGGAGATCCGCGTGGAAGCGCGGCTTTTGGACGGGGATCTGCTGATCACGGTGACGGACTGCGGGGAAGGTATGGATGAGGAGGAACTGGCGCGCTGCCGCGCCGTAATATCCGCCGCGGACGCCGGGACGGACAGCATTGGGATGCGCAACGTGGACCGCAGAATCCGCCTGCATTACGGGGAGGAATACGGCCTGTCCGTGGAGAGCAGGAAGCACCGGGGGACGGTCATCACGCTGCGGATGCCGCAAAAACTATAGAACGGTGAACCCGCGCCCTGCGGGTGTTTCACCGCGTACAACAGGAGGGGAATCCGCCATGGATATTGTGATTGTAGATGATGAGCCGAAGATCCGCAACGGGCTGTGCAGGCTGCTGGACAACAGGGGCAGCTGGCACGTGTCCGGCGCCTATGAGGATGCTGTGGAGGCGCTGAAAAGCCTGGCCCTCCACCAGCCCGACGTGATTATCACGGATATAAAGATGCCGGAGCTGAACGGCCTTGACATGATCGGCCGCATGAGGGAGTCAGGGCAGAACGCCTATATCGTCATACTCAGCGGGTACAGTGATTTCGCCTTCGCCCAGCGTGCCATTGAGCTGGGAGTGACCCGCTACCTGACCAAGCCCACCAACACCAGGGAGCTGACCGCAGTGCTGGAGGAGATCGAACGGAAGCTGGAACAGGAGCAGGGCGGCGGGGAGGACAAGAAGGAGGTCACCAATCTGATGGTTCAGAAGGCCATGGATTACATTGCGCTGAACTATTCGGGTAAGATCAGTCTAAAGAGCATCGCAGCTGAGCTTTACCTCTCGCCCAATTACCTGTCCGAGCTGTTTAAACGCCATACGCAGAAGAATATATCCGAGTATATAACAGATTACCGCCTGGAGAAGGCCAGGAGATACCTCCTGCAGCCGGAGTACAAGATTGCGGACGTGTCCGAGTTAGTTGGTTTTGGCGATGCCAGGTATTTCAGCAGCATTTTTAAACGACAATATGGCATAACTCCAATAGAGTACCGCAACAGAACCGTAAAATAATCAACAAAACAGTAGATATCCCGCATTGTTAATTATTCATTTTCCACTAAAATTAAAGTAACTTACTGAGAAGTGCTTAATATAAGGAGGATGAACGATGAACGGGTATCAGACACAAAAAGGGGATATCGTTGAACTGACCCCCGCAGGTTTAGATGCAGTCAGAGAACACAAGAACAATTATGCGGACTCCACAAGGCCGCTGGCTTCAAACGAGAGGCATTGGAGCGCATGGGATATGGGAAACCTGTGGATCGGAATGCTGGTTTCCATCGCAGTCTACCAGGTGGCCAGCGGCCTGATCGTATCCGGCATGTCCTGGGCCGAGGCGCTGTTTACCATTGTGCTGGGACATTTCCTGGTCATGATATTTGCGGTGGTTCTGGGACATTTCGGTACGAAATACGGGCTGACCTACCCCATGCTCTGCAAGATGGTGTTCGGCTCCAGGGGAACTGTTGTGCCGTCTCTGGTCCGCGGTATCCTGGGCTGCTTCTGGTTCGGCGTGCAGGCATGGATCGGAGGCCAGGCGGTGAACGCCATCCTCACAGTCTTTATGCCATTCTGGGCCGACCTGGGCTTTAAGGGCCTGTTCATCTCCTTTTTGATCTTCTGGCTGATGAACGTCTATATCGCAGGTTCCGGCTCCGGAGCTGTACAGAAGCTGGAGAAATTCGCGGCTCCCGTACTGATCCTGCTGAGCTTTATCGTCATCATCTGGGGGCTGTCCACTGCAGGCTGGAGCATCTCCACTCTGCTGGCAGAGCCGTCCATCCAGGGGAACCCTGACGCCTCCTTCTGGAAGCTGTTCTTCCCGGCGCTGTCTTCCATGATCGCTTTTGACGGCGGAATCGCCCTTTCCATGGCAGACTTTACCAGGAACTGCAAGACACAGAAGGCCCAGTTAACCGGACAGCTGGCCGGCGCACCCATTATGACTGCATTTATCGCATTTGTGGGAATCTGCGGAACAGCGGGGGCCTCCCTGGCCTTCCACGAGGCCATCTGGGAGCCGGCAGTGCTGGTGAGCAAATTCCACAATCCGGTCATTGTACTGATCTTTTCACTGTTCATCATCATGGCAGTGCTGACCACCAATGTAGCTGCCAACCTGGTGCCGCCGACCAACGTGTTAGCCACCCTGTTCGCCCGGAAGCTCTCCTACAGAAACGCGGCCCTCATCGCAGCTGTTCTGGCCCTGTTTGCGCAGCCCTGGAACGCTCTGGCCAGCGCCTATGACCTGATCTATAATGTGTGCGGCCTGTTAGGCGCCCTGCTTGGTCCCATATCCGGCCTTTATCTGGTGGCCTACTTATTCGAACACAAAACCCATGTGGACCTGGTAGACTTGTACCGGGAAGACGGCGGAAAATATTACTATAAAAACGGATGGAATGTAGGTATTGTGGTGATATTCCTGGCCGCCACGGCAGTGATTATCGCAGGAAAATATATCGGGCCTCTGAGATTTTTATTCGATAACGCATATGTAATTGGAAGTATTGGCGCAGGTCTGGTATACTATGTTTATCTGAAAGCAGCAAAAAGAAGAGAGGGTGTAAATCAATATGAAGACAATCATCAAACACGGCAGAATTGTATCACCGAGTGAGACCTATGAGGCTGACATCCTGATTGACGGAGAGAAAATAGCCTGCATCGGCAAGGATCTGGAGGCTGCGGATGCGCGCATCATCGATGCCCAGGGGAAATATGTGCTTCCGGGCGGCGTGGATGTGCATACCCATATGGATCTCCAGGCAGGAAGCTCACGGGCAGTGGACGACTTCTATGACGGCACTGTGGCAGCCGCCTGCGGAGGGACCACCTCCATTGTGGACCACATGGCCTTTGGGCCGGAGGGCTGCAATCTCCACCACCAGTTAAACGAATACCACCGGCTGGCCGACGGCAAGGCTGTGATCGACTACGGTTTTCACGGCACTGCACAGCATCTGAACAAAGATATTCTGGCAGAGCTGGAGGACATGATGAAGGACGGGGTGCCCAGCGTCAAGGTATATCTGACCTATGATTTCCGCTTAAATGACGGGGAGGTGCTGCAGGTCCTTAAGAGGATGAAGGAACTGGGCGGCGTCACTGCTTTCCACTGTGAGAACCATGAGGTAGTGGATTACTACCGGAAAAAGTATGTGGAGGAGGGGAATACCGCACCCATCTACCACGCCAAGAGCCGCCCCAACCTGGCTGAAGCCGAGGCTGTGGCAAGGGTCCTGAACCTGGCGCGCCTGGCTGGGGATGCCCCTGTATACGTAGTCCACCTGTCCACCAAGGAAGGGCTGGAAGCCGTTCTGGACGCCAGACGGAAGGGCCAGAAGAACATTTACGTGGAGACCTGCCCCCAGTACCTGCTGCTGGACGAGGGCCGGTACGGCCTGCCCGGCTTCGAGTCGGCCAAGTTCGTCCTCTCGCCCCCCCTCCGCGCCCCGGAGAACTGCCAGGCCCTGTGGCAGGCGGTGCAGTCGCTGTTGGCCGAACGCGGCGTGATGGTGGCGGGGGACCCTCCGGCGGCTGACCCCGGGGATCTGCTGGCTCACTGGCGCCAGCCGACGCTGTTGCTGAGCCAGACCTGTGGCTACCCGCTGGTGACCCAATTGCCGGAGGTGCAGACGGTGGGCTGCTTCCACTACGCTGCGCCCGGTTGCGAAGGGCGCCGCTATCGCAGCCTGCTGGTGGTCCGCGAAGCGGATAGCCACCGGATGCTGGGGGACTTTTTGGGCCGTCGGGCGGTGTGCAATGCCGAGCACTCGCAGTCCGGCTACAACGTACTGCGTAAAATGGTCGCGCCGCTCTCCCGGGAGGGGCGTTTTTTTTCAGCGGTGATGTTCAGCGGCAGCCATCGGCAGTCGCTGCGCGAACTGCAGCAGGAAAACGCCGATATCGCCGCCATCGACTGCGTGACCTACGCGCTGCTGCAGCGCTATCAGCCGCAGGCTCTGGCTGGCCTGGTGGCGATCGGCTGGAGCCCGGCCGCGCCAGGGCTGCCGCTGATCACCGCCGGCGTCACCCCCAGCGGCAACGCTGAATAGCCTGCGCGAGGCGCTCCAGCAGCTGGTAAGCGATGATCGCTATCGTTCCCTGTGCGACGCCTTGCTGATCTGCGGCTATAGCGATATGTCGCGGGAGGCCTATGCGCCGCTGCTGGCGTGGCGGGATGAGGCCGCGGCGCTGGGGGGCAGCCAGCTATAGGCGAAATGCCCGGGCCAGCGATCTGCGCCGGGGCGGGCTATAGCGGCTGGTCCCACGGCTGGGCGCTGAGATCCATTCGCAGATAGGAAGAGAGCAGGTCGACAGCCAGCTGGTCGCTCATCAGCTGCTCGTTAAGCTGCTGGCGCAGCCGCGGGATCATCTCTTCACGATAGGCCGGGTCGTTGTTTTATGGATTTGTGATCGGCAACACAAATGACTCTCCAATGGCCGTCGTAAAAGATAAATTACCAGGGTTGATTTTAATCAAAGTATGACCAACTGCGCTATGGCGGAAAAAAGATCGCTGCCTATCGCGACCCAAAAGAAAAATTGTGAATTTAATGTTTCTTTGGTGTAAATAATGACCGTGCATTTTCCCCAACCGCCGGGGATAAAATGTGATGCCCGACCGGCTTGTCGTTAAATAATGGCGTTTATTACGTCTGCTTTTTATTCTTTACAGCATTAATTTAATTTTCGGCTTTCTTCTCACCCTGATAGCGCGGGTCGAATAACGTACAAAAGGCGTATTTTTTATCGCCATTTCGCCGTCGATGTTATCGCCATCAATTATTTTTATCCCCGCATTCGGCCACGGCAAAAGGCGCGCAAATAGCGTTCATGATGCTTTTAATATATTGATTTTACTTTACTTATTCTGGCTCGTGGATCCTGCTTATCCGCCGCGGCGGAGCCTTTGTGAGAGCTCTCACATAACCCGGCAATTGCGATTTGTTACACTTTCCGCCGTCAACAAAGGAATGAAAGTGAGACGCGATGAATACTTTTTCTCTGCCTAAAACACAGCATCTGGTAGTTTTCCAGGAAGTGATCCGCAGCGGGTCAATCGGGGCCGGAGCAAAAGCGTTAGGACTCACTCAGCCGGCGGTCAGTAAAATTATTGGCGACATGGAGAGTTATTTTGGCAGCGAATTAATCGTCCGGCGAAATACCGGCGTCTCGCTCACCGAGGCCGGGCAGGTATTTCTCAACTGGTCAGAAGCGATCACCCGTGAAATGAAAAATATGGTCAATGAAATGAATGCTCTGACCAACAGCGCGGTGGTGGATGTCTCCTTTGGTTTCCCTTCGCTGGTCGGGTTTACCTTTATGTCGGAGATGGTGCATCAGTTTAAAATGACTTTCCCCAAGGCGCGGGTCTCGATGTATGAGGCGCAGCTCTCCGCCTTTTTGCCGGCAATCCGCGACGGGCGCCTCGACTTCGCCATCGGGACGCTGAGCGATGAGATGAAACTGCAGGACCTGCACGTCGAGCCGCTGTTTGAGTCTGAGTTTGTGCTGGTGGCGAACCGGGCGCGGATCGGCAACGGCACCGTCCGCCTGGCCTCGCTCCAGCACGAGCAGTGGGTGCTGCCG
>OKVW01000655.1_pt1 | contig 18717 bp, 8 predicted proteins | sample 1606991 | NCBI WGS metagenome assembly OKVW01 (sample SAMN03281021, study PRJEB24777) | human gut metagenome | isolation source: fecal sample PR177 from 1 month old male Malay infant, vaginal delivered...
CACAAGGACGCCGGGATCGGCATGATTGGGGCGGGCATCGTTCACCCGCCGTTTAGCTGTTTTGAAAAGGCGCTGTTGACCTTCCGCGATCGCTACTTTTTATAAGGCATGCATCCATGAAAAACATGAAACTGGAGTGGAAAAGAGGTGACTGGGCGGCGTATTTCGGGTTGATGACCAACAACCTGACCAATCTGCTGACCATGATGGGGTTGCTCATTTTTGTCGTCGGCATCCCGAAGGAGATTGTTTATGGACGCATTGCGCCAGCCTTCGGGCTGGCGGTATTGGCCGCGAGTATTTGCTATGCGTGGTTCGGCATGCAGATGGCGCGCCAGACCGGGCGTACGGACGTCACTGCGCTGCCGTCCGGCCCCAGCGCGCCGTCAATTTTTACCGTGACCTTCCTGGTGCTGATGCCGGTCTATCAGCAAACGGGCGATGCGGAGTTCGCGATTCAGATTGGCCTGGTGTGGTGCTTCGTGGAGGCGATGATCCTGGCGGGCGGTTCGTTCCTCGGTGAAACCATCCGCAAGATGATCCCGCGCACCGTGCTGCTGTCGTGCCTCTCCGGCCTGGGCCTGCTGCTGCTGGCGATGAACCCGATGCTGCAGGCGTTCGAAGCGCCGACCGTGTCGTTTATCGTGCTGCTGCTGATCTTTATTAACTGGTTCGGTAAAAAGCCGATTTTCGCCAAAATCCCGACCGGTCTGCTGTTGCTGATTGCCGGTACGGCCCTGGCGTGGATCTCCGGCCTGCAGAGCCCGGAAGCGATCAAAGCCTCCATGTCATCGTTCGGCTTTAACCCGCCGCAGGTGCATGTGGAGGGCTTCCTGCAGGGCTTGCCGCATGCGCTGCCGTATCTGGCCTCTGCCGTGCCGCTGGGCCTGGCGAACTACATCTTTGACCTGGAGAACATCGAAAGCGCTCACGCGGCGGGGGATGAATACCCGACGCGCAAGGTGATGCTGGCGAACGGTCTGGCCTCCATGCTCGGCTGCCTGATGGGCAACCCGTTCCCGGTGACGGTCTACGTCGGCCATCCCGGCTGGAAAGCGATGGGGGCAAGCATTGGCTATACGCTGGCATCCGGCGTGACCATGTTCATCGTGCCGCTGTTCGGGCTGGGAGCCTTTATGCTCGCCATCATCCCGATGACCGCCATCGTGCCGATTCTGGTGTTTATCGGCGTGGTCACCGCCAACCAGGTGGTGAGGGAAACGCCGAAAGTGGAAGTGCCGGTGATCTTCATCTGCCTGTTCCCGTGGATCGCCAACTGGGCGCTGACCATGATGAACAGCGTGATGGGGGCGGCGGGCACGAATGCCGCCAAAATCGGTACCGACGTGCTGCACAGCAAAGGGATCTACTACGAAGGACTCGTCCATCTGGGGAACGGGGCACCGCTCGCCAGTATGCTCTGGGGCTGTATCGCCATTTTCGCCATCATCAATAAACCGCTGCGCGGCGCCGTGGCTGCCGCGGGCGGGGCATTGCTGGCGCTGTTCGGGGTGATCCACGCTCCGGTCGTGGGCTTTGCCGAAGGCAGTTCGCTGATGTTCGTCACCGCGTATCTGATGATGGGCGGCATGTTTGTGGTGAAGCATTTTCTCGACAGCCGGGAAGTGACGAGCGCTGCGTCGGGTACTGTTGCGAAGGAGCACGTATGAAAGAGCTTATGGTCGTTGCCATCGGCGGCAACAGCATTATCAAAGACAACGCCAGCCAGTCGATTGAACATCAGGCGCAGGCGGTTAAAGCGGTGGCAGAGTCGGTGCTCGAAATGCTGGCCTCCGACTATGACATCGTGCTCACCCACGGCAACGGTCCGCAGGTGGGGCTGGATCTGCGCCGCGCCGAAATCGCCCACGAGCGGGAAGGGCTCCCGCTGACCCCGCTGGCAAACTGCGTGGCGGACACCCAGGGCGGCATCGGCTACCTCATCCAGCAGGCGCTGAACAACCGCCTGGCCGCACGCGGGGAGCAAAAAGCGGTCACGGTCGTCACGCAGGTGGAGGTGGATAAAAACGATCCGGGTTTCACGCACCCCACGAAGCCGATCGGCGCGTTCTTCAGCGAGGCGCAGCGCGACGAACTGCAGCGCGCGCACCCGGACTGGCACTTTGTTGAGGATTCTGGCCGGGGCTATCGTCGCGTGGTGGCCTCCCCACAGCCGCTGCGCATTGTCGAGGCCGATGCGATCAAGACCCTGACGCAAAAAGGCTTTGTGGTGATTGGCGCGGGCGGCGGCGGTATTCCGGTGGTGCGCACTGAGCAGGGCGATTACCAGAGCGTCGACGCGGTGATCGATAAAGATCTCTCCACCGCGCTGCTGGCGCGCGAGATCCGCGCCGACGTGCTGGTGATCACCACCGGGGTCGAAAAAGTGTGCATCAACTTCGGCAAGCCGAACCAGCAGGCGCTGGACGCGGTGAGCGTGGCGCAGATGACGCGTTACAAAGACGAGGGCCATTTCCCGGCGGGCAGCATGCTGCCCAAAATCGTCGCCTCGCTGGCGTTTTTACACCACGGCGGCAAGCGCGTGATTATCACCTCGCCGGACTGCCTGCCCGCCGCGCTGCGCGGAGAAACCGGTACCCATATTGTGACTGAAGGAAGATAAGATGAGTGAAAATAAAAGCCGCCGTGAATTCATCAGCCAGAGCGGCAAAATGGTGACCGCCTGCGCGCTGTTTGGCGCGACCGGTTCCGTCGCGTATGCTGCCGACTCCGCAAAACCAACCTGCGAGACGGGTAAACCGATGACCATCACCGCGAAACATTACTATCTGGACAACGTGCTGCTCGAAGCCGGGTTTAATTTTGACGGCAGCGTGGCGACGAGCACCCGCACCGAGCTGAAAACGCTGGAGATCAAAGACGGGAAAATTGTCGCCCTGCGCGATAACGGCAGCCACGCCGACGCGACCCTGCCGCACTACGACGCGGGTAAAAAGCTGATGCTTCCGGCGATGCGCGACATGCACATTCACCTGGATAAAACCTTCTACGGCGGCCCGTGGCGCTCCCTCAACCGCCCGGCGGGCACCACCATTCAGGATATGATCCGCCTGGAACAGAAGCTGCTGCCTGAGCTCCAACCCTACACCCAGGAGCGTGCGGAAAAGCTGATCGACCTGATCCAGTCGAAAGGCTCCACCCTCGCCCGCAGCCACTGCAATATCGAGCCGGTTTCCGGCCTGAAGAATCTCGAAAACCTGCAGGCGGTGCTGGCGCGCCGCAAGCCCGGATTTGACTGCGAGATCGTGGCGTTTCCGCAGCACGGGCTGCTGCTGTCGAATTCCGAAAAGCTGATGCGCGAAGCGATGCAGGCCGGGGCGCACTACGTGGGCGGGCTGGACCCGACCAACGTCGACGGGGCGATGGAGAAATCCCTCGATCTGATGTTCCAGATTGCGCTGGACTACGACAAAGGGGTGGACATTCACCTGCACGAAACCAGCCCGGCGGGCGTGGCGGCGGTGAACTACATGGTCGAAACGGTGGAGAAAACGCCGGCGCTGAAGGGCAAGCTGACCATCAGCCACGCCTTCGCGCTGGCGACGCTCAACGAACAGCAGGTGGATGAGATTGCTACCCGCATGGCGGCGCAGCAGGTAACCATCGCCTCCACCGTGCCGATTGGCACCCTGCATATGCCGCTGAAGCAGCTGCGGGACAAGGGCGTGTTTGTGATGACCGGCACCGACAGCGTAATCGACCACTGGTCGCCGTACGGTCTGGGGGACATGCTGGAAAAAGCGAATCTCTACGCCCAGCTCTACATCCGCCCAAACGAGCAGACGCTCTCCCGCGCATTAGGTATCGCGACCGGCGACGTGCTGCCGCTGAACGACAAAGGCGAACGCGTGTGGCCGAAAGCGCAGGACGACGCCAGCTTTGTGCTGGTGGACGCCTCCTGTTCCGCCGAAGCCGTGGCGCGCATCTCCCCGCGCACCGCGACGTTCCATAAGGGAAATTTGGTCTGGGGTACGGTGGGCTAAAAGCGAGCCGGGTGGCGGCTTCGCCTTACCCGGCCTACTGAAACCCTCAAATCGTAGGCCGGGTAAGCGCAGCGCCACCCGGCAATGTTTTATACTGGCAGTCACATTATTAAAGAGGGATCTGCCATGGCACAAAACATCTACGACAACCCGGCGTTTTTCGAAGGCTACGCCCAGCTTCCGCGCTCGGTGCAGGGGCTGGACGGTGCGCCGGAGTGGCCCGCGCTTAAGGCCATGCTGCCCGATTTAACCGGCAAATCGGTTGTCGATCTCGGCTGCGGCTACGGCTGGTTCTGCCGCGCCGCGCGCGAACTGGGCGCCTCTGAGGTCACGGGCGTTGATATCTCCGAAAAGATGCTCGCCCGCGCAGCGGAGCTTACGGCGGATCCACAGATTTACTATCAGCGCAGCGATCTGGACGCTCTCAAGCTCGACGAAAGCAGCCTCGACCTCGTCTACAGCTCGCTGGCGCTGCACTACCTTCCGGAACTGGACACGTTATTCGCCAGGGTTCAGCGCGCGCTCAAGCCCGGCGGCAGCCTGGTCTTTTCCATGGAGCACCCGATTTACACCTGCGCCTCGCGTCAGGGCTGGCTGACCGATGATAACGGCGAGCGGTTCTGGGGCGTGAATCATTATCAGGACGAAGGCCAGCGCGTCAGCAACTGGCTGGCGGACGGGGTGATCAAATACCACCGCACGCTGGGCACCACGCTTAACGCACTGATTAAGGCCGGATTAACGATAAGCAACGTCAACGAATGGGGGCCAACGCAGGCGCAGATTGACGCCTGGCCCGCGCTGGCCGAAGAGGCGGAGCGCCCGATGCTGGTGCTGATCGCCGCCCGCAAGGCTCAGTAGCCGACCTTGTACACCCGCCCGGTCTGCACGCCTTCCACGCTGCGACGATAGGCTTGCGCCACCGTGGCGGCAGGCACGCTTTCGAAGCCCGGGAAGAAGCCATCGTACGTGTCGACCGATTCGGCGAGCACCGTTGGGCTAATCAGGTTGATGCGGATCTCGCGCGGCAGTTCGCAGGCTGCGGCGCGAACAAACCCTTCCAGCGCCGCGTTCACCGTGGTGGCATTTACCCCCTGCGCAATCGGCTCGTGCGCCACGATCCCGCTTATCAACGTAATCGAGCCGCCTTCGTTCAGGTAGTGCTGGCCGGTCAGCGCCAGACGCACCTGCCCGAGCAGCTTATCCTGCAGGCCCTGGTTGAAGTCACTGTCCTTCATGGTCGCGAGCGGGCCGAAGTAGAGGCCGCCGCAGGCGGACACAATGGCATCCACCGGGCCGATTTTCTCAAACAGCGCCTGAACGCTCGCCTGCGAGGTGATATCCACCTGCTCGTCGCCCTGCGTGCGACCGACGCGGATGACCTCGTGGCGACGACTCAGCTCATCCGTTACCGCACGACCGACCGTACCGCTGGCACCAATAATGACGATTTTCATAGCCGACTCCTTATGTTGTGAGCCTTCATTCTTTAATAAATTAAAAGTCGGATAAACTGGGCTAAAGTTAGAAGATTGCTAACCAGAGGTTTGGAATATGGATAAGCTTCGCAGCATGGAGACGTTTATTGCCGTGGTGGAAAGCGGCAGCTTCACCGGCGCGGCGGCACGGCTGGAGATGTCGGCGGTGATGGTGGGCAAATACGTTGCGCTGCTGGAAGCACAGCTGGGCACCCGCCTGCTGGAGCGTAACACGCGCCGTCAGAGCCTGACGGATGCCGGACGCGTTTATTTTGAAGAAGCCCGACGGGTTCTGGAGCAGGTGTCGATTGCCGAAAGCGCGGTTGAACGGCTGCGTGCCACGCCCGCAGGAACCCTGCGCGTCACGGCGCCTACGTCGTTTGGCGGCTGCGCGATCGCCCCGCTGACGGCAACCTTTTTGCAGCGCTACCCGGAGGTACGCATCGAGCTGGATCTGACTAACCGGATGGTCGATCTGGTGGAAGAGGGCGTCGATCTGGCCATTCGCATTGGCGACATTCACAACGACGATCTGGTGGCGAAATACCTGTGCCCCTACAACATGGTGATCTGTGCCGCGCCGGACTATTTAGCGCAACACGGCACGCCGCAAACGCCAGACGATCTGGTGGATCACCTCTGTCTTTCGCACACGGTGTGGACCGCGCGCAACGAGTGGCGGCTGCCGGGCGTGGAAGGGGAGGTGCGCTGGAAGCGCGATGCCGTTTTACGATGCAATGACGGCTATGGCTTACGCATGGCGGCGCGCGCGGGGGCGGGGCTGTTGCTGCAGCCGGAGGTGCTGGTGGCGGAAGAGCTGGCAAGCGGCAGGCTGGTTCGGGTAATGGAACCGTTCACGCCCGCGCCGAGGCCGGTGCATTTATTGTGGCGTCAGGATTTGCGGCCGCTGCCTAAGCTGACGGAATTTATTGCCCATATTCTGCTAAGATTGGGCACAATATAAAAAAAGAAGGTAATCAAAGAATGTCTGCAAACAAACTCGCCCGCAGCGCGCAGGGCCTGCAATCCTCTGCCATCCGTGAATTATTAAAACATAGCAAAATGGCGGGCGTGATTTCGCTGGGTGGGGGTATCCCAAACCCGGACCTGTTCGATCGCGAAGGGCTGAAAATTGCCTCTGATGCCGTCTTATCGCAGCATTTTGGGGAAGCATTCCAGTATGGCCTGACGGAAGGCGTGCCGGGGCTGCGCGAGGAAATTAAACGCATCTGCGAGGGGCGCGGCATCACCTGTAAGGCCGATGATGTCGTCATTACCTCCGGCTCTCAACAATCTCTGGACGTGCTGGCGCGCGCGTTAATGAATCCGGGCGATACGGTTGTCGTTGAGCGTCCAACCTATCTTGCTGCGCTGCAGGTCTTTGGCCTGGCGCAGGCCAACTTTGAATCCGTCGGCACCGACGGTGACGGCATGAAGGTCGATGAACTTGAGGCGTTGGTGGCAAAGAAAACCATCAAAGCGGTCTATATCGTTCCAACCTTTGGTAACCCAGGTGGCGTTACGCTGTCTGAGGCGCGCCGTAAACAGCTGGTGGCACTCTCGAAGCGCTATGACTTCGTGATTATCGAAGACGATCCGTACAGCGAAATTAACTATACCGATGACGTCTTCCGCCCGTTAATTGCCCATGCCAAAGATATCGGCAACGAAGAGAACGTGGTGTATACCTCCACCTTCTCTAAAATCCTCGCGCCGGGTACCCGCGTGGGCTGGGTGGTGGTACCGGAGTGGCTGAAGCGCGCGGTGGTGAACCTTAAGCAAACCACCGATCTGCACACCAGCACGCTGTCGCAGCTGATGACGTACGAGTACCTGAAGACCGGCCGTCTGGCCGATCAGATTAAAACGATCCGCGAGGCCTATCGCCAGAAATACCGGACGTTCGCCACGGAGCTGGAAGCCGAGCTGGGCGACGTGATGTCGTTCCACAAGCCGAAGGGGGGCATGTTCCTGTGGGCGAAAATGAACAACGGCATGAACACTACCCGCTGGCTGGAAAAAACCTTAAGTAACGGCGTAGTCTTTGTACCGGGCGAATTTTTCTATTGCAACGAGCCGGACCAGACAACGCTGCGCATGTCATTCGTCACCCCAACGGATGAGCAGCTGATAGAAGCGGTTCGACGCCTGAAAAAATCGCTGTAAAAGACCTGCGCATAACGGTGGTTTTGCCGTTATGCGCAATACGCGTTCAGGGCGGCACGGGCCGCAATCGTCCATGGAGAACTCCATGTTTGAATTTCTGATCGGTGTTGTGACGCACACGCCCGTCTGGGTGTGGGTGCTGTTTATCTTCCTTATCTCCCGCGGCCTTAAAGCCCGACGGCCCGCCACCGTGACGCTGGAGCGGCTTGCCATTATTCCGGGCATCTTTCTTATCTGGGATATTTACGATCTGATAGTCTATCGCACGCTGACTCCCGGGACTGTTGCATTGTGGACGGCGGGGATCCTTGCCGGTGCCGCGCTGGCGATCGTCTCAGGCGGCATGTTTGCCGGCGTCTTTATCGGGAAATTTGCGCGCTATGTTGGAGTGTATGTCGCCAGGGTTCCGGTCTGATGCCCTCACCCCAACCCTCTCCCACAGGGAGAGGGAGAAAACCATGTAGGCCGGGTAAGGCGCAGCCGCCACCCGGCGATTGACTACCGCTCCCTCAGCGCCTCTTTCGCCCGGTTGAACGGTTTAATCATGTAATCCAGCACCGTTTTCTCGCCGGTTTTAATATCCACCGTCGCAATCATCCCCGGCACAATTGAGAAATGCCTGCCCGCCTTATTGACCAGGTAATCCTGGCTGGTGCGGATAAACACCCGGTAGTAAAACACCTCCGGCTTGGCCTCGTCCTGAATAGTGTCCGGCGAAATCGTCTCCACGACCCCGTGCAGCCCGCCGTAAATGGCGTAGTCGTAGGCGGTGATTTTGACCAGCGCTTCCTGGTTCGGATGAATAAAAGCGATATCACGCGGCGAGAGGCGGGTTTCAATCAGCAGGTGATCGTCCACCGGCACGATCTCCATCAGCTCGCCGTTGGGCGGGATCACCCCGCCGATGGTGGTGACCTTGATGTTTTTGACGATCCCGCGCACCGGCGATTTAACCGTCAGGCGGGTGACGGAATCCTGGCGGCCCTTGAGGATCGCCGACACCATATCCACCTCCGCATTGGCCTTGGAGAGCGCCTCGCGGGCCTGGACGTAATACTGCGAACGCACGTCGGTGAGCTTCAGCTCCAGATCGCTTTTCTGCCGCTGCAGGCGCAGCACCTCCACGTGGCTGGCGGCCCCGGTTTTCACCAGCCGCTGGGTAATGGCCAGCTCTTTGTTCGCCAGATCTAACGCGGCGCGAAGCTCCCGCTGGGTATCCTCCAGCTGCGCGCGGCGCGAGTTGTACAGCCGGGTTTCGTCGGCAATCAGATCCGGCCATTTCGCCAGCGAAGGCGGGAATTTCAGCGGCAGATCGTTTACCTCGGCGTACAGGCGGGCGCTGGAGGCCAGCGAGGCGCGGTAGCGCGCCGCGCTTTCGCCAACGTTCGATTCGGAACGCGTCGGGTCAAGCCGCGCCAGCACCTGTCCGGCCTGCACCTGATCGCCTTCGTGGACGTTCAGCTCGGTGAGGATCCCGCCGTCGAGAGACTGTAAGACCTGCTCGCGCGAGCTGGGGATCACTTTCCCCGACCCGGTTGACACCTCATCCAGCACGCCAAACCACGCCCAGACCCCCAGCACCACAAACATCAGCAGCGAGAAGATCACGATCCGGCGCGCGCCGGTGTAGCCGCTTTCGGAGTCGAGGGCGTTATCCAGATCGTCCATTGCCGCCACGTCACGCTGACTGATTTTCATTTTTCCACTCCCGTCCGGTTGCTGCCTGTTGCTGCTGTTGCTGCTGCATGCGGCTGTTGCTCAGCGCCTGGGCTTTTGGCGCGTCCATCACCAGCATCCCATCTTTCAACACGACCACGCGCTCCACCAGCTCCAGCACCGGTACGCGATGGGTGGCGACGATCAGGGTGCGGTGCCCGAGCCAGTCGCCCAGACGCTGGATGAATTCCCGCTCGGTGTGCTCGTCGAGCGACGCGGTGGGTTCATCCATCAGCACGATATTCGGATCGCGCAGCAGCATTCGCGCCAGCAGAATCGACTGGCGCTGCCCGCCGGAGAGTCCCACGCCGTTTTCCATGATCGGGTAGTCCAGCCCTTTGGGCAGCTTCTGCACGAAGCCCGCCGCGCCGGTCAGCTCCAGCGCCTCGAAAATCTCTTCGTCGGTGGCGCGCGGCATGCCGAGGGTGATGTTCTCGCGCAGGGTGCCGTAAAACAGCCGCGCGTTCTGGGTCATAAAGCCGACGTTGCGCCGGACGTCGGCGACGTCGAGATGCGGCAGGCTGAAGCCATCGAGCCGCAGCTCGCCCGCCGCCAGATCCATCCCGCCCGCCATCGCCTGCAGCAGGGTCGATTTGCCCGCGCCGTTGCGCCCGAGGATCGCCACTTTTTCACCCGGCCCGATCTCCAGACGGTTGATGCGCAGCGCCATGCGCGGATCGTCCGGCTGATAGCGGAACTGCGCCTGCTCGAAGAGGTAGTGGCCGCGCAGTACGTCCTGGCGGATCGGCGTCTCCTCGCGCTGGTTTTCGGTGGGAAGCTGCATGATGCTGTCCAGCCCCTCTTTTGCCGCTTTGACCTGCTGCCAGCGGGCCAGCACGCCGCACAGCGTCGCCATCGGGGCGATCATGCGGGAGGCCAGCATCGATGCAGCGACCACCGAGCCGGTGGTCAGGGTACCGTCGATCACCATCGGCGCGCCGACCACAATCACGGCGGCGTAAACCAGGCTCTGAATGGTCATCCCCCAGCTGATCAGGTTCTGCGTCAGCTCGCGGGTGCGCAGGCCGGATTCGGCGGTGATCTGGATATAGCTGTTCCACTGCTGCAAAAAGCGGTTTTCCGCCTGCATCAGCTTGATGTCCTCCAGCCCCTGCACGCTCTCCACCAGCACCGCATTGCGCAGGGTTGATTCATGGGCCGACTGCTTTGCCAGCTCCGCCAGCTTCTTCTGCAGCAGCAGACCGGGCAGGACCATGATCACCGCCGCGACCGGGGCGATCCACGCCAGCTGCGGGGCGATGATCGCCAGCACCACCACGAACAGTAAAAAGAAGGGCAGGTCGACAATCGTCGAGATGGTGGACGAGGTGACCATCTCGCGGATCTGCTCCAGCTCGCGCAGCTGTGAGATAAAGCTCCCGGTGGATCGGGGAATCGCGCTGTTGCGCAGCCGCAGCGCGTGGCCGAAGACGCGATCCGAGACGCGCATATCCGAGCGCTTGCCCAGCAGATCCATAATGTGCCCGCGCGCCACGCGCAGCACGAAGCCAAACAGGGTGGCGATCAGCACCCCGATGGTCAGGACGTACAGCGTCGGGTAGGACTGGGCGGGGATCACCCGGTCATAGACCTGCATGGAAAAGACAATCCCGGAAAGCGACAGCACGTTGATAAACAGCGCGGCGAGCATCACCCAGCTGTAGGGGCGGAGATCGCGCATCACCAGCCGGTAGAGCCAGTCCGGGCGATATTTTGAGATATAAGCATCCACGCGGCTGTCCTTCAGCGCGGCGAGAGGACGCAGGGCAATGACGTGGCGGATGGCGGGCAGCATGGCCGTCATCGACAGCCGGTTGGTGTAGGTCTGGTCGTCGAAGAAGCTGACTTCCAGCGTATCGTCGCCGTCGAAGTGCTCGATCGCCCCGACCCGGCCGTCATTCAGCGCCACCACCACCGGCAGACGCCAGCTGTTGATTGACTGCTGGTCAGCGGTGAGCAGCTGAAACGACAGCCCCGCCTCACGCGCCAGCTGGGTGAGGGCGGGCACCATCGGTTTGCCTTTCAGCCACGGTGCGCCTGCGATCAGCGCGCCGGGCGAGCAGGCGACGCGGTAGCGGGTGGCGATAAAGCCAAAGGCCTGCGCCCACTGGGCCAGGGCCGCATCCGTCATGTTTTCACCTTGCGGGATATCACGCTGCTTCATGGCTGGATCTCCACGGTCTGGATGGTGCGGTTATCAAGGTCGAACGCATGACGCAATTGCCCGGTGTTATACAGGCAGTTGAGCTGTAGCTGGTGCAGCTGACCAACGGTCTGCTGCTGGGTGAAGCGCGCCTGATAAACCTCCTGTTCGGCGTTGAGCACGTCGAGCAGGGGGCGCGAGCCGAGGTCCAGATACTGCTGCTGGTACAGTTCGCGGGTGCGGGCGCTGAGCGCCTCCTGGCGACCCTGAATTTGCAGCGTGCTTTGCAGGCTCATCACCTGGCTGCGGGCTTCCAGCAGTTTCTGGCGGACATCCAGGCGCGTGCGCTGAATGGTGGACTGTGCCGCCTCCACCGCGTGTCCGGCGGCGTTACGCCGGGCGGTGAGGCCGCCGCCCTGGTAGAGCGGCATCTGCACTTTCACCCAGGCGGAATACTGGGTGCGATCCCGCGTGTCGCTGCCCGCGTAGCGATCGTTCATGTAGTGGCGCACCTCCGGCTCCAGCGAGACGGTGGGCGTCATCTGCGCGTCGGCGTAGTCGAGGTTAGCCTGGGCGACGTTAGCCTGCGCCCAGGCGGCGAGCACCGCAGGAACCAGGCGGTCATCCGGCTCGGCGACATCGCAGCTGCGGGCCAGCTTTTGCGGAAAATCATTGCTGATCGCGTTCAGGCTGTTCCAGCCGAGAAAGCTCATCAGCGTCGCGCGGGCGCTCTCCAGGCTGGCCTGATACTGCATCAGCTGGGCGCGCGCGCCTTCGATACGGGCATCGGTCTGTACCACGTCAGAGAGCGACGTAGCCCCCTCGTTGTTACGCTGGCGGGTCAGCGTGCCAATGGAGGAGAGGGCGTCAAGCTGCTCTTTGGCGGTGTCGACCATCTGCTGCCAGGTTTGCACCTGTACCATGGCGACGGCGGTATCGTGGGCGATGGTGTCGATACTCACCAGCACGTTAGCCTGCTGCTGGGCCACGCCGGCGCTTTCGGCGCGCACCTGGCTGGCCACCTTGCCGAAGTCGTAGAGCATTTGTGAGAGGGAAAGCACCAGCGACGGCGTAAAGCCGTTCTGGTCGCCGTCGTGGGAATATCCGTTGTCCACGCCGGCATTAATCTGCGGATAGTATTTTGATTTTGCGACGTCCACCTCTTCGCTCTGCTGGTAGAGTTTGCCCACGGCTTCGCTGATGGCCGGATGCCAGGTGACGGCACGGTTGACGGCCTCGCCAAGCTGTAATGAGCCGGGCGCGGCGTTGCCAGCCACCGGGGCCACGCGACCGTTGAGCGAGGGGAGTTCCTGCGTTTCGCGAAGTTGTCCGGTATTGATGGTTGCCGCCGGATTTGCGCAGAAAGCGGGCACAGATATCAGGCAGCACGAGAGCCACCAGTAAGGCATCTTCATTCCCATGTCATGTCCCTAATAAAAAAGTACAGCTTTATTATTAATGCCCGGGCGCTGCGCGCCCGGGTCATCTGTTGCAGGTGCTATCAGGTAATGATGTGTTGCTGGTTAACAAGCTCGTCGTACGTGGTCTGCACGTTATCAAGCGTAACGAGTGCAGTATTAGTGTAGGTGGACCCTGCACCATCACGGTCGATGGAGATCACAGTGTTGCTACCGCTTTGTGTGACATGGATATAATTCCCCAACGAGGCGGTATTACCGTCCCAGCCCACCAGCAGATCGCCGATGTCGATCTTGTCCCCCTGCGCCAGCGAGAACCCGGTCCAGTGATCGCCTCCGGCGCTGCTGACGTTACCCGCCGTGGCATTTCCCACCGTACTGTTCAGCACCTGGTAAATCAGCGTATCGCCGTAGGCCGTACCGGTGATGGCGTCGTTATGTTCCGAGCTGATGAACTGCGGCGCCATATTGATGGTCAGCGTGGCGCTGTCCGTTCTTCCTGCAGAGTCGGTCAGGGTGTAGTTGAAGGTCTCCTTCGAGGTCATGGTTGAGAGCGATACCCCGCTGTTGAGGGTATAGGTGTAATGGCCGTCTGCGCCGATCGCCAGGATGCCGTAATGGCCGGTGATGTTCACCGTTGCGCTGCCGGTATACGGATCCAGCGTGGTGGTTACGCCGTTGTAGCCGGTCACGCTCAGACGGGTATCCACCGAGTGGAGCTGATCCAGCACGCCGCCAGAGTCGGTGCCGTCAAAGATATTGCCGTTGACGGTGTGGCTGCCGGTGACGTCGAAATTACTCAGCGAGTAGGTGGTGCCGTTTACGCTTGGCGTGATGGTGATGGTCCCGACGCTGAGCCCCGGTACGCTACCGGTAAAGCTCAGCGTATAGGTCCCGGCGTTGAGATCCAGCCCGGTCAGCGGGACGTCGATACTGCCGCCCAGCAGCGAGGCGCCGCTGAAGGAGCCGCTGCGGATCGCGCCGTTGGCATCGCTAATCGTCCAGTTCACCGTCAGCCCGCCCAGCGCCAGCAGCGAGGCCACGCTAAAGTGCAGCGACGCGTTGTGCAGCGCGGTGTTCGGGTCGACCACGAAGGTTCCGCTGCCGCTGCCCTGGGTTGACGAGAGCAGGGCCGTCGTCCAGCTGGCGACGCCCACGGTCGTATCCGAGTAGACCGACGTGTGGTGCACCGAGGTAAGGTCCATCGTGGCGCTGACATCGTTGACCGCATTCATTGCCTGCGCGGTTGGGGTGATGTTGAGCGATGCCGTATCCTTCGAGCCGTCAGGCGCGGTAACGGTGTAGACGAACGTATCCGGCGTGCTGATATGGTCCGCGCCCACGCCGCTCCTCAGGGTGTAGGTGTACTGACCGGACGCATTGATGGTCAGCGTGCCGTATTCCCCCTGAATGGTGGTGGTGCCGCTGCTGTTGACCGTCACGCCGTTCACTTCGGTAACCAGCGTGCCCGCTGGAACCGGGTCATTCGCCAGCACGTCGCCGGTGGTCGTTTCGCTGATACTCGCCACGCTGTAGACATGGTCCTGCAGGACGCTCAGCGTGTAGGCCGTCAGGGCGGTGATCCCGGACGCGGTATTCAGCAGGAACAGGTACTCCCCGGCAGGCAGGTTCAGCGTCAGCTGCGGTGACGTGCCCCCCAGCAGCGGCGCGCGCAGCCAGCCCGACTCGACGCGAACCTGCTCGAAGGTCTGGGTCGCATTGTTGAACTTATAGACGTACAGATCGAACACCGATGCCAGCGCCACGCCGCCCACGGAGGCCTGGATGGTCATGGTGCGGGTCGTCCCTTCCTCCACGTTGTAAATAATCGGGTTGGTCAGGTCGTCCAGCAGGTTAAGCCCCAGCGTGCTGCCGAGATTAATGCCCACCAGGGTAAAACCGTTCTGAGACGAGGCGCCGTTATTCACCTCACTCACGGTGGTGTCAAAGGTCAGCGAGGCCGTGTCGTCCACTGCCACAATGCCGTTGATGACCGTACCGGCACCCAGAGACAGCACCAGGTTTGCCGACGCGCTGACGCCGTTATGGGTGATGGTGTAGGTGAAGCTCTCCGTCCGGCCAACGACCGCGGCGCTGGTGTCGGTCAGGCTGTAGGTATAGCTGCCGTCGCGGTTGATGGTCAGCGTACCGTATTTGCCCTGGATCACCGTGCCGTCGGCGTTCACGCTGGTGGTCACGCCCTGCGCGTTAGTGACCGTGGAGATAGTGGTGCCGGCCGGCGCGTTGTCGCTGCCGGAGGTCGGGTCCGTATCGAGGATCACGTTGCCGTTGAGGCTGGTATCGCCCGTGACCGTACCCGGACCGGTCTCTTTCACCGCCACGTCGAGGCTGGTGTAGGAACCTGTCGCCAGCAGGTTGGTGTTGTAGCTCAGCACGCGGTAGTTGCCGTCGGCCAGCCCGGTCAGGTTCAGCGAGACGCCGGTGGCGCCGAGGGTCAGGAGATCGGCAAACTGCGGCTGGCCGGTATCCACCACGGTTGTCCAGACACCGTTGACGTAGTGCTGCACCACCAGCTCAAGGGTATTGAGCAGAGAGAGCACCGCCCCCGTAGCGTTGGCGTTTACCACGATGTCCGCGCTGCCGCCGTTGCCCACCGTGAAGTTCACCTGCGCGGTGTCATTACCGATCAGCGTCAGGACGTTGCCCACGGCGCCGACCAGCAGGAAGCCGTAGTCGCTGTACTGGCTGTTGGTGACGGTCGCCGTGGTGCTGAGGTTCAACTCCTCAACGTTATTGCTGGCGGAGAGCGGCACCACCGGTGCAAGGGCAGAGCCCGGCAGGGAGGTGTTGCCCGCGACGTCGGTCGCGGTGATCTGCAGCGTCTGACCTTCGATCTGCTTGTTAATGAAGGTGTAGCTGTAGGTGCCGTTGCTGCCCGCAATGGCGGTCACCGTTGAACCGTCCGCAAGGCGGATTGTGACGGTGCTGCCCGCCTCCGCGCTCCCGGTCAGGACGCTACCGTCGGCGTTGAAGGTGCCGGTCGGTGCCGTTGGCGCGGTCGTATCGACGATAATCGTCGTCACGGCTGACGCCACGCTGGTGTTGCCCGCCGCATCGGTGGCCGTCGCGGTAAAGTTATGCGTGCCCTGCGTCAACGTGGTGGTGGTTTGTGGCAGGGTCCAGTTGCCGCTGCCATCGGCGGTGACCGTGCCCACCAGCGTGATGCCGTCGTAGATCCGAACCGTGGCATTCGCTTCGGCAGTCCCGTTCAGCGTTGGACGGGTGTCGTTAGTCGGGTTCGTACCGGTCACGGGCCCGGTGACGCTGCCGACATCATCAATGACCGAACTGATGACCGGCGCGGCTGGCGGAAGGGTATCGACGTTAATGACATATCCGGCGGTGGGGGCGCTGGCGTTGCCCACCGCATCGGTGGCGGTGAAGGTCAACGTGTGCGCGCCGTTGCTCAGCGCCGGAGAAGGCGTAAAGCTCCACGCGCCGCCGGTCGCCGTCACGCTGCCGATCTGTACGCCGTTATCAAAGATTTTCACTGTGGCTCCCGCTTCCGCCGTACCGCTGAGGGTCGGCTGCGCGTCGTTGGTGAACCCACCGTTGGCAACCGGCGTCGCCGCATTGCCCACGTCATCCAGAATGCTGGTCAGCACCGGCAGCGCAGGCGGCGTGGTGTCGACGGTGAGGCTGAAGCTGGTGGACGACACGCTGGTATTGCCTGCCGCATCCGTGGCCTGCGCGGTAAAGCTGTGCGGACCACTCGCCAGCGTGGTGGTGAGCAAGATACTCCAGCTGCCGCTGCCGTCCGCGGTGCCCGTGCCGACCAGGGTGGTGCCCTCATAGATCTTCACGGTGGCAAACGGTTCGCTGGTTCCAACAAGCCGAGGTACGGTGTCGTCGGTTGTCTGCCCGGACGTGAGCGGGCCGGTGATGCTGCCCACGTCGTCGATTGCCTGGCTGATAACCGGCGCGTTCGGTGCCGCGGTATCAACAATCAGGGTAAAGCCCGGCGAGGTCGGGCTGACGTTGCCCGCTGCATCGGTGACCGTGGCGGTCCAGGTATGGCTGCCGTTGCCCAGCGGCGCTGATGGCGTAAAGCTCCATGCGCCGGTGCCGTCCGCCTGCACGGTGCCGACCGGCTGTCCGTTTTCATACACGGTGACCGTGGCGTTGGCGGTCGCGGTGCCGTTCAGCGTCGGCGTGGTGTCGTCGGTGCTCTGCCCGGAAGAGAGCGGGGTTTGAATACTGCCCACGTTGTCACCCGCGGTCGAGATGACCGGCGCTAACGGCACGCCCGTATCGACCGTCAGGTTAAACGGTGCCGTTGTGGCGCCGGTGTTGCCTGCCGCATCGGTCGCGTTAAAGGTGATGGCGTGTGGACCTTCGGCCAGATCGCTGCCCGGAGTGAAGCTCCAGTTGCCCTGGGCATTGACCACCGCCGTGCCAATTTCGTTGCCATCAACGAGCACGTGCACGGTAGAACCCACTTCGCCCGTGCCGCTGAAGGTCGGACGCGCGTCGTTGGTGCTGTTACCCGACGTGAGCGTCCCGGTGACCGGACCGATATCATCAACCACGCTGGTCACCACCGGCACGCCGGGGGCTGCGGTATCAATGGTAAAAGCGAAGACCGATGAGTTCGCCGAGGCGTTGCCTGCAGTATCCGTTGCATACGCGCGCAGGGCGTAGCTGCCGTCGCCCAGCGGCGCGGTCGGCGTAAAGGACCAGTTCCCGCTTCCGTCAACGGTCGTTGTACCAATCTGCGTGCCGTTATTCATGATGTGGATAGTGCTGCCCGCCAGCCCGGTGCCGCTGATGGTTGGGGTGCTGTCGTTGGTTACCTGGCCGCTGGTGAGGTTACCCTGGACGCCGCCAGAGACGTCGTCGTTCACATTATCCAGCGTCGGAACCGTCGGAGCAGTCAGGTCAACCACCACGCTCCAGGGGGCGGAGACCGCGCTGAGGTTGCCCTGCGGGTCGGTCGCCCGGACGGTGAAGCTGTGCGAGCCTTCGCCGAGGGCGGTATCAGGAGTAAACGTCCAGGTACCCGTGTTGTCAGCCGTGACCACGGCAATCTGGGTGCCGCCGTCGAAAAGGGTCACCACGCTGTTTGCGTCCGCTGTCCCTGTAAGGGTTGGCGTGGCGTCGTTGGTGAGCTCGCCGCTGACCACCGTGGTGGCGGCATTGCCCACATTATCCGTGACGTTGGTGATGACCGGCGTGGCGGAAACGGAATCCACCACGACGGTGAAGCCCGCCGAAGGACCGCTCTGGTTCCCCGCCGGATCGGTCTCGCGGATGGTCAGGACGTGATTGCCCTCTGCCAGGACAGGCGTGGTGTAGCTCCAGGTGCCGGTATTGCCGATTACCACACTGTCCAGCAGCACGCCGTTGTTGTAGATGGAGATGGTATCGCCCACCGCGCCGGTGCCGGTGAGGGTCGGCTGGTTGTCGTTGGTGGTCTGGCCGCTGGTCAGCGGGCCGGTGCCCGGACCAACGTCGTCAATCACGGCGCCGATGGTCGGCGTGCCCGGCGCGGTAAGGTCAACGGTGACGCTGGCCGCCGGAGAGCGGCCGCTGGTCTGGCCGTTGAGGGTCGCGGTCACCTCAAAGGTGTGCAGCCCCTCGCCAAGCGCGGCTGGGGTATAGCTCCAGTTGCCGCTGCCGTCGGCAGTGACCGTCGAGACGGGCGTCACGCCACCGTCCAGGTAGATAGCGATCTGGCTTCCCGCCTGAGCCGTACCGGTGAGGGTTGGGGTGGTGTCGTTGGTCGTTTTGCCTTTCACGTCGCCAATGATTGGGTCGACGTCATCGTTGAT
>OKVW01000656.1_pt1 | contig 18711 bp, 19 predicted proteins | sample 1606991 | NCBI WGS metagenome assembly OKVW01 (sample SAMN03281021, study PRJEB24777) | human gut metagenome | isolation source: fecal sample PR177 from 1 month old male Malay infant, vaginal delivered...
AGCAGATGCCACCGGCTGAATATGAAAACCTATATTATCAACGGCTCAGAAGTGTCTAGATTATCCGTGGCGATTCATTCATCTAACCCAGGTTACAATTAGAATGCTCAACTAACCCATAGAAAAAACCCACCTAAATGAAGTTTATATAATTTTCTCTAGATAAAAATATCTGCAAGATACAGCGGCGTAGCGCACACCTAGTAATTTTTCGTGCAAGCTGCATTTTACCATGTGATGACATAGCTTCCATTTTTTCTAATCCTGACAGAAGCGTCTCGCCCTTGCTTTTTATGTGCGCTTATTTTCTTTTTGGCTAGCTCAATATCATCATCATGTAGATCATCTAAGTTAATCTCTGGAGCATCTTTTAAAGCTAAACGTTGTTCAGCATTCAGGGTGACGTCAAATTGAACGCGTTTATGTTGAAATGATTCGAGGTGATAATTTACACCATCTAATACTTGTTTATACCCTTCACTAAGGTAGTTGTTTTTAATTTCATCTGCATTGGTATTTATGTTTTCTTCTGTTGTGAACTTTTTGTTAAGTTCAAATCGGAGAATATCAATCTCCGTACTGGTTTTAATACCTTTTCTTTTTCTCCAAGTATAACAACCTGATGACTTATTGAGTATAAGACTGGTTTTTTGCATAAGTGATAAACCGGCTAATACCTTCAGTGCCACTTTGAAATCAGGAATCTCAGGTTTTTTTGCACTCATGATGAGTTCTTTTTCACCATAACTTGGTGCTGACAGTTCCTCAATGTCAAAAGCATGATTTATCTCATCATCTGTTGTGGCAATGAGCTGAAGAGATTGGGAGTTAAAATGTTGCGCCAAAGAGATTTGGGTTCGAATTCTACTTATAATTAACTCTAGATCGTTCTGTGATATGGGTTCTTGTAAATTTATTGAGAACTTCAGTTCTTTAGTGATTTCCACATGACTTATGTCATTGTAGCTTGCCATATGTAGGAGGATCGCCTTTTTCATGTCAAGTGGGTTTTCTGCGACAAAAACCTTTGGTTTTCGATTTTTGCTATATGCACTCATTGGAACTTCGATAGTTTCCTTTAATTCTGAGGTGCTTAGCAGTCGCCTTGCATATGGCCTGACTATAGTCACTGGAGTCGGGTAGGACGTGATTACATTTATGTATTCACCTTTTTCCATGAAAGATGAGTCATCTTTAACTTTCTCCCTGGTATGTTTAACTTCATAATTTTTATTATGATAAAATTCATATATGTCTATGTAATCACGCCATTCTATCAGTAATTCAGGCGGGTACTTATGAGGAATGGTGGAGTTAAATCCTCGGTTAGATTTAAATACTTCAGAAGAGATTTTTTTCAGACTGATTGCCGTCTCTTTTTCTTTGTCATAATTTTCTTCGGCAATTGTATTGATTATAGGAATGAGGCTTTCTCTACATTCAGATGCGCTTTGCTCCTCGACAACACAATTAACCAATTTTCTCTTAAACCTATAGAGACTTTCACTTTCATCAATTATACCAACAGCGACAATTTTTTTTGATACATTTTGATATAGTTCGATAATGCGCAAAAACTCATCTGGATACTGCTTCACTACGGATATTTTATATATTTCCTGTGCAATTATATTTCTCACTTCTGCAAGTGCGCTTAGATTTCGCTCTTGTATCATGTTTTTCATCAGTTCAGCCCTGCTGATTATCGTGATTAGCACCCAATCATAAGCGAAGAATCTCAGGAATAAAATGGGATTATAATCGATAAAAAACCTGATTTATTGGCTTCAATTTGGGCATATATTTTAATGCAGTGGTGAGGGAGGAAACAGGATTTCCATGCTTAGTCACTGAAAAACATGATATTTTAATAAAATTTGGAGGTTGTTATGAGCAATAACACTGGCATCCATGTATTCACCGATGAGTCGCTGGCTCTACATGATTACGAGCTGGCGCTGAAAGTAAACCAAGCAACAGCGACTCACGTAGCTAGAACGATCGTGAGTATGAATGCACCACAGCAACTGCGTTCGCTCAGTGCTGTCGGACGCAATGAGCTGATGTTTGATGATGAGACACTCTTGAAAATCATCAGCAATGTAAAAAAATAATGGGAGCGCGGGCGGCAGCAATTATTTCATAATGGCTGCCGCTGCCTTTTACTCTTACCACAAATCGTGACTGCAAGTGTGGCCAGTTCAAAGCAATATTTACCGTATAAAGGGATCACTGCGACAGTAGTCAGCGTCTAAACTGCTGGACTTTATACTTAATTATGTAGATCTAATGAAAATGGGATTGTTTGCGGTGCAATAACCATGTCCACAATCATCTCAGTTACTTACAGTGAATGCTAAGGACTTTGTTGATGTTCGTAACAGTAATGATATGTTCCTAATTAACCAATCCACCCAAGTATAAGCAACGTCCGCTTTTGGCACGGAGCTGCAATCTGATACGTAACAGGCGGCTAAGTGCGAACAGCGGAAATTGCTAACAGCATTCTGTGTTAGCAAACAGGGAGCAGGTCAGTTACGCAGGGCAATTACGTCATGGCTAAAGACAGCCAGATTCTTGCCGAGGCGGTGCTGGCGATTGATTATCGCTATCCAAAAGGCACGACCTTTGACTCATCTTCGGTGTCTGGTGAATTTTTCCTGGCGAAGCTTGCGGGGCGTGATCGGAAGGTGTTTGCTATGCCTGATCACCGTCATCGAGGCTCGGTCAGATGTCGTTTCGGCAATTGTGATGCCACTGTATTGCCGGATGCATTCATTCTGATTTTAACGTCACCAATGATGCAATGCATATGGCCTCCTTCGGCTTCCCGCTTTAACGGGTCGTCAGCCCGACTTCGCTAACCGGCGAACCGGTGAGCTACGCCGAACCGCCAGAAGCTGCGTTTCGGACCCGGCGGCGCGGATCTGAAGGCTAATTCTCGGTTCATTCACCTGGCGATTAGCCTGTGTGCTTTAAACGACTTGAGCTGGGACGGCTCATCGCCGGTATGAGCGGAGATTAGACATTGATTGAAGAAAATGCGCAAAAGAGAAAAAACCTTGGACATCAACCGCAACTTCTGCCGTTAAATACGTGTTAGCCTCTTCAAAGTTACGCGGGTCCAAAACTAATTATTTCGCCGATCGCTGATCCAACTGGGGGTGCTGTTACTCCTTTTCTTAAATCAATTCTCATCACCATGTCATCACCCTGAGTTTTTCCATTAATGAGATCAATTAAAGTCAATAGGTCCTCATGAAACTCACTAATAGTTTTCGGTTTATTGGGCATGTTTACGCTGCTGTGCTCCATGGTAAGCAGGTTAACTTTTGGAAATGTCATTCCATTAGGTAAATTTAGACTTCTCATTTTCAGAGCGGTTTTACTGTGCTCAAGGAATGGATGCAATTTTAACGTAGCTAGCAGCGAAATTATTTCTATAGGCAATTTTGTGGCATATTTGTTCAGGAAGTCATCGATTCCAGAACTGAATTTTGAGTTTTCCTGATCGATGTAGTTCCCCCATAACATCCTCCCTTTCCCGTATCTCGTTTCATCAGATAAAAAATCTTGCCTGCAAATTTGGTCATAGTAACTTTGATTGAACAGGTCCCGAGGATTAGCGATCAGAGTGTCACCATGCTGTGTTGTCGTGACCTTATAGGTTTCAGCAAGGCTCCCAAGAAATTCAATGACCACTGGCTTAAGAATCGTTAGCAGTTTAGAAAGGTTCTTCTCTTCAGTTTCTTTCTCTTCTTCTTGTCTGGCAAAGTCCTTCCTGTCACTTAATTGGTGGGAGATGGCATTCAAAAATAGGCCAATGAATACAACACCTAAAACCACCTGTGCTGATATGGTGAGAAGTAATGCAGAGGCGTCTAATTTTGGTGTGATATCACCATATCCTAAAGTTGTGATGGTCACGATGCTAAAATATAATGACTGTACGAAACTGATGGGTGAATGGTCAAAATCGTTTTTAAAACAAAAAGAGTATATAAAAGTGAATACGATAATGTTGATAAGGTAAAAAAATGTGTATACCAATGGAGAAAAAGAGGTTAATCCAGACCTTTTACCCCGGTTAGTTTTTTTCTCCACGATGCCGTCATGACTCATATCAGTTTCTTTCCTTCGTTTTTTTCGACATACGGAAGGCCTGTGAATCAGGCCATCCGTAGTTAGTGATAGTTTAAACCTGTACACTCTTACACCCGGGTCGATTATTCCTGGCGAACCAGACCACTACATGGTCGCCAGCTCGGCGATTTTGGACGCGACAACGGCCATGGTGTCTTCGCCCGTGTCTAAGCCACTACGTGAAGCAAGCAAAGGACTCACATTACGAAGTTCTTCATAGGTTGTGTTATGCACGATGGGCACAAGTTGGTTACCCGCTAAAAGTGCTGATAGCTCCTTGTCCGCAACGCCTTCTTTGGGAAGCCTGTTGAGCAACGCCGGCGTTACCAGCACAAGTCCGATCCGCGAATTTGCCAGTCCCTTATCAATGGCCCGCATCATCGGTACCCCTAGTCCGAGATCTTTCTCACTGAACCAGACTTTTACGCCAGCTGCTTCAAGTAAGTCATGTAATTCCTTTGCTGCGCCTTGCCTGTCATCCCATGCATGGCATAGAAAAACGTCGCGAAGATCGGGTTGCTGTGCTGCTCGTGTCTCAACGGTTTCACGTATCGGAGTAAGAGAGCGGATCTCGTTTGGTGTGTATAACACTGATGAACCTGCCGGAGACCATCGAGGTTTACTTCTGCTGAGTCCGGAAGAGTTACTTCCACCGCCTCCTCCATTGCCTCCGGAAGGAGAATAGGAAGTGCTGGAATAGGAGCGGTAGCTGCTAAAGCGACTTCCGCATGCTGGGCAATTTGCTCGTGCGCTTGCTGAGCGGTGTCCTTGTCTTGGCGCTGTGCATCTAGACATGTTTTAATGTTTCCATATGTAATTATAGGATTCATTAAGTTATCTTCATAGTGCCCGATTTTCAACCAATCCATCTCTTTTAACTGAATGGCTAGATGTCTGGGTAATATTAATAACTCTTTTTTATCAAGTTGTTATATCTGAAGGTATTCTTTGTTTTTGTAGGTGATAAGGTGAGGAATGGTCCTGATTACTCAAGTATCAGCCACTTTGCTTAGCGTAAAAATGCGCTCAAACCAGTCGCATCGTCAGTTAACAGGAAATAACTTATTCAGACGAGGGTTGCCGAATCCACTGCCCACAATGTGGAGGTCAGCGGCAGTCCTGATGTCGTGCTTTGTTGAGGGTTTCATTGAGCGGCTACATCGCTGTTTCCTGAGAGTTTTGGGATTAAGGGGGCGTACCCTATTGATCTGCTCCCCCGTTTATCCAACTAAATGTTATTAGCTACTTCCGTTTTTGGCACAGAACGGCCTATCAGCATTATAAAAGTATTCAGATATATATCATTCCTCTGAACATACCCGATTAACGGCAGAATCTCACGATTCTGCCGCTTTTTTATTATTTTTCACAGGAATAGTAATGAACAATTCTGAAGGTTTGAAGTCGTTTCAGAAATCGCTTTCTGACCTACCGCAGTGGGTATCGGCTGCTTGCGCAGCAGGGCCACTGGTACCTGCCGGTATCATAACATTAACACCAAAGACGACCAGGGCAGTCACGTCCGCCTGATAGTTCGCGATGCCGAAGTCCAGATGGTCTGGCGGGCATGGAACTTTGAATCGGATGCCAGTGAAAGCCTTAACCGTTATATCCGCAAGCCATGTATCTGTACGGACGTATCCACCCGCTGACCCCGAATCATTTACCAGCAACATTTAACCTTTCCGAACACACATTATTACCCCATACGCCAGCCATCGCCGCTGGCGTTTTTATTGATGGAGACATATCCATGACAACAGCGACACAAAACATTCTCGCATTTGCTAACGAGTCCGAATTTGAACTGACCGTAACGCAGGTACCCGACGAACAGCGTATCGGCTTCTGGCCGCAGCGCTTTGGCACCATCCCTCAGTGGATAACCCTGGAGCCGCGTATTTTCGCCAGGATGGACCGCTTTTGTGCAAATTACAGCGGCGGCATCTGGTCGTTTTACATCCTGAGCAACGGTGGTGCATTTATGGCCCCCGAGTCTGACAGTGATGAGATTTGGCGTCTGTTTAACTACATGAACGGCAACGATGCGGCTATGAGTGCAGAAGCCGCAGGTATCGCTGTCTGCCTGATTGAATACAGCCATCACGCCTGTCGCACCGAATGCGATGCTATGACGGAGCACTATTACCGCCTGCGGGATCACGCCCTGCGGCATCCTGAATCCAATGCCATTCTGCGCATTATTGATTAAGGATACTCATGATGGAACAGTTACTTATCCCACTGGCTCCTGTACTCCCACTGAGTGCTCAACGCACTGTGCAACATGCCCTGGCCCTGCTTGACAGCCACCTGCGCGAAACTGGCGTGGCGTTCACCTCCGCACAGGCCGCCCGCGACTGGCTGCGGTTGAAAATGGCCGGGCTTGAGCGAGAGGAGTTTATGGTGCTTTATCTCAATCAGCAGAACCAGTTGATTGCCCACGAAACCCTGTTTGCCGGTTCCATTAGCAGCACCGAGGTACATCCCCGTGAGGTGGTCAAGCGGGCCCTGTACTTTAATGCGGCAGCAGTGTTATTTGCGCACAACCACCCTTCCGGTGACACCACACCCAGTCAGGCCGATAAAGCTGTCACGCAGCGTCTGGTGCAGGCGCTCCAGCTCGTTGATATCCGTGTGCCTGACCACCTTATCGTCGGTGGCACGCAGATATTGTCGTTCGCTGAACACGGTCTGCTTTGAGGTATTACATGAAAATTATCAGTAAACGCCGGGCGATGACGATTTACCGTCAACATCCGGCCTCCCGTATTTTTCGCTACTGCACCGGCAGATACCAGTGGCGCGGCAGTGTCTGTCATTATACCGGTCAGGTAGTTCCTGACATTCCCGGCGTGCTGGCGGTATACGCCGAACGTCGTCAGGACCGCAACGGACCGTATGCCTGCCTGATGAGTATTACTCTGAACTGACAATAAAGAAGGTTATAAATGAGCAACATCACATGGGGCTTGCAGCGGGATATTACGCCACGCCTGGGAGCACGTCTGGTGCAGGAGGGGAACCGGCTGCACTATCTGGCTGACCGTGCAAATATCACCGATAAGTTTAGTGATGCCGAATGCCTGAAGTTGGATGTCGCATTTCCGCATTTTATCCGTCAGATGGAATCGATGCTGTCCACTGGTGAAATGAATCCTCGCCATGCCCACTGTGTCACCCTGTACCACAACGGTTTTACCTGCGAAGCCGATACCCTTGGTAGTTGCGGCTACGTATACATCTCCATTTATCCCACTCAATGCTAACGAACTTCGCAAGAACAAACATGAAAACTCAACCTACAACGACTCTGCGGGCGGCTAAACCATGCCCGTCACCAGTGATTGTCTGGCAAATACTACTTACACACCTTCTGGATTAGCACTATGGCCTAGCACTTAACGACACGCCATTCCACGACGACGCGGCCATTCAGGAACATATCGAAGCAGGGATAACTCTAGCCGATGCGGTGAATTTTCTGGTCGAAAAGTACGAACTGGTTCGTATAGACCGGAAGGGATTTTCATGGCAAGAGCAGACCCCGTATATTTCCGTAGTTGATATTCTGCGAGCAAGGCGCTCTACCGGATTGCTAAAAGCTAACGTGAAATAAACGCTTAAATACAGAGCAGACTAAAGGAAAGCAAAATGCTAATCTCACAGACGAAGAGACTTCTACTCTAACCTCCCCTCCCCTGCAAAATACCTGACATTTTCTTTTAGGACCAACAATGGGACCAAAAATGAAAATTGAACTGAAGATTACAATCTATTTAACAACAAGTTACACAACCAATTCAGACTCCGCCAGCCACCAAAATTCTCCATCGGCGATCACCAGAGTCGACTGATGAAGTCCTGAAAGCCCGTACGGCGCAAGCCCTGCGGGCTTTTTTGTACCCTCAACATGTCCCGCGAAGTCCGTAAAATTTCCCGGCGACACAGCAACATCACGCCATTAAACATAATTTCTCTCATGCTCAATAAGCCATTCTTTGCGTGAAATCCCCCCTCCGTAACCTGTCATCGCACCATCTTTTCCAATTATCCTGTGACAGGGGATCACAATCGCAATCCGGTTGGCACCATTAGCTGCAGCGACGGCGCGCACAGCATTGGGCTTATTAAGCCGTAGTGAAATGGCCTGATAGTGTGAGGTCAGTCCATAGGGAACAGCACGCAACGCATGCCAGACGGATTGTTGAAAATCACTGCCCGGAGCATCTAAAGCGAGATCGAACTGTCGGCGCGTTCCGGCAAAATACTCGCCGATCTCTTTTACTGTCTGCCGGGTATGGCTGTTTTCGCCGGTGACGATTCTGGCGTTAAATAAACGCTTGATATCGCGAAATTCTGTTTCTAACATCCGGCGATCGGTAAACTCCAGCAGACAGACTCCCCGCTCTGTCGCGCAGACAAACATCGGTCCAAGCGTCGTGGTAAACCGGTGAATGACTATCACCTGGGTTGCCTGAGTCGGCGCTGCGCCAGTAAGACGCTTGTAGGTATAACCAAAGCCGCTCAGCGATTCATAGCCATTATCCAGCGCAACGTCAGTCGCCGCTCGTCCACTTTTCAGCTCCTGCAGGGCAACGTTCACCCGCTGCATTCGCTGGAAAGCCTGAAAAGTGATGCCGTGATGTTGCAGGAACCAGCGCCTTACCCGCTCCGGGCTGATGCCATGCTGACGAAGCTCCGCGTCTGCTACACGGGATTTGATATCGCGCCTGACAAGCGCAAGCGCCTGCTCAACGAATAATGGCGCGCTGTGCGCATTTTCCGCAGGTCTGCAGACCTTACAGGGACGAAAGCCGTCCGCCAGGGCAGATTTGGCATCTTTATAAAATTCGACATTTTCGCGTTTGGGTTTTCGCGCCCGGCATACCGAAATGCAGAATACGCCCGTGGTTTTGACGCCAACAAAAAACACGCCAGTGTAGTCTGAAGCACGTTCAAGTAATGCCTGATACCAGATATCACACAGATTTTTATCGGTTATTTTCATCACCAAAAAGTCCTTCAAACGTCTGACGAGATCGGATCGCATGCATGACATCAGTCAGCGTTGACTGCATCGCTGAATGAACAAAATTGCCCATTGAAATGCGGCTTACCCCTGCCCGTTTCAGCCTGTCGAATGACGGAAGATCGGGCATAGACATGACATTCAGAGGTAAACCCGTTGCCTCTGTAATGAGGCTGATGTCTTTCTCTGACGTGAGGCAGGGAACAAAAAGGCCGTCAGCACCTGCAGCTTTATAGCGTTGACCCCGTAATATTGTCTCCTGCAACGCGTCTTTATGCCCGAGCAGGTACGTATCAGTCCGGATGTTCAGGAACAGGCTATAATTTTCGCTTCTCAGCGTATCGCACACTGATCTCAAATTACGGGAAAAATCAGAGGCATCGTCAAGCTGACGCACCCCGTTTATGACTCGGCTGTCTTCGAGGTTAACGCCTGCGACGCCTGTCTGAGCAAGGCGCCGCAGATTGTCTGCTATCTCTTCGGCTGAATCACCATACCCTGCTTCCATGTCAACGCTCAATGGCAGGCTGCTGGCAGCCCGGATCCGGGTGACCATATAAAACAACTCATCAAACGGCACTCCCTGCCCGTCGTCATATCCCAGTGTGGACGCTATAGCTGCACTGGACGTTCCAAGAACCTGGTAGCCTGCTTTTGCGCTGCGACAGCACTGGCGGCATCCCAGACGTTGGCGATAAGAAGAGGCTCATGCTGATAGTGGCGTTCTGCAAAGTTCATATTCATATCCTCTCGATAGATTGAAAATGAATCTAAGCACTCAGGAAGAACCTCACAACCGAAATTCAGACGACCATTTTTTAGCAAACGTCGTCTGAACATGGGGGGCGGAACAGACCAAAACCTTTCAGGCCCGGGCTCCGGCTTTCAGCATGGCTAAGCAGACGAGGCTCTCCCACATGTTCCCCGGTGAAAGCATGGAGCAGGTGACCCAGTATTCCGGCGAACACAATACGCTGAGCCATGATCTCGTCATAGTAGAGAGGGTCTACCACAACGACAAAATCAAGATCGGAGTATTGATCGAACCCGCCATGAACAAGCGAGCCGCCAGGGAGAAGGGAGTGAATCTGCGATCATTCCACCACAATCACTACGTCCAGCCCTGACAGAGCTCATTCATCTTCTCGCTTGAGAAGCTATCCTCTCCCTTTGACCAACATCAACGACACCGCCCCTCCCCCTATGGAGAATAAAAAAACACCCCTACCCAGCGCTACGGAATAGCCGCTCAACCCGGAAGGAACTCCACCATGTACAGACCCATAACCGTCATCATATTCATTCTCCTGACGCTCGCTGCCCTCGCGGAAATAGGCGTTTTATCCTTTGGATAATCCTCAGGCTAAATACCTCTCATCAGGGCATGTTGATCTCATTACAGTTTTTTCCTAAAGCCATCCCGTTTCGCCTGTGCCATGCTGAACCACGCTCATAACCGATAACGTTAAATGAGGATATTATGAAAAAAACAATTATCGCATTATCTGCCGTTCTGCTGGCTTCCCCAGTATTTGCTGCGACCACACATGCAACTGACGATACCGTCGCGGCGGCGAACGCAAACGCCAACGAGGCGAAGCAAAAACTGCACGAAGAGCAGAACAAAGGTGAAGAGCTGAAGCTGAAACAGAAGCATGCTGCGGAAGGTAAAAGCGAAAGCTTTGGCAGCAAGGTCAGCGAAGATTCCCAGAAAGCCTGGCATAAAACCAAGGAAGGCACCGAGAAAGGGTGGGATGCCACCAAAGAAGGCGCGGAGAAAGGCTGGAACAAAACCAAAGAAGGTGCCAGCGAGCTTGAAAAGAAAGTCACTGAGTAAGTCGTTATACTCACGAAAAGGTCGCGCTTGCGGCCTTTTTTATTTCTTCGAATATAATGAGCACCTCAGGCGTTTACGCAGTGCGCACTTATCGGAGAAACCACTATGTATCGCCTTTTGGCCTTTCTGACCGTTCTGCTGTTATGCCCTTCCCTGCATGCTGCCCCGAAAAGCTACCTTATCGACACCGAAAACACCGCCATTCGGCTCTCGTGGCACGCCTTCGGCGGCATCCTCTCCTGGGCGACGTTCAGCGGCGTGACGGGTGCCGTAACGCTCAATCCGGATAACGACGTTGACGACCACATCCACGTCACCATTCCCGTAGCAACCCTGGTGGCCTCAAACACGCTGCTCGCCTGGCAATTAAAAAGCGACATGTTTTTTGATGCGGAGCACTATCCGACCATCGAGTTCATCAGCTCGCGCGTGGTCGCCCAGGGCGCCGGACGGTTCAGGGTGTTCGGCACGCTGACCGTTCGAAACATTGCCCGGCCGGTGATCCTGGAGGCGGTGGTGAAAGACCCGCATGCGCAGGCCCTCACCCTGGATGCCACCACCGCGATATCACGCGCGTCCTACGGGATGGATAAGTTTGCCCTGGTCGTGGACGATCGTATTGCCATCGCCATTGCGATACAGACTAACAAGGTGCCGTCATCCTGAGATCACGCGCTGCAGCCGCTCAGCGTTTCCCCGCAGGTGAGACGGCGGGTTGCGGCCAATCAGGACAAACTGATAGCCCGCCTCCTGCCACCACGCCAGGTTCATGCTGTGCCGCTGCTCCTGTTGGAGCGAGGCCGTCGTCTTCTTATCAACAGGCGAAATACAGAGGGCCATCGGGCCGTAGTCGGCGTTGATCCAGGCTATCTGCGCGATAGACGTCGTTTCATAGCGCAGCATGCGCACCATTTTAAGCTCTGCCCCCTGCAGGGTAAGCTGCGACAGGTTTAGCGTCATGCCGATGTCCTGCGCGGCCCGTTCCAGCCCGCGCTGCAGAACCGGCGTTGCGCTGTCCATATCCAGCAGCGTCTCGACGCTGTACAGGGACATATATTGCGCTTCGAGGTCGCGGATATGGGCGTTCTCATCCGCAGGCGCAGCTGAGGGACGCAGCAGATACCCCAGCCCGGAACCCACCAGCAAAAAGCTGGCCGAGGCGGCGATCAGCGCCCGTCGGCTGACGCCAGCCGCCGTCGAGACCTGCGGGTCGGGAAGTGCCGCGAGACGCGCCTGCATCCTCTCAAGAGGCGCATCATCCAGCAGGGAGGCAAACGCCCCGGCGTAATCCTGGCTGCTTTTCATCAGTTCGTCGGTTCGCCCGGCGAGGCGTTCGTCACATTTTAACTGTTCTTCAAATAACTGCGCGTCGGCGCGACACATCTCGCCATCTATCCAGGCCACGATGGCGTCGTCGTTATAGGGCGGTGCAAAACGGTGCGCGTTCAAGAGCGTTTCTCCTTTACCGGAGGCAGTGCGTCAGCGGATTTGGCAAGCCGAGCCCGCGCCGTCGCCAGTCGGCTCATCACGGTACCGATCGGCACCGCCAGAGTCTCCGCCGCCTCCTGGTAGGTAAAGCCTTCGACATAAACCAAAAATACCGCGTTGCGCTGGGCTTCGGGCAGCGCGTTCACGCGCTGCATCACCTTCAGGTAATGCAGGCGCGTCTCATCCTGTTCGCGGGTGTCGGGCGCCAGCAGCTCGTCGCTGGGAACAAATCCCTGCCCCTGGCGAACGTGTCGTGCCCGAAGCTCAGAGATCCAGATGGAGTGCAGGATCGCGAACAGCCACCTGTCGATGCGCGTGCCAGGCGTATACTGGCTGCTTCTTTCAAGCGCACGCACGCAGGTGGACTGGACCAGCTCTTCGGCGATATCCCTGTTTCGCGACAGCACCAGCCCATAGCGCCAGAGGCGCGGCAGGTGTGCGGCAAGCTGTTGACGAACCTCACGGGTTGCGATGGGTTTTCCCTCCACGAGAAGATCAGGATTCCGGATGTCCATTAATGGCAGCCTGCAGGTCACGGTACTCCTCGCAGGACTGGCCACAGATTCCGGCAATGACCTTCAGCTGTTCTTTCGCGAGGTCGGGACGTCCTTTCACCATCCACGCTTCACCGAGATACTCCCGGGCTTTGGCGTAATCCGGGGCGATAGCCAGCGCGCGCTGGTAGTAACCAATCCCTTCGTCCGTTCGGCCCAGTTTGCGCGTGGCGAACCCGCGATAGTTCCACGCTTCAGCCGTGTTGCCATTCTTCAGCGAATCCAGCAGGTTCAGCGCCGCCTGGTACTCGCCTTTCTTCGCGAGATGGTACGCATAGTTGGTTTTGTCCTGGTCGCTGAGGCTGCTGCTCTTGTCCGGCACGCATTTCTGCGTGGCGCTGTCATACACCTGTCCGGAAGGACAATCAGGCGTTTTGCTCTCGGTACTATTATTGCCCATGGCCAGCGCCAGCGGGGACAGCAAAGAAAAAATCAGCACCGGGATCAAACGAAACGAGGTTTTGTGCATATAAAACTCCAGGGTGAGTGGGGAGTGACGTCAGTAAACGTCCGGGTGAGGATTTTTATTCATTCTTCGGTGAATTTTTTCTGTCCTAAAACCCTGCCTGCACTTCAGTTGTAAAGGTAATAAACCAGGTTATTTTTTGTTTTCTCGTTATTATTCCTTGCGCCCATTAGCAGAGTTTTAACCCTGTACAAGAATATATTTCATTACCTAAGTGACATAATATATCTTACATCAAAAACGTTACCCTAACTTAAACACACATTAAGCGCACTTAAATAATAACGTTTGGCATGATATTTAAAATGCTCCCTACCAATTATCATACTGGGTCGTAAACGTTAAATAACAGAACCACAAAATAAAACAAAAAGACACTAAAAACAATCACATAAAAACAACAATTATAAAAAAGAGCAATCCATTAATGCCCCACTCATTGTTTACATCTTTATTTACCAAAGCTTAATTTGCACAACCCTCATTTTCTGTCTATATCATTTTTATATTCCAGAAACCAATTCCTCTATTAATTACAGGGTTTTATAAAACACAAAATACCCATTAAACGGTTTTTTCATAAGTCATTAGATTCGCTCTGATGTTGCCACTCTGACGCATGGCGGGCATCGTGCGCGCTGAAATCTACGGTGAGCGCTGTTTTATAACAGCAACTGCGCCGGGGGCGCCCTTTACCTTCAGCAGAGATGGCCCGTCTTGCTCGCCGTTCATGACACTTCTGCTGGAGTAATAACAAAATGAGCCAAATCTCTGTTATTTCAAAACTTACTGGCGTAGAAACGACCCTGGAAGGTACACAGGTTACGCTGAACCATTCCTCTGTCGTTGAGCTTCACGTCGAGCGAGCGAGCGTCTCACACTTCGCGCGAAGTGGTAACGACCTGCTGGTGACATTGCACTCCGGCGAGGTGATCACCCTTAAAAACTTCTATGTGGCGGACGCGCAGGGCGTGAGTCAGCTGGTTCTGCAGGACAGCAACGGCGCGTTATGGTGGATTGAAGATCCGACCGGGGCCGCCACGTACGAATCTATCGCGTCCACGGACGTGCTGCTTGCGGCGTCAGGAAGTGACGCCGGTGGCGCCGCCATCTGGCCATGGGCCCTGGGTGGTATTGCCGCTGCAGGGGGCATCGCGGCCGCGGCAAGTAGCGGCGGCGGTGGCGGCGGCGGTGGCAGCAGTAACAATTCGGCCGATCCGGATACGACTGCACCAAATGCACCTTCCGGCCTTAAGTTCTCCTCAGACGGTAAAACCGTCACCGGTTCCGCCGAACCCGGCAGTACCATCACGCTGAAAGACGCGAACGGCAACGTCATTGGCACAGGAAAAACGGGCAGCGACGGCAACTTTAGCGTCTCCCTCGGAACACCGTTGACCAACGGCGAGCAGGTAACTGCCACCGCAACGGATAGCGCCGGGAATACCAGCCAGGGTTCAAGCATCACCGCACCGGATCTCACCGCACCCGATGCACCAACGATTGGCAGCGTAATCGACGATATCGCCCCTCAGACGGGGACGGTGACCAACGGCGGCAGCACCAACGATCGGCGGCCGCAGCTCTCCGGCACTGCCGAAGCGGGCTCCACCGTGACGATTTATGACGGCGGAATAGCCATTGGCACCGCAGTCGTCGCCAGCAATGGCACATGGACATTCACCCCGTCCGTCGACCTGAATGAAAGCACCCACCAGATTACCGTACGGGCAACCGACGCCGCCGGCAACACCGGACCAGCCTCACCGGTATTCACCCTCACCGTCGATCTCACCCCTCCGACAGCGCCCACCGCGATTGTGCTGCTCGACGATACGGGCCTTATCCGAGGAACAATCACGTCGGGCGTGCCTACCGATGCCTCGCAGCCGATCCTGGCGGGAACGGGCGAACCCGGTGGAACCATCACCATTTACGATAACGGCGTGGCGATTGGCACAACGACGGTGCTGCCTAACGGTACCTGGAGCGTTACCCCAGGGGGCCCGCTCCCGGACGGAACGCACTCGATCACCGTCACTGAAACCGATGCCGCCGGAAACCAGAGTACGGCCTCTGAGCCTATCATCTTTACCGTGGACACCACGCCGCCGTCAGCCCCAGGAAACCTCGTGGTGTCGAATGATGGCGGCACCATCAGCGGCATCGGAGAAGCAGGCAGCACGGTGACCATCCGTGAAGGCGATTTCACCCTTGGCACAGTGGTTGTTGATAGCCAGGGGAACTTCAGCCTGACGCTGAGCCCGCCGAGGATCAACGGCGAAATCCTGACCGCTGACGCCACCGACACGGCGGGCAACACCAGTCCGACCACCTCCGCGGCGGCACCGGACATTACCCCGCCGCAGACCCCGGTCATCCTGTCGGTGATTGATGACGTGCAGGCCACCACCGGCCCGGTGGCCCAGAATGGGCTGACCAACGACCGGGCACCGACCGTGAACGGCACGGGCGAGGCAGGTTCGACCATCACGATTTATAACGGCAGCGATGCCCTCGGTACGGTGGTTGTTCCCTCCTCCGGCCAGTGGAGCTTTACGCCGCCCACACCGCTGACCGACGGCACCTGGGTGCTGACCGCGAAGGCGACGGATCCCGCCGGTAACCCGAGCGGGATATCAAACACGTGGACAATTAACGTTGACGGGACGGCACCTGGCGCCCCGGTGATTTTACAGGTTGTAAACGATATTCCAGGGCAGACCGGCGCGATCGACGTGAACGGGACCACCAACGACGCCACCCCGACGCTCAGCGGTACCGCTGAAGCAAACGCGACGATCAGCCTGCGCGTGGACGGTGTTGAAATTGGTACAACCGTCGCCAATGGCCTCGGCGTATGGAGCTTTACCCCTTCCTCCCCAATCGGCGAAGGCCCCCATGCTCTGACCGCCGTCGCGACCGATGTGGCAGGCAACCCCGGCCCCGTCTCCAACACCTGGACTCTGACGGTTGACAGCGTCGCGCCTGCGGCGCCGGTCATTACCCAGGTGCTGGATGATGTGCCGGAGCGCCTCGGCGCGCTCAATTCTGGCGACAACACCAACGACACCACGCCAACGCTCAGCGGCACGGCTGAACCGGGCTCAACTGTTACCATTCGCCTGGATGGTGCCAATCTTATTACGATCCCGATCGACGGCAGCGGCACCTGGACCTATACCCTTACCACGCCGCTTGGCGAAGGTCCTCATACCTTTAGCGTCGTCGCCACCGACGCGGCGGGTAACACCAGCCAGCCGTCAGACGACTTTACCCTGAACGTTGATATCACTGCGCCAGCGGCGGCCACCATCGTCACCGTGACCGACGACGTCGGCGGCGTACTGGGTTCGCTCAACAGCGGCGATACCACGGATGACACTCGCCCCCTGCTGCAGGGCACCGCCCCTGCAGACACGGTGATCACCGTCTATGACGGCACGACTCTGCTCGGCACCGCCACCCTCAACGGCAGCGGCGGCTGGAGCTTCACGCCCGTGACCCCGCTCACCGACGGTCCGCATTCCCTGACGGTGCACGCCACGGACGCCGCGGGCAATACCACCATCTCAACGCCATTTGAACTGACGGTGGATACCGTTGCGCCTGCCACGCCGGATATCCCGGCCATTACCGTCAATCCTGACGGCACAACAACGCCGCTGAATCCGGGCGAAACCACCCGCGACACCACGCCGACCCTGAGCGGTACCGGCAATCCGGGTGATACCGTGACGATCTACAACGGCGGCGTCAAAATCGGCGACGCGGTCGTGGACAATACCGGCAACTGGAACTGGACGCCTCCATCCCCCCTGGCTGGCGGCACCTATGACATCACCCTGACCGTCACTAACGTCGACGGCACGGGCAACGAAAGCGCCCCATCGCAGCCGGTTACTATCACCATTGATACCGAGGCGCCGGCTACGCCTGCGGCACCGATCGTCACCGACAGCGTCACCCAGATCACCGGCCCCGTCCCCAATGGCGGCACCACCAACGATCCGCGCCCGGTGCTGAGCGGCACCGGTACGCCAAACGACGTTATCAACATCACTGACACCGTTAACGGTACACCGACCGTTGTAGGCACCGTCACGGTAGACAGCAACGGCAACTGGAGCTGGCGTCCCGGCAGCGACATTGCCGAGGGCAGCCACGCCTATACTGCCACCGCCACGGATGAAGCGGGCAACGTCTCTGACCCGTCGTCAGCGATTACGATCATCGTGGATACCCTGGCGCCGGATACACCGGTGATTAGTGCAGTGGGCGGTGCGCCTGATGGTGGCTTTATCACAGATACCACGCCGACAGTGGGCGGAACCGGCGTTAACGGTGAGACGGTGATCGTCTACAACAACGGCGTCGAATTGGGCCGTGTCGTGGTGGTGAACGGAGAATGGAGCCTGACGCTGCCAGCGCAAACGGACGGCCCACTGAACATTACCGTAGCGGGCGTGGACGCAGCGGGCAACCTCAGCGCGCCGAGTTCGGTCTTTACCGTCACGCTCGACACCGTTGCGCCCGGGATACCGCAAATTAATGCCGTCTCAGACAGCCAGCTCACCAACAACGTGCTCTACACCCGCGACGGTACGCCGACCCTAACCGGGACCGGCGAGCCCGGCACTACCGTTATCGTCTCCGTCGACGGTACCGCGTCAGGTGTGCCGATCACGATCCAGCCGGACGGCAGCTGGAGCTGGACCGCAGGCACAACGCTCCTGGATGGTTCGCATACCTTTACTGTCTCGTCAGTCGATCAGGCAGGCAATCCGTCAAACGGTTCAGCGTCACTGAGCGTGACGGTGGATACCCAGGACCCAACCGCACCGGGCAATCTAAGCCTTGCTCCAGAAGGTACACCGCTGACCGGTAACGCCGAAGCAGGTGCACTCATCACCGTTAAGGATAGTGGCGGTAACGTCATTGGTACCGGGGTGGCGACCGGCGGCAGTTTCTCCATTGCGGTCAGCCCGGCCCCGCAGGATGGTGCGACCCTGACCGTGACCGCGACCGATGCTTCCGGACGTACCAGCGTTGATGCAACTTATAACGTCACCGGTACGCTTCCGAATCTTCCTGACGTGCCCGTGATCGTGACCATCAACGATGACGTCGACCCAATCATTGGCGACGTGAAAGGCAAAACGACCAACGACACCACCCCAACCCTCACCGG
>OKVW01000658.1_pt1 | contig 18659 bp, 18 predicted proteins | sample 1606991 | NCBI WGS metagenome assembly OKVW01 (sample SAMN03281021, study PRJEB24777) | human gut metagenome | isolation source: fecal sample PR177 from 1 month old male Malay infant, vaginal delivered...
GCGGTTGAACAAGGCCGTAAAGCGGCGGAGTCCGATCCCAACTGTTTCTTTATCGATGATGAAAACTCGCGCACCCTGTTTTTAGGTTATGCCGTTGCCGGACAGCGTCTGAAAACGCAATTTGAGCAACAAGGTCGCGTGGTGGATGCCAGTCATCCGCTGTTTGTGTATCTGCCATGCGGCGTGGGCGGCGGACCGGGTGGGGTAGCGTTTGGCCTGAAACTGGCGTTTGGCGATAACGTGCACTGCTTCTTCGCTGAACCGACGCATTCCCCCTGCATGTTACTGGGCGTCTATACCGGACTGCATGATGGTATTTCCGTCCAGGACATCGGTATCGATAACCTGACCGCAGCAGACGGATTAGCTGTCGGTCGCGCCTCGGGTTTTGTGGGCAGAGCGATGGAACGCCTGCTGGATGGACTGTACACCCTTGACGATCAGACGATGTACGACATGCTGGGCTGGCTGGCGCAGGAGGAGAACATTCGTCTGGAGCCGTCAGCGCTGGCGGGAATGGCCGGACCTCAGCGCGTCTGCGCATCCACTGACTATCAGGAAATGCAGGGCCTCAGCGCAGGCCCGTTGCACAACGCGACACACGTTGTCTGGGCGACGGGCGGCGGAATGGTCCCGGAAGCGGAAATGGCGCAGTACCTGGCAAAAGGGCGTTAACCCTCTTCAGCGCAGCATTGCCATCAGCTCTGCCGGTGAGCGATGCTGCCTGATGAGATCGCGCATGACACGCATATAGGGCGCGGAATGGTTAATGAATCCACGGTAGCCCGCACAGAGCGCACTTTTCCCACTGTCATCCCGATGCTTTGGACAATCGCCATCGCAAAAACGAAAGACTGAACAGTTCCGACACTCCGCACCGGGTGTCGGTTTTTGTGCAGAATGCGAGTGACCGCACCACACGTTCAGCATGACATCGAAAAGCCGGACAGAGACACGTCCAATATCTTCACGCACCCAGATATCAAATACGGCGGTAAGAAAGGCTCCCCATGCCTGCGGCTCGACCGATTCTGCCGTCAACATGCCGCGCTCATCCCGCTCAACAAGTGGAACAAACTGGAGTGAAGCGCCGCTCTGGCGAAGTTGCTGATACACCTGTTCGGGTTGTTGACTGTTCTGGCTATCCACCAGTACAGAACAGGCAGAGGTATCATTGTAAAAGCAGTAGCGGCAATCCTGGGGACAATGAGAAAGTGCTGGCGTTGCCGTAACCTGACATCCTGTCATGTGAAATTCCCGAAAAATACGATGAGTTGGCGAATGTGCGTTACAGCAAACAGTATTGCGAGAGATAACACCGCGAGGGAGATCATAAATTTGTCACGAACCGCACGAGATTGGGAAAAATCTGGGTGCGTAACATCCATCAGGTTGCGATTGCGGGTATAACGCCAGAGGATCAGCGCCGCAATAGCCAGCACCACCAGCGAGATCCAGAACAGATATCCCGCCTGATGCCAGCTGTGTTTTACCGCCAGCGCCATCAGTGCGGTATAACCGAGCAGCGTGCGGAACCAGGCCAGCGAGGTGCGCTCGGGTTGCAGGCCGGGATCGGCCATGCGGCGAGCCTTACGGCTATCCGGCATACAGCACCAGTAGCATGACAACAGCCGCCACCACCATTAACAGCAGACTGACCATCAACAGGCTGCGGGTGTAAGGTAAATCTTCCTTCAGACGCATCGCCTTTTCATTGCGCAGCCAGCGCAGATAACCGTAAATCGCCAGACCTCCGGCGAACAGGCACAGCAGTAGCGCCAGCAGTTCACGAATGACCGGAGTGGCGAAATCGGGAGCTAACTGGTCAAGGCCCACGCCCGCGGCCAGAAAACCCAGGGCGGTGCGGATCCAGGCTAAAAATGTACGCTCATTGGCCAGAGAGAAGCGGTAATCCGGCGCTTCGCCGAGGCGAGAAAGTTTCATGGGTATTCCTTGTCGGGCTGTAAGCTGGCTCCAGAATAGCCTAAATCGACAGGAACGAGGAGACCGGCATCGGCTGATGCCGGTCCGAAGGTTTAGTGTAATTCCGGCCAGTAATCTTTATTGGCTACAATCAAATCATCGAGAATGGCTTTCGCTACGGACGCGCTCGGTACCGTTTTCGATAAGGTGATCGCCTGCCAGAGCTTCTGATACGAACGCTGTTCCCAGGCATCCACCACCAGTTTTTCAACCGCCACCTGCTGGCTCATCAGTCCTTTCTGGAAGTGCGGAATATCGCCTACGGTTAGCGGTTCCGGGCCGTTATGTCCCACCAGACATGGAATTTCCACCATGGCTGTTTCATCAAAGTTATGAATTGCCCCGTTGTTTGGCACAATCAACAGCATGCGTTCCTGGGTATTGAAGGCGATCGCCGCCGCCAGATCGACGATGTAGGAAGCATGTTCATCAATTTCCAGTTCCCCCGCAGAAGAATGACCCGCATTGATAATCGCCCGGCATGAACTGAAAACATGCTTCTCACGGTGATCCATCACTTCGTTGGCGCGGGTGCGTTCCGGGTTAGAGTGCGCCACCACATAGTCCGGGAAGAGATAATATTTCAGGTACGTGTTCGGCATGGTTTCCGGATCGAGCGCCTGCACATCTTTGGCCTTGGCAAAGGTGTCATTCCAGCTTGCTTCAGTATGCGCATCGTCAGAAGGCGGCACATAGCCATTTTTCGCCACATATTCACGGAGTTTCGGCATCAGATCGTTTCCGTTCAAATCTTCAATCGACGTCCACCAGCCAAAATGGTTCAGGCCATAGTAACGAACACGCATTTGTTTACGATCTTTGAGGCCAACAATCTGCGCCATGCGCCCTTCAATCCCGATCGGCATATCGCAGATATTGAGAATTTTGGCATTCGGCCGTAAACGACGGGTCGCTTCCGCCACAATCGCCGCCGGGTTGGAGTAGTTCAGCATCCAGGCATTAGGCGAGTATTTTTCCATATAATCCACCAGTTCCAGCACGCCGCCGATGGAACGCATGCCATAGGCTATCCCGCCGGGACCGCAGGTTTCCTGGCCCAGAACACCGTGGCGTAACGGGATTTTTTCGTCTTTTTCGCGCATCGGGTATTTTCCTACGCGAATGTGCGCCATCACGAAATCTACATCGGTAAAGGCGGTTTCGGGATCGGTGGTGTAACTAAATTCAATTTCCGGCGCCTGCTCCTGAAGAATGATTTTGCACGCCTCGGCAATCACCTCCTGGCGCGCCCCGTCGTTGTCATAAAATTTCAGCGAACGCAGGGGAAACCGGTCCTGATTAGCCAGTAACATCAGTACGATGCCAGGCGTAAAAGTACTCCCGCCGCCTGCGATTACCACCGAGAATTTTTTCATGATACTGCCTCCGTCATGGGGATCTGTTCGTTTGATAAAGAAGATTTCATTAGCGTTTCGAGCTGCTCGCGAACCTGAGGAACATGCAGGCCGACAATCACCTGGATACCGTTGCCGCTACGCACAACGCCGTGTGCGCCGAGCGCTTTGAAGACGTCATCACTTTGGGTTTTTGCCATGTCAACCAGGGCGATACGTAACCGGGTGGCACAGTTGTTAATACTTTCGATATTGGCAGCGCCGCCGAGCGCCTGGAGCAAACCGGCAGCCAGGCCTGCCTGGGTATCTGGAGTGGCTGCGGCGCTGGTTTTACCGCGCGCGGCCTGGTAATCCGCTTTGCTGTAGAGTTTGATTTCACTCTCTTCACGGCCTGGCGTATTGAGGTTGAAACGCAGGATCAGGGCGCGAAAGATGACGAAGTAGAGGCCCGTAAAACAGACGCCAACGGCAATCTGGATAAACATCATGGACGCATGGTTGTGGAACATCGGTATCCAGTTTTGCGGCAGGAACTGATCCAACAGACCACCGCCAAAATTGCCTACCACGCCGCATATATACATCACTGTCGCCATTGAAGCTGCCAGCACCGCGTGCACGGCAAAAAGCAACGGCGAGATAAACAGGAAGGTGAATTCCAGCGGTTCGGTAATCCCTACCAGCATGGCTGTTAACGTTGCCGGAATCAGCAAACCAGCCACTTTTACACGGTTTTCCGGGGCGGAAGTATAGTAGAGCGCCAGCGCAATGCCGACGGAGCCAAAGACTTTCGAGTTGCCATGAAGCGCAAAACCGCCTTCAGGGAACAGGACTTTCAGGGGTTCAGTACTCTGGCTGAATTCCTGCAAGTGCTGCGCCCAGTAAACCTGAATGCCACCTTCCACCACCGCCGGGCCAAAAATGAACGGACCATAGACAAAGTGGTGTAAACCGGTTGGGATCAGGATACGTTCGAGGAAAATATACACCCATACGCCCAGGGCGCCGGCAGAGCGCAAAAATGCCTGTAACGATTCGATACCCATTTGTACTTTTGGCCACCCCAGCAGAGTGAGCCAGGCACAGGGAATCATCACCAGGAAGGCAATGATGACCACAAATGACGATCCCTGGAAAATGCCGAGAAAAACCGGCAGCGGTTTATCGAAATAACGGTTATGCAGCGCAGTGACAATGCCTGAAATGACAATCGCGCCGATAATGCTGGTATCCAGCGTTTTAATCCCGGCTATCATGGTCAAACCGCTACCCGCGGTCGGGTCAACGCTGAAATCGACACCAAAGAAATGACCCCAGGTCATCCCCATCGCATTGATAAAGTAATTCCATGTCAGAAAGCTGACCAGCACAGCGAGGCAGGCGCGACCCTGAGCCTGTTTCGCCAGACCAATGGGCAAACCCACCGCGAAAATCAGCGGCATATTGCGGAACACCGCCCAACCGCCTTCTTCAATAATGGTCACAATTTGCGCGAACAAACTGTTGGGATCGGTAAGCGCTTCACCCACAAAAAGCGGGTTACGGAGCATGATTGCGATACCCACCACAATACCGGCAAAGGGAAAAAGCAGTACCGGGGTGAACATCGCGCCACCAAAGCGTTGTATTTGACTGAGCATCTTCACATCCTCATATAACAACCAGTAGGGAATGGCCTTTTTTGTAGTGATTGCTGGCCTGATACGAGAATAGGAAGTTGCGATCATCGGAACATGACATGTCGCTGCGATTCGTGATCGCTTTCATGGTTTTAATTTCACCAATGAGGTCTACTTTTTTAATAAAATTTAGACATCTATGGTTTTTTATGGCGGTGTTTAAAGGGAAAAAGAGGTCTGGTAGTGATCTACAAATCGATAGCCGAACGACTACGAATTCGTCTGAACTCTTCCGATTACATGCGGTCTCGCGGATGACGATCCGTAAAGCCATAGACGTGCTGGTGGAGTGGGGTTTAGTTGTGCGGCGTCACGGTAGTGGAACCTACGTGGCGCGCAAAGATGTCCATCATGAAACCTCCAACCTGACCGGGATGGCGGAAATACTGAAGCAACAGGGCAAAGAGGTGACCAGCCAGGTGCTGGTTTTCGAAGTTATGCCTGCGCCACCGGCGATTGCCAGCCAGCTACGCATTCAGATTAACGAACGCATCTATTTTTCACGCCGCGTACGCTATGTTGACGGTAAGCCCTTAATGCTTGAAGACAGTTATATGCCGGTAAAACTCTTTCGCAATCTTTCACTTGCCCATCTTGAGGGGTCAAAATTCGATTACATTGAGAATGAGTGCGGGATTACGATCAGCGGTAATTATGAAAGTCTGTCACCTGTACTTGCCGATAAACAGCTTTCCAGCCAAATGAATGTACCGGAGCAGACACCGCTGTTACGGATTACATCACTGTCCTACAGCGACAGAGGGGAGTTTTTGAATTACTCGGTGATGTTCAGAAACGCCAGCGAGTATCAGGTGGACTACCATTTACGGCGCGTCCACCCGGACTCAGCCTGAGATTACCCCATTCCCCAGAAAATCACCGCCAGCAGTTGTGGGGTGATGATGCGCAGGAACATCACCAGTGGATACACAGTTGCATACGACAGCGCCGCTGCGCCGCTGGTGGCGTGAAGGTTATTGGCAAACGCCAGCGCGGGTGGATCGGTCATGGAGCCAGCCAGCATCCCGCACAGTGTCAGGTAGTTCATTTTGGCAAAAATACGCGCCAGTAACCCGACGGTGATAAGCGGGATGGCGGTGATAAAAATCCCGTAGCCCACCCAGCTCAGACCATCGCCTTGCGTCAGGGTGTCGATAAAATCACCGCCCGATTTCAGCCCTACAACGGCGAGAAACAGCACAATACCCAGCTCACGTAGCGCCAGGTTCGCACTCGGCGGCATGAACCAGTACAGCTTACCAATGCTGCCAATACGTCCCAGAATCAGCGCCATAATCAGCGGCCCGCCCGCCAGCCCCAGTTTTAACGCTACCGGGAAGCCGGGAACAAAGAGCGGGATTGATCCAAGCAATACCCCCAGTCCGATACCGATAAACACCGGCAGCATCTGCACTTGTTGCAGTTTTTGCTGGGCGTTCCCCACCACATTGGCAACGGCATCAATTGAAGAAGGACGCCCTACCAGGTTGAGGATGTCACCAAACTGCAGGCTGGCATCGCTACTGGCGACCAGTTCTACGCCCGCACGGTTGAGTCGTGAAATCACCACGTCATAACGTTCTTTAAAGTGCAGATCGCGGATACGTTTGCCGAGCACTTTTTCGTTGGTCACCACGACGCGTTCGACCCGTAAATCAGTACCGCGCGTCGACAGAGAAGTATCCACCTCCTGACCAATCACCAGTCGTGCGTTATGCAGATCCCCCGGCTGCCCGACCAGGTGCAGTAAATCGCCGAGTTGAATCACGGTTCCCGGCGAGGGGACCATCAGCGTCTCTTCACGCTTCAGGCGTGAGCAGATGATTTTGTCGCTGTTGAGGATAGGGACATCCTGAATCGCCATATTGTTGAGGTTGGGGTTCTCAACGCGGATGTTGATTGTCTGGATCAGCGAATGCCCTTTCGTCAGCGTGGACTCATGCTGCCTGGCCTCTGCTTCCACATTGACGCGAAATATCAAGCGCATCAGCCACATGGTCAGCAAAATGCCGCAAATCCCAAACGGATACGCCATCGCGTAGCTCATCCCCATCTGGTCCACCAGCTCCATTGGCGTACCCAGATCGCGCAGGATTTGTTGCCCGGCCCCCAGCGCAGGAGTATTCGTGACCGCGCCGGAGAATATCCCCAGCACCACCGGCAGCGGGATGGCGAACACCTTATGCAGGATCGCCGTGACCAGGCCGCCCATAATGACGATCAGAACGGCAAACAGATTGAGACGCAGACCCGATACCCGCAGTGACGCGAAGAAGCCAGGCCCCACCTGAATCCCGATGGTGTAAACGAAAAGGATCAGGCCAAATTCCTGAATGAAATGCAGCATATCGCCGCTCAGCGTCAGGCCAGCCTGATCGACAAAGTGACCGACGATGATACCGCCGAACAATACGCCACCGATGCCAAAGCCGACACCCCGCACCTTGATATTGCCGATCCATAATCCGACAACTGCCACCAATGCCAGAACGCTGACCGTCAATGCTATATCACTCATCTTCTGTTCCCTGTGAATAACATCATTGAGTAAATGGATTCTCGCAGAGTACAAGGGCAATGTATGGGTGGTAAAGCACAAAAAAGCCCCGTCATTTCTGGCGGGGCTAAGGCAAGGAGCTAATTAGCTATTTAATGCGGGACGTTCGCTGATGGCAATCCGTTGCGGGGCAATTGTTTCTGGCTCATTTCGGGTTAAATCGATGTGTAACAACCCGTTCGTAAACGTCGCGCCGGACACCTCCATATTCTCAGCCAGTGTGAAGCTCAGGCTGAACGACTGGGTGACCAGTCCCTGATGCAACCATTGCGTCTCTTTTTCAGGTTGCGGCGGCGTACCTTTAACGGTCAGACGCGTGCCTTCCAGTTGAATATCCAGATCTTCCTGACGGAAACCGGCTAACGCAAGGGTGATGCGATAGTGGTTGTCGTCGCTTTTTTCAATGTTATAGGGCGGGAAGCTCTGGCTTTCACTGGTGTTTTGCAGTGCGTTAGCCAGTTTGTCAAAACCGATCCATTGACGCAGCAGTGGGGATAAATCGTAGTTACGCATAAACATTCTCCTTCTAAGAAGCGAGTGATATCTGCAAATCCGTAGATTCGCATAGGCTCCCTGTCGGCGAGCCCGGGTTACCAGGCCGCGTAGTGCGGCCCGACTGAATTAGTTGATTTCGATACGGCGTGGTTTGTTCGCTTCAGGAATCACACGCTCAAGATCGATATACAGCAGACCATTCACCAGATTCGCGCCACGAACATGAATGTTCTCGGCTAACTGGAACTTACGTTCAAAGTTGCGTTCCGCGATACCCTGGTAAAGGTAGGTACGTTCTTTTTGCTCGTCCGCATGGGCGCCTTTCACCACCAGCAGGTTGTCCTGCGCGGTAATTTCCAGCTCGCTTTCAGCGAAACCGGCAACGGCGATAGCAATGCGGTAATGGTTTTCATCTACCAGCTCGACGTTATACGGAGGGTAGCCGCCATTACTCTGGCTCTGGTTGTTTTCAAGCAGGTTAAACAGACGGTCAAAACCAATAGCAGAACGGTACAGCGGGGATAAGTCAAAGTTACGCATAATCAATAGCTCCTGAAATCAGCGAGAATCAAAATAACCTTCCATCATGGACAGGTCGGGTAGTCAGAACACCCATCAGGCGTGCCCTTCAATTGTCTATGCTATTAAAATGGGTTTGATTACGAACTTTTCAAGACTTTCGGACTGACTTTTTTTTGCAGTTTGCTGTCTATTGCATAGACTGGGGAAAGGGCACTAAACGTTAAAGTGGGATAGCCGCCACAGTGCGATGTGATGAGGATGTTCTTTCTGGCAAGGGATAGCTATAACTCATCATGCAAACACCGATGATCAACAGATGAATAAATCATGATAAGAAATGTGTTATTAACGCTGATGATGTGCAGTGGGATAGTGTTTTTAAGTGGTTGCTCCAGCGTAATGTCACATACCGGTGGTAAAGAGGGAACGTATCCGGGTACACGTGCCAGCGCCACGATGATAGGTGACGATGAGACAAACTGGGGAACCAAATCACTGGCGATACTGGATATGCCCTTTACGGCAGTGATGGATACCATTTTGCTGCCGTGGGATCTGTTCCGGAAAGACAATTCGGTCCGATCGCGTGTCGAAAGAAGCGAGGAGAGAACACAGGTAACTAACTCCGTGATCCCCCCTGCGACGATGTCGGCTCCCTGATTACCGCCCGGTTTCGGTCATCCATAACTGACGGAAACCGTCCACCTCTTCCATCCACGCCACGAACTGACCGTCTGGCGAAAACACCACGGCATCCGCAGAGGGTGGATTGCCGTGATTCTGCGTTAAAAAGATGATGTCGCCGCTGTGGGCATCACAGCAGGCGATACGGTTATCCAGCACAAACCCCAGCCATTTCCCCGACGGATGCCAGTTAAACGCGGATTGAATGCCCGTGGCATGATGCGTCAACTGGCGAGGCTCACCGCCCTGCGCCGGGATCAGCCAAAGTTGCACAATGCCCATCTCATCGCGCATCAGGAACGCAATTTCTGTCGCCTGTGGATTGCTACGCACCCAGTGGCGCGGAACATTCACCAGGCCGGGAAAACGGCGCGTATGTGTGAATGTGAGACGGCGCTGAACCACGCCCCGCGGCGGAGCAGGCAGCGTAGTGTCCGTCCCCTCCAGCGGCGCATCCCCGGGCGTTTTCCAGCCCGTTTCATCCTGCGGCAGTTCAACCAGAAAGAGTTCAGGCACTTTCTCGCCATTGACGGAAAGCGTATCCCCGATAAACGCCAGGGCGTGATTTCCCACCCAGCCCTCTTCGTAAGCGCGGTTGATCTCATCACTGCCAGGTCGGGGGACGGGCGTGGTCTGGCTGACCAGAACGCACCAGTGGCTGCCGCTATATTCTCTGGGATGCTGCACAGAAACTGTCACCGGTCCGTAAGGCACTGCGACGCCGACGTTGCGTAAATCCAGCACCAGATCGCGTTCACGCATCACATGGTCGTTGTAGGTAAAGCTGACCCTCTCACCGTTCGGGCTGAACACATGCACGTGGCTGCCGCCGCGCAACGCCCCAGCCGTGTAGGGAGAGGTGATATCCATCGCATCCAGATTCACTACCTTTCCCTGTCCGGCAATCACACCGCGCCGATGGTGAAAATCGTATTGCCATGTGGCATCGGGGTTTTCAGGCCCATGAATAAACACATATTTTTCCGTCTCAGGATGAACGGTCACCACACCGACGTGTGCTCCTTGCGTTGCGCGGTAAATCACCTGCAGTTCGCCGGTGTGAACATTCACCCGTTCAATCGTCTCCCCGGTAAATGACGCGCCCGATGGACGAACATCAAATACCAGCCACTGGCTGTCCGGCGTCCAGGTACGGGTATTGGTCAGTTGATGGTGGCGCGGCGAAAAGGTGATTTGCTTCATGAGATGCTCGGTCCAGGACAATTTCATCCATCATACTTCACAAGGACTTCACTTTCAGGCATTAGCGTAGCGCCATCTTCATTTTGGTGGACAATATGATGGAACATTTCGACGTAGCGATTATTGGTCTCGGCCCGGCCGGTGCCGCGCTGGCGCGTAAGCTGAGTGGCAAAATGCGCGTGATTGCACTGGATAAAAAACGCCAATGCGGTAATGAGGGTTTCACCAAACCCTGCGGCGGTTTACTCGCCCCGGATGCACAGCGGTCATTTATTCGCGACGACATCACGCTGCCGGTGGAGGTTATCTCTAACCCGCAGATTTTCAGCGTTAAAACCGTGGATGTCGGCGCATCGCTGACGCGCAACTACCCGCGCAGCTATGTCAATATCAATCGTCATGCCTTTGATTTATGGATGAAATCGCTGATCCCGAATGATGTAGAGGTCTACCACGACAGCCTGTGTCGTAAAATCTGGCGAGAAGAGGGGAAATGGCACGTCATCTTTCGTGCTGACGGTTGGGAACAGCAGATTACAGCCCGCTATCTGGTAGGGGCTGATGGCGCTAATTCGCTGGTACGTCGCCATCTCTATCCGGAACATCAGATTCGTAAGTATGTCGCTATCCAGCAGTGGTTTGTAGAAAGCCATCCGGTGCCGTTTTACTCCTGTATTTTTGATAACACCGTGACGGACTGTTACTCCTGGAGCATCAGCAAAGACGGCTATTTCATCTTTGGCGGGGCATATCCTATGAAAGAGGGCCAGACACGCTTCGAGGCGTTGAAAGAAAAAATGGCGGCGTTCCAGTTCCGCTTCGGCGAGCCGGTTAAAAGCGAGAAATGCACTGTGCTTTTCCCTTCGCGCTGGCAGGATTTTGTCTGTGGCGAAGAGAACGCGTTTCTGATTGGCGAAGCCGCCGGGTTTATCAGCGCCAGTTCACTGGAAGGTATTAGCTATGCGCTGGATAGTGCGGAAATTCTCAAGTCTGTGCTGCTGCAAGGTGCGCCAGAGACGAATCGTGCATACCGCAAAGCCACTCGTAAACTGCGCATTAAGCTGTATGGCAAGATCCTGAAGAGCCGCTGTTTAACCGCGCCGGTGTTAAGAAAAGCCATTATGAAAAGCGGGTGGGGGCATATCCCACTGAATCAGAACGAACAGCCCGCCACAACGTCTGGCGGGCTGGCAAAGGAGCATTAACCCACGCGTTTTACATCACCCACCAGCAGGATGTAAGAGAGTGCGCCAATCAGGGCAACGGCGGAGATGTAGACCAGCGCAGGGCCAAAGCCGTAATCCTGCGCGAGGTAACCAATCACCAGCGGTACGGTGATACCGCCCAGCCCACCGACAAAATTAAACACCCCGCCTGTCAGACCAATCAGACGCATGGGTGCCAGTGAGGAGACCAGAGACCAGGTGATGGAGGCAAAACCGTTTCCGAAAAACGCCAGCGCCATCAGGGTCATAATCCACACCGGATCGTTGGTGTAGTTTGCCCCCATAATGCAGGTTGAGATCAGCAGCCCGCAGATAATCGGCGTTTTACGCGCCACGCCCAGCGAGAAGCCTTTTTTCACCAGCTTATCCGCCAGCCATCCGGAAAGCAGCACGCCGAAGAAGGCCGCCAGGAACGGAACCGTAGTCATAAAGCCTGCTTTCAACGCGGTAATGCCTTTTTCCTGTGTCAGATAGTTCGGGAACCATGTCAGGAAGAACCACAGCGTGGACGTTACTGCAAACTGGCCCAGGTAAACGCCCACCAGCTTACGGTGGAACACCAGTTTCCAGTCCGCTTTGGTCATCGGCTGACGCGCCTCTTTTTTCACCGGGGCATCACCGTCGACCAGGCCACCGCCGTCGCGAATATAATCCAGCTCCGCTTTGGTGATGCTTTTCGTCAGACGCGGCGGCTGATAGACCTTGAACCAGATCAGCGACCAGATAATCCCAATGCCGCCGGTGACAATGAACACCCAGTGCCAGCTCAGCATCTCCTGGATCCAGATCAGCAAGGGGGTCAGGAACGCCAGCCCGACAAACTGTCCTGAGGTGTAAAAACCTACGGCGGAAGCGCGCTCATGTTCCGGGAACCAACTCGTCACCATCCGGTTATTGGTCGGGAAGGCTGGCGCTTCAAAAATCCCGGTAATCGCACGCAGGCCAATCAGCGACATTAACCCGGTGGCAAAGCCCTGGAAGAGGGTTGCTACCGACCAGCCAAATATGGCGATAAAGTAGGTGAGGCGTGAACCAATACGATCCAGGAACCAGCCCCCCGGGATCTGACATAGCGTATACAGCCAGGCAAAAGCCGAGAAGACGTAACCCATTTCCGCTTTCGTAATGCCAAACTCTTCCTGAATATGCGCCGACGCCACCGCAAGGTTGGCACGGTCGACATAACAAATGACCACAGTAATAAAGATCATCACCAGCGTCAGATAACGGCGACGCCCGGTTTTTGCAGCAGTAACTGGAATATCCATCGCAATCTGTCTCCAGATTTTGGGCATAGCGAAGCCGCTCACCATGCCCTGTAATTTACAGAGGGTGTTTGTTTTTATATTTCAAACTTATTGCCCGGTGGCGCTGCGCTTACCGGGCCTACGAGTATGTAGGCCGGATCAGCGTAGCGCCATCCGGCGAATTACCACTCGGCGACCGATCCATCTTCATGCCGCCACAGCGGATTACGCCAGTCCGGCGCATTTTTACTCAGCTCAATAACTTTGGTTTCATCAATATCCACGCCAAGGCCCGGCTTCATCAACGGTTTAAAGAAACCGCCTTCCATGTTGAAGTCTTCCTTATTCTTCACAAAGTCGAGTAGCTCCGCGCCCTTGTTATAGTGGATGCCCATGCTCTGCTCCTGGAACACGGCGTTGCGTGAAACAAAATCAATGTGCAGGCAGGCTGCCAGCGCGATCGGCCCCAACGGGCAGTGCGGAGCCAGCGCGACGTCATACGCTTCCGCCATCCCGGCAATTTTGTAGCATTCGGTGATGCCGCCAGCGTGTGACAGATCCGGTTGCAGAATCGCAATACCGCCCGCTTCCAGCACCCGTTTGAACTCAAAGCGCGAAAACATCCGTTCACCCGCCGCGATCGGAATATGGGTCTGTTCCGCCAGTTTCGGGTAATACTCCGCCTGCTCAGCCAGCACCGGTTCTTCAATAAACAGTGGACGATAGGGTTCCAGCTCTTTAATTAATACTTTCGCCATCGGCGCGCTGACGCGTCCGTGAAAATCCAGCCCAAATTCAATCTCGTTACCAAACGCCTCGCGGATTTGCGCCACGGTATTCACCGCACGGTCGACCGCACGTGAGTTATCAATCACGCCCATCTCTTCGCAGCCGTTGAGCTTAAAGGTGTCAAAACCGATATTGCGCAGTTGTTTGATACCGTCGATCACTTCCGCAGGACGGTCGCCGCCAACCCAGCTATACGCCTTGATTTTGTCGCGCACCAGGCCGCCCATCAGTTGCCAGACCGGGGCGTTCAGCACCTTGCCTTTGATGTCCCACAGCGCCTGGTCGATACCGGCGATGGCGCTCATCAGGATCGGGCCGCCACGGTAGAAACCTGCACGGTACATCACCTGCCACAGGTCGTTAATCCGCGCCGGATCCTGACCAATCAGATATTCGCCCAGTTCATGTACCGCAGTCTCTACGGTGCGCGCACGGCCTTCAATTACCGGTTCGCCCCAGCCAACTACCCCTTCATCGGTTTCGATCTTCAGGAACATCCAACGCGGAGGTAAACGGTATGTCGTGAGTTTGGTTATTTTCATTTCACTGCCTCTCGATACGCTTTCACAAATGCCGCTGCCTGCTGTGCGGTACGTTCAACGGACTGCCCGGCACGATACAAATCGCTGCCCAGTCCGGCTCCCACACACCCTGCTTTCATCCATTGCGCCAGGTTTTCTGGCGTCACGCCGCCGACGGCAAATACCGGCACGCTGGCGGGCAATACCGCTTTCAGCGCCTTGATATAGTCCGGACCAAAGGCCGAAGACGGGAAAATTTTGAGCGACTGTGCGCCTGCATCAAGAGCGGTAAACGCTTCTGTCGCGGTGGCGCATCCGGGGCAGACGGTCATGCCATAACCCACCGCGCGGCGAATCACATCGGCATTAATGTTCGGTGTAACAATGAGCTTGCAACCCATCTTCGCCAGCTTGTCCACCTGTTCAGGTTGCAGAACCGTCCCGGCTCCGATCAGCGCTTTATCACCAAACGCCTCCACCACGGCCGGAATACTTTTTTCCCATTCGGGAGAGTTAAGCGGGATTTCCACAGCGTCGAAGCCAGCGTCGATCACCACACCAACGTGCGCGAGCGCTTCGTTCGGGGTGATGCCGCGCAGAATCGCGATAAGCGGAAGATTAGTTTGCCACTGCATGGGCGATACTCCTTATACCTGCCTGAAATGCCGTATCGCCGGACACAGCGGAGACGTCACGACCCACGGCGTGGAACGCCTGCTGATAGCGTGATGTCAGCGATGCGCCTGCGACAATCGTAAGGGGCTGCGATCCGGCGAATGATTCACTCATGCTGGCGACTTCTGCGCCAATCAACAGACCGGAGAGAAATTCGCTGACCTGTTCACGGGGGAGGTTTCCCAACACGTGCGAGGCGCGAACCTCAAAAAGCTGTGGCAAAACGGCAGGGGTGTTGATTCCGCGCGTCAACCCGGCAGCAAACGCCTCCGGCGAGGCCTCTTGCTCAGGCAACCCCGCGCCCACCAGCGAATGCTTCAGGAGCAGATGGTGCAATTCACCGGTCATCACCGTGCGAAAATCGTGGATCCGTTCCGCGTCGGCTAGTACCCATTTGCAGTGCGTACCGGGCATGACATAGACAGAAGAAGGAGAAAGCGTACGTGCGCCGAGAAGTTGCGTTTCTTCGCCACGCATGACGTTGTGGTTATCGTCACGCGAAACGCATAATCCGGGAATTATCCACACATTGTCGCTAACGGCGGTTAACCGCTCGCCAATGGCGGAGAAATGCACAGGAACGGGCAGGTATGGCGCAATCTTCCAGCCCACATTGCTGCCGACCATTCCCGCCATAACCACCGGCGTGGCGCTGTTGCGCCAGTGTTGTGTGATCTCTGCTAACACCGCTTCTGGAGATTTACCGTTCAGACGCGTAACGCCGGCTTCTGATTGCCTGCTTTCCAGGCAGTTGTCGCCCTCATAAAGCCAGGCGCGCAGATTGGTCGATCCCCAGTCAATTGCGATGTAGCGAGCTGTCATGTGATTTCCTTCAACCTTCGTGTCGAGCTGGCGATCATGGTGAGCGCCGCCTGCTCTGCCGCATCGCTATCCTGGTGCCGGATCGCATCGAATAGCGCCTTATGTTCCTGGAGCGTTTTTGGCATGTTGGCTTCATCGCCCATCCAGGTTTGTTCAAATACCGCACGCTGAAGTGACGTGATCGCCACGTTCAACTGCTGTAAAACCGGGTTATGTACCGACTGCAAAACCGCTTCGTGATAGCGAATATCGGCCTCATTAAACGCATCCCGGTCCTGATTGTTGGCGATCATGTCATTGAGCGCCGATTCAATTTCAGCTAAATCACTCGACGTTGCGCGTTCCGCCGCCCAACGAGCGATGGCGGGTTCCACCAGGTTTCGGACTTCGCTCATCGCGCTGATTAATCGCGGGTCGTAGTCGTTTTCCAGAACCCATTGCAGTACGTCGGTATCGAGGTAATTCCACTGATTTCGCGGGGTAACAAAGGCACCGCGATAGCGCTTCATCTCGATCAGCCGTTTCGCCATCAATGAGCGGAACACTTCGCGAATGATGTTGCGCGAGGTTTCAAACTCCTCACACAGTTCTGCTTCCGCAGGGAGCGCCGCCCCGGGTACGTATTTACCGCTGACAATCTGTTTACCCAGCGTGATCACGATGCGATCGGTTTTATTGAGAGTCATGGAGAGTCCTTGTGCTCTGTATGTCCATCACTACTTTACCGTTATCGCTGAAAATCGCCTCACTTTTGTACTACTAACGTGATGCCATTCATCGTTGTTATGTGTGCAATGTAGTACAACACAAATCAGTTGTACTACAATTTGGATCACAAAAACGACAATCGGTAATAAAAATGTTATGAGGAATACACTACAGACGTAAAAAAACCCGCGATTAACGCGGGTTACAGAGCGTAAGGTGCAGGAATTACTTCAGGACGTGCTGCTCAATGGCATAGGCCACGCCATCTTCCAGATTGGATTTGGTAACAAAATTTGCGATCTCTTTCACCGCAGGAATAGCATTATCCATCGCAACCCCCATTCCGGCATATTCGATCATGGCAATATCATTTTCCTGATCGCCAATCGCCATAATTTCTTCCGGTTTGATCCCCAGCGCATCAGCCAGCGATTTTACACCGGTGCCTTTATTGACGCGTTTATCGAGGATTTCGAGGAAGTACGGCGCACTTTTCAACACGGTATACTTCTCTTTTACTTCTGCCGGAATACGAGCGATTGCCTGATCCAGAATAACCGGCTCATCAATCATCATCACTTTCAGGAACTGCGTTTCTGGATCCATTTTCTCCGCTTCACAGAACACCAGCGGAATGGTCGCGACATAGGATTCATGCACGGTGTAATAGCTGATATCACGGTTTGCGGTATACAGCGTTGTGCGATCCAGCGCGTGGAAGTGAGAACCGACGTCGCGGGAAAGCTTTTCCAGATAGCGATAATCGTCATAGCTCAGCGCGGTTTGCGCGACAGTACTGCCATCACCCGCGTTCTGTACCAGCGCGCCGTTATAGGTGATGCAGTAATCGCCCGGCTGGTTCATGTGCAGCTCCTTCAGGTAGCTGTGTACACCTGCATACGGACGGCCTGTGGTCAGTACCACGTTCACCCCTTTTTCACGGGCGGCGGCGATCGCGCGTTTAACCGCCGGTGAAATGGTGTGATCGGGCAGCAGAAGGGTGCCATCCATATCGATAGCAATGAGTTTGATAGCCATGAATTCCCCGCATTAAATGAGTCCTGACTCATGCTAACGCGATTCCGCTCAAAAAACAGTAGGGAAAAGGGGGATAAGAAGGGGAATCGAGATTCCCCTTTTGTAAATCGGAAGTCGGTTATAAGCCTGATAAGCAACGCGCCATCAGGCATAACGCAGAATCTTGCCGGATGGCGGCGTAAACCGCCTTATCCGGCCTACAGGCATGGATTAAATATCGATATTTGCCGCTTTCAGCGCGTTCTCTTCAATGAAGGCACGACGCGGTTCAACGGCATCGCCCATCAGGGTCGTGAACAACTGATCGGCAGCAATCGCATCTTTCACGGTCACGCGCAGCATGCGGCGGCTTTCCGGATCCATGGTGGTTTCCCACAGCTGATCCGGGTTCATCTCACCCAGACCTTTATAACGCTGAATAGCAAGGCCACGACGAGACTCTTTCACCAGCCAGTCCAGCGCCTGTTCGAAGCTGGCAACCGGCTGACGACGTTCACCACGTTCAATGAAAGCATCATCTTCCATCAGGCCGCGCAGTTTTTCACCCAGCGTACAGATGCGACGGTATTCCGCACCGGTCACAAACTCGTGATCCAGCACGTAGTCGGTATCCACACCGTGGGTACGCACACGAACGACAGGCTCAAACAGATTCTGTTCGGCGTTGTTCTGGATGTCGAACTTCCACTGGCTACCGTGCTGCTCTTTTTCGTTCAGCTCAGTAATCAGCGCATTCACCCAACGCGTCACCGTCTGCTCGTCAGAGAGATTAGCTTCGGTCAGCGTCGGTTGATACACCAGCTCTTTCAGCAGCGCTTTCGGGAAACGACGCTCCATACGACCAATCATTTTCTGCGTACCGTTGTACTCAGAAACCAGTTTTTCTAACGCTTCACCCGACAGCGCAGGCGCGCTGGCGTTGGTATGCAGCGTCGCGCCATCCAGCGCGATAGAAATCTGGTACTGATCCATCGCTTCATCGTCTTTTATGTACTGTTCCTGCTTGCCTTTCTTCACTTTGTACAGCGGTGGCTGTGCAATGTAGACATGGCCGCGTTCAACGATTTCCGGCATCTGGCGATAGAAGAAGGTCAACAGCAGCGTACGGATGTGCGAGCCGTCGACGTCCGCATCGGTCATGATGATGATGCTGTG
>OKVW01000659.1_pt1 | contig 18649 bp, 18 predicted proteins | sample 1606991 | NCBI WGS metagenome assembly OKVW01 (sample SAMN03281021, study PRJEB24777) | human gut metagenome | isolation source: fecal sample PR177 from 1 month old male Malay infant, vaginal delivered...
GTGGTGATTACCGAAAGTTGCTCTATAAATACAATATCCATCACGTCCTGCCTGCTTTTTGGCTAACCGGATACCACTTCCGGCGAAATGTGCGTATTATCCACAGATTCATCGTTGAACACGAATTTTCAAAACGGAACAGCTTATGAGTGCAATCGCGCCTGGAATGATCCTCTTCGCGTACCTCTGCGGCTCCATTTCCAGTGCCATTCTGGTTTGCCGCTTGTGTGGGCTGCCCGATCCGCGAACCAGCGGCTCCGGCAATCCAGGCGCAACCAATGTGTTACGTATCGGTGGCAAGGGAGCAGCCGTAGCAGTACTGATTTTCGACGTTCTGAAAGGAATGTTGCCCGTCTGGGGCGCGTATGAATTAGGTGTCAGCCCCTTCTGGCTAGGCTTAATTGCCATCGCCGCCTGTCTTGGACACATCTGGCCCGTTTTCTTCGGATTTAAAGGAGGAAAAGGCGTTGCTACCGCTTTTGGTGCCATCGCACCCATTGGCTGGGATCTCACCGGAGTAATGGCGGGAACCTGGTTACTGACCGTGCTATTGAGCGGATACTCGTCGCTGGGAGCGATTGTCAGTGCACTGATTGCTCCGTTTTATGTCTGGTGGTTTAAGCCACAATTCACCTTCCCGGTTTCGATGCTCTCTTGCCTGATCCTGCTGCGTCATCATGACAACATCCAGCGTCTGTGGCGTCGTCAGGAGACAAAAATCTGGACGAAATTCAAAAGAAAGCGCGAAAAGGATCCCGAGTGATTTCTGGTGGATCTACATGACCTGATAGCCTTCATCGGGCTTGCCCAGCCGTTGCTGGCACCATGCCGCCAGAAATTCCACGCAGACACGTAATTTCATGCTGCGATAGAGCGGCTCCCGGTAAACAGCCCAGATATTGGCGCTTTGTGCATACTCCGGCAATACTTGCACCAGTTTGCCACTCTCCAGAAACGGCAACACATCCCACTCGGAACGCAGCATAATCCCTTTGCCCTCCAGCGACCATTGCAACACTATCTCGCCGCTATTGGAGGAAAGATGCCCGCTAACCTTCACCGATTTTTTCTCCTGACCGTTCCCCAACTCCCATATTCCGTGGGTCATATCGCGCTCTTTGGTCACCAGACAGTCATGACGACTTAATTCCTGTAATGATTGTGGCTGCGGATATTTTTGCAGATACTCAGGTGCTGCGCATAATATTCTTTTATTTTTCGTTAACAGATGCGCAATATAATAATCAGGAATTTCGTCATTAATACGAATATCCAGATCAATATTATCCTGCACTAAATCAATTTGCCGATCGAACAATTCAAAATGCACCTGTAACTCAGGATAATTGCGCATAAGTTCGGTAATGGCTGGCGCAATATGGCTGCGCCCAAAACCAAAACTACAGCCAATACGAATCATCCCCTCCGGGCGCGTTTTGATTTGCGTGACGTCATCGACCAGTCGCTGATATTGGGTGAGGATTTCCAGCGCATGTTCGTAACAACGTTGGCCACTTTCAGTCAGCGCCACGCCGCGAGCGGAGCGGTTCAGCAGCGTTGTTGCCAGCGTATTTTCAAGGATTTGGATCCGCTTGGTGACAAATGCAGGCGTCTGCCCAAGCGTCGCCGCTGCGGCGCTAAAACTCCCGCTGTGGACGATTTCTACCAGTACCTGCAAGTCTTTGGCTAAAGGCCAGCTATTCAGCATCGTTAATTATCCGCAGTTGTGATAAGCGCAGTGTATTTCGCAAAACATTGCCATTCCCTGCTCTGGCGCAATATTCATTCTTATTTTCGCGTTGATTCACGAACTGTTAATTACATATTCACGGTGGCAAAAAATATAAAACCACATTTTTAGTGGTAGTTTGTGGCGGTGAATTTTTACAAAAACTGGAGTTGCCATGATGAGCGAAAGTAATAAGCAACAGGCAGTGAATAAGTTGACAGAGATTGTCGCTAACTTTACCGCCATGATTTCTACCCGAATGCCTGATGATGTGGTGGATAAACTAAAACAGCTAAAGGATGCCGAAACGTCGTCGATGGGGAAAATTATCTACCATACGATGTTCGACAACATGCAAAAAGCGATTGACCTGAATCGTCCTGCCTGTCAGGACACCGGGGAGATTATGTTCTTCGTTAAAGTCGGTTCCCGCTTCCCACTGCTTGGCGAGCTGCAAAGCATACTCAAACAAGCCGTGGAAGAGGCAACCGTCAAAGCGCCACTACGTCACAATGCGGTAGAAATTTTTGACGAAGTAAACACCGGCAAAAATACCGGTAGCGGCGTACCGTGGGTCACCTGGGACATCATCCCCGACAATGACGATGCGGAAATCGAAGTTTACATGGCAGGCGGCGGCTGCACGCTACCTGGCCGCTCGAAAGTGTTAATGCCGTCAGAAGGCTACGAAGGCGTGGTGAAATTCGTCTTCGAAAATATCTCCACCCTCGCCGTAAACGCCTGTCCACCGGTACTGGTGGGCGTGGGCATCGCCACCTCGGTGGAAACCGCCGCCGTACTCTCGCGTAAAGCCATTTTGCGCCCGATTGGCAGCCGCCATCCCAATCCAAAAGCGGCAGAACTGGAGCTACGCCTGGAAGAAGGACTCAACCGTCTGGGGATTGGTCCACAAGGGCTGACCGGCAACAGTTCAGTGATGGGCGTACATATCGAATCTGCCGCCCGCCATCCGTCAACCATCGGCGTTGCTGTCTCTACCGGCTGCTGGGCGCATCGTCGCGGCACGCTGCTGGTTCATGCCGATCTCACCTTTGAAAATCTGTCTCACACCCGGAGCGCGTTATGAAAAAGATCCTGACAACCCCGATCAAAGCTGAAGATCTGCAAGATATTCGCGTCGGCGATGTGATCTACCTGACCGGTACGCTGGTGACCTGCCGCGACGTTTGTCACCGCCGTTTGATCGAACTGAAACGTCCGATCCCTTACGATCTCAACGGCAAAGCGATTTTCCACGCTGGCCCCATCGTGCGCAAAAACGGCGACAAATGGGAGATGGTCTCCGTCGGCCCGACAACCAGTATGCGTATGGAAAGTTTTGAACGTGAATTTATTGAGCAGACCGGCGTGAAACTGGTGGTTGGCAAAGGTGGTATGGGGCCGCTGACCGAAGAAGGCTGCCAGAAATTCAAGGCGCTACATGTGATTTTCCCGGCAGGCTGCGCGGTGCTGGCGGCAACCCAGGTGGAAGAGATTGAAGAAGTGCACTGGACAGAGCTCGGAATGCCGGAGTCACTGTGGGTCTGCCGGGTCAAAGAGTTCGGCCCGCTGATTGTCTCTATTGATACCCACGGCAACAACCTGATAGCCGAAAACAAAAAGCTGTTCGCCGAACGCCGCGATCCCATCGTGGAAGAGATCTGCGAGCACGTCCATTACATCAAATAACCCTCCCGGAGAGGCTCACCCCTCTCCTTTTTCGCAGGCATAACACGATGAAACCTTCCACTGAATGGTGGCGATACCTTGCGCCGCTGGCGGTCATCACCATTATTGCTCTACTTCCGGTTCCCGCAGGGCTGGAGAACCATACCTGGCTCTACTTTGCCGTTTTTACTGGCGTGATCGTTGGACTGATCCTCGAACCCGTGCCGGGTGCCGTGGTGGCGATGGTGGGTATATCCATCATCGCCATACTCTCTCCCTGGCTGCTGTTCAGCCCGGAGCAGCTCGCTCAGCCAGGCTTTAAATTCACTGCAAAATCCCTCTCGTGGGCCGTTTCCGGTTTTTCTAATTCGGTTATCTGGCTGATTTTCGCCGCCTTTATGTTTGGCACCGGGTATGAAAAAACCGGCCTTGGTCGACGCATTGCGCTGATGCTGGTGAAAAAAATGGGGCACCGCACGCTATTTCTTGGCTACGCGGTGATGTTCTCCGAGCTGATCCTTGCCCCTGTTACACCGTCTAACTCCGCACGCGGCGCAGGGATCATCTACCCGATTATCCGCAATCTGCCGCCGCTTTATAATTCACAACCCAACGATCCCAGCGCCCGCTCCATTGGCTCTTATATTATGTGGATGGGGATCACCGCCGACTGCGTGACCAGCGCCATTTTCCTGACGGCGATGGCGCCGAACCTGCTGTTGATTGGCCTGATGAAGACCGCGTCCCATACGGCACTGAGCTGGGGAGACTGGTTCTTAGGCATGCTGCCGCTGAGCATTTTGCTGGTTCTGCTGGTGCCGTGGCTCGCCTATGTGTTGTATCCGCCTGTGCTGAAGTCGGGCGATCAGGTACCGCGCTGGGCGGAGTCGGAACTCAAGGAGATGGGGCCGCTCTGCTCGCGTGAGAAAAAGATGCTGGTGCTGATGGTCGGCGCCCTGGTGCTGTGGATCTTCGGTGGAGACTACATTGATGCGGCTATGGTCGGTTACAGCGTCGTCGCCCTGATGCTGGTGCTGCGCATCATCTCCTGGGATGACATCATCAGTAATAAATCAGCGTGGAACGTCTTCTTCTGGCTGGCCTCGCTTATTACCCTCGCAACCGGACTGAACAACACCGGCTTTATCACCTGGTTTGGCAAACTGCTGGCCAGCGGGTTGAGCGGCTACTCACCGGTAATGGTGATGATCGCGCTGATCGTGGTGTTCTGGCTGCTGCGTTACTTCTTTGCCAGCGCAACGGCCTACACTTCCGCGCTGGCGCCGATGATGATCGCAGCCGCACTGGCGATGCCAGAAATCCCCTTACCGGTATTCTGCCTGATGGTGGGTGCGGCTATTGGTCTGGGCAGCATTCTCACCCCGTATGCAACCGGCCCAAGCCCTATCTACTATGGCAGCGGTTATCTGCCGACCGTCGATTACTGGCGGCTGGGGGCAATTTTCGGCCTGATTTTCCTGGTGCTGCTGCTGGCAACCGGGCTTATCTGGATGCCTCTCGTTTTGCTTTAACCCCGTTGGGGCGGCAGGGCTGTCGCCCCTTTTTTCATAAGCGTCTCATATGACCGCTTTCCCGCTGTGCTGAGGCATACTTTTACTATGCAAACACCCTCACGCTCATAAGGGAAACGCTCTGGAAACCGTTGCGCACAAGACACCGACACGGGGCTGGCAGGCCGAACTCGACCTGCGGTTTAGCCATACCGCGCACAAAACGGTACTCACCCACGCACGCCATGTGGGTCCCCTGACAGTTCAACGACCGTTTTACCCTGAAGAAGAGGTTTGCCATCTCTACCTCCTCCATCCGCCCGGCGGCATTGTCGGCGGCGATGAGCTGCAAATTTCCGTCACGCTGGACGAAAACAGCCACGTATTAATCACCATGCCCGGTGCGGGTAAGTTTTATCGTAGCGCAGGCCCGCAGGCGCGCCTGCATCAGACGTTCACGCTGGCCCCAAACGCAACGCTGGAATGGCTGCCGCAGGATACGATCCTGTTCCCCGGCGCGAACGCCGCTCTACGCAGCGTATTTCATCTCACCGCTGAAAGCCGTCTTCTGGGCTGGGATCTGCTCTGCTTCGGGCGACCGGTTATGCAAGAGACGTTCAGCCACGGCACGCTGCATAACCGTCTGGAGATCTGGCGCGACGGGCAGCCGCTGCTCATTGAACGCCTGACGCTGAGGGATGGGGATCTCAAGGCCATCGCCAGCCAGCCGTGGTGCGGCACTCTGCTCTGCTATCCGGCCACGGAACAGATGCTCGACGGGGCGCGGGAATGTCTGGCTCCGCTCGGTGATTACGCCGGGGCAACGCTCGTCGACTCGCTGCTGACGGTTCGTTTTCTGGCTGACGACAACCTGATTGTTCAGCGCGCCATGCGCGAAATCTGGCAGTTTTTACGCCCGCTGTTAACCCAAAAGCCACCGCACCCGCCGCGCATCTGGCAAACCTGAGAGACGCCTATGGAACTGACCCCCAGAGAAAAAGACAAGCTGTTGCTCTTTACCGCCGCGCTGGTCGCTGAACGCCGACTGACCCGCGGTCTGAAACTAAACTACCCGGAATCGGTGGCGCTCATCAGCGCCTTCATCATGGAAGGGGCGCGCGACGGCAAAAGCGTTGCCTCGTTAATGGAAGAGGGCCGCCACGTGCTGAACCGTGAGCAGGTGATGGAAGGCGTTCCTGAGATGATCCCGGATATCCAGGTAGAAGCGACCTTTCCGGACGGTTCGAAGCTGGTTACCGTCCACAGTCCGATCGTCTAAGGAGCAACCATGATTCCAGGTGAATACCGGATCGCAGCGGGAGACATTGCGATTAACACAGGGCGCGAAACGCGCACGATCGTGGTGGAGAACCATGGCGATCGTCCCATTCAGGTGGGATCGCACTACCACTTTTACGAGGTCAACCCGGCGCTCCGTTTTTCCCGTGAAGCCGCTCGTGGCTTTCGCCTGAACATTCCGTCAGGGACCGCGGTACGTTTTGAACCGGGACAAAAGCGCGAGATTGAGCTGGTACGCGTCGCGGGCGCACAGCGTATTTTTGGCTTTCGCGGCGACGTCATGGGCGCGCTGGAGGTAAAACATGGCTGAGATTTCCCGGCAGGCTTACGCCGACATGTTCGGCCCGACCACTGGCGATAAAGTGCGTCTGGCGGACACGGATCTGTGGATCGAAGTAGAAAACGATCTCACTACCTACGGTGAAGAGGTGAAATTCGGCGGCGGCAAAGTGATCCGCGACGGCATGGGCCAGGGGCAGATGCCGTCTCAGGAATGTGTGGATCTGGTGATTACCAACGCGCTGATCGTCGATCACTGGGGGATCGTCAAAGCGGATATCGGCATTAAAGACGGCCGGATTTTTGCCATAGGCAAAGCCGGAAATCCGGATATTCAGCCTGACGTGACGATTCCGATCGGCGTTGCCACCGAAGCGATCGCCGGCGAAGGCAAGATCGTGACGGCGGGCGGCGTGGATACCCATATTCACTGGATCTGTCCGCAGCAGGCGGAAGAGGCGCTGGTCTCTGGCGTGACGACAATGATTGGCGGCGGCACCGGACCGGCTGCTGGCACCAATGCCACCACCTGTACACCGGGACCGTGGTACATTGCCAGGATGTTGCAGGCAGCGGATACGCTGCCCGTCAATATCGGCCTGCTGGGCAAAGGCAATGGCTCCAGTCCTGATGCGCTGCGCGAGCAGGTCATTGCGGGTGCCATTGGCCTGAAAATCCATGAAGACTGGGGCGCGACGCCTGCGGCTATCGACTGCGCGCTGACCGTGGCAGACGAGATGGATATTCAGGTGGCGCTGCATAGCGACACGTTAAACGAATCGGGTTTTGTCGAGGATACGCTGGCGGCGATTGGCGATCGCACCATCCACACCTTTCACACCGAAGGGGCGGGCGGCGGACATGCGCCGGATATCATCACCGCCTGCGCATATGCCAATATTCTGCCCTCCTCCACCAACCCGACGTTACCCTATACCGTTAATACCATTGATGAGCATCTCGACATGCTGATGGTCTGCCATCATCTGGATCCGGATATCGCCGAAGATGTGGCCTTTGCCGAATCGCGAATTCGTCGGGAGACCATCGCCGCCGAAGACGTGCTGCATGATATTGGCGCGTTTTCGCTGACCTCATCGGATTCACAGGCCATGGGGCGCGTGGGGGAAGTGATCCTGCGAACCTGGCAGGTGGCGCACCGGATGAAGGTACAACGCGGACCGTTAGCGGAAGAGACGGGGGATAACGATAATCTGCGCGTGAAGCGCTATATCGCCAAGTACACCATCAACCCGGCACTGACCCACGGTATCGCTCACGAAGTGGGTTCCATTGAAGCCGGAAAGCTGGCGGACCTGGTGCTCTGGTCTCCCGCTTTTTTCGGCGTGAAACCGGCCACCATCATCAAAGGCGGGATGATCGCCTGCGCGCCGATGGGGGACATCAACGCCTCCATCCCCACGCCGCAGCCCGTGCATTACCGCATGATGTTTGGCGCGCTCGGCGCGGCGCGTCATCATTCACGGCTGACCTTTCTGTCGCAGGCAGCGATCGAAAACGGCGTCGCACAGCAACTCAATTTGCAAAGCCAAACCGCCGTGGTGAGAGGCTGTCGGACGGTGAAAAAAGCCGACATGATCCACAACAGCCTGCAGCCCAATATCGCCGTGGATGCGCAGACTTATGAGGTCCGTATCCACGGCGAGCTGATTACCAGTGAACCCGCTGACGTTCTGCCAATGGCACAACGTTACTTTTTATTTTGAGGAACCGAGATGCTGCTACTAACGCAACGCGTTGAAAATCCGGAGCATAAAACCGCGACCTTGACGTTGCCGATAGATATTCGCGTGAAAAGCCGGGCAAAGGTACAACTGAATGACGGGCGTGAGGCGGGCCTGATGCTACCCCGTGGTCTGCTGTTGCGCGGCGGGGATTGCCTGAGCACTGAGGACGGCGCCGAGGTGGTGGAAATTATCGCCGCCTGCGAAGCGGTCTCGGTGGTGCGCTGCGCCGATCCCTTCCTGCTCGCTAAAGCCTGCTATCACCTCGGTAATCGCCACGTCCCGCTGCAAATTCTGCCGGACGAACTGCGCTATCACCACGATCATGTACTGGACACGATGCTGCGCCAGTTCGATTTACAGGTGACGTTTGCCCATCTGCCGTTTGAACCAGAGGCCGGGGCGTATGCCAGTGAATCACACGGCCATCATCACAGCCATGCGCACTGATGCGTGACGCCCGACAGCAGTTACGCCTGTTGCAGCTCGCCAGCAGCAGCCTGCCGGTAGGATCGTTTACCTGGTCCCAGGGGCTGGAATGGGCGGTCGAAACCGGCTGGGCGAACAGCGTGGAGACGTTCGCGCACTGGCAAACCCAACAGATGGAAAATAATTTTTTTACCGTCGACCTGCCGCTGTTCGCCCGTCTGTATCGCGCCTGCGAGCAGGACGATATTGAGGCTGCACGCCGCTGGACGGCTTGTCTTCTGGCCTGCAGGGAAACCCGCGAACTGCGGGAAGAAGAGCGTAGCCGTGGCGTAGCATTCACCCGACTGGTGATCGACTGGCAGCCAGAGTGCCCGCAGCCATGGCGCACGCTTTTTGCTGACAGTCAGCTCTGCGGTATGGCCTGGCTGGGCGTGCAGTGGCGCATTCCGCTGCACGACCTGGCGTTAACGCTCGGCTATAGCTGGATTGAAAGCGCCGTAATGGCTGGCGTTAAGCTGGTGCCTTTTGGCCAGCAGGCAGCACAGCGACTGATTATTTCACTTTGCGATCGTTACGCGCAGGGCATGGCACAGGCACTCGAATGCCCGGATGACAATATCGGCTCCGCAACACCGCTTGCCGCCATCGCCTCTGCCCGCCACGAAACCCTATACTGCCGTTTATTTCGCTCCTGAGGAGAGACAATGAGTGAGTACAAACATCCCCTGCGCGTAGGCGTAGGCGGCCCGGTCGGTTCGGGTAAAACCGCCCTGCTGGAAGCGCTTTGCAAAGCCATGCGCGAGACATATCAACTGGCGGTCGTGACCAACGATATCTACACCAAAGAAGATCAGCGCATTCTCACTGAATCAGGCGCGCTGGCGCCGGAGCGCATTGTCGGCGTGGAAACCGGCGGCTGCCCGCATACCGCTATTCGCGAAGATGCCTCGATGAACCTGGCGGCGGTGGAAGCGTTAAGTGAAAAATTCGGCAATCTGGATCTGATTTTTGTCGAGAGCGGCGGCGACAACCTGAGCGCCACCTTCAGCCCGGAACTGGCGGATCTGACGATCTATGTAATCGATGTTGCCGAAGGGGAAAAGATCCCGCGCAAAGGCGGGCCGGGGATCACCAAATCCGATTTTCTGGTGATCAACAAAACCGATCTCGCCCCCTATGTCGGCGCGTCGCTGGAGGTGATGGAACGCGACACGCTGCGTATGCGTGGCGAGCGGCCGTGGACGTTTAGCAATTTGAAATCGGGTGAGGGTCTGGCGACGATTATTGCGTTTCTGGAAGACAGAGGCATGTTGCGGGTGTAGTGCGGTGTATTGCCGGGTGGCGGCTTCGCCTGACCCGGCCTACAGTCTTGTCGATTCGATAAACGCAGAGAATAGATTCGTAGGCCCGGTAAGCGTAGCGCCACAAGGCAGGACAAACAGCACTTAAGCAGCAGGCAGCTCCGCCAGCGGCCAGCGTGGGCGTACGGTCACACCGAGATCTGCCGTCGCGCCGGCTTTAAAGCGCACCATTCCGGCGTAAGCAATCATTGCTCCGTTATCGGTGCAAAATTCCGGACGGGCATAGAACACCTCGCCCCGGCGTTTTTGCATCATTTCCGCCAGCTTCGCGCGAAGCGTGCGGTTGGCGCTAACGCCGCCCGCCATCACCAGACGCTTAAATCCAGTCTGATCCAGCGCGCGTTTGCATTTGATCATCAGCGTGTCCACCACCGCGTCTTCAAACGCCCGGGCGATATCGGCACGGGTTTGCTCATCGTCGCCGTTGTTGCGGATAGTATTCGCGGCAAAAGTTTTCAGTCCGGAGAAGCTGAAATCCAGCCCCGGACGATCGGTCATGGGACGAGGAAACACAAAGCGCCCGGCGGTGCCTTGCGAGGCCATTTTCGACAGCATCGGGCCACCAGGATAATCGAGCCCCAGCAGTTTGGCGGTCTTATCGAACGCTTCACCGGCGGCATCATCAATTGACTCGCCAAGTAGTTCATACTGTCCGATACCCGTCACACTAATAAGTTGGGTATGTCCTCCCGACACCAGCAGCGCGACGAACGGAAATGCCGGTGGGTTATCTTCCAGCATCGGCGCCAGCAGATGCCCTTCCATATGATGTACAGGGATAGCCGGAACATTCCATGCAAACGCCAGTGAACGTCCAACAGTCGCCCCCACCAACAGCGCACCGACCAGACCCGGCCCTGCGGTATAGGCAACCGCATCTACCTCGTGTGCGCTCAACCCCGCCTCTTTCAGCGCCGCCTGGATAAGGGGCACCGTTTTGCGAACATGATCGCGGGAGGCCAGTTCCGGCACCACGCCGCCGTAGTCAGCATGTAATTTCACCTGACTATACAATTGGTTGGCTAACAGACCTTTTTCGTCGTCGTAAATGGCGATGCCGGTTTCATCGCAGGATGTTTCAATTCCCAGTACACGCATGACTTGTTTTTACCTCACTTTATTACCGCGCAGTGTAGGTCGAATGCGGGGAGATGTATACCCTCGCCCCCGATTTCGTGTATACTCTTCCCCCTTATAAAAGTCCCTTTCAAAATCGCATCGGTGCTTTACAAAGCAGCAGCAATTGCAGTAAAATTCCGCACCATTTTGAAATAAGCTGGCGTTGATGCCAGCGGCAAACCGAATTTATTAAAGGTGAGAGTTACATGCCGGTAATTAAAGTACGTGAAAACGAGCCGTTCGACGTAGCACTGCGTCGCTTCAAACGTTCCTGCGAGAAAGCAGGCGTTCTGGCGGAAGTTCGTCGTCGTGAGTTCTATGAAAAACCGACTACCGAACGTAAACGCGCTAAAGCTTCTGCTGTGAAACGTCACGCGAAGAAACTGGCTCGCGAAAACGCACGCCGCACTCGTCTGTACTAATCTCTGTCGGGGGCGAATGCTCTCGATTCAGACCGAGTTGTTGTTGTAAGGCCGTGCTTCCGGAAGGAATGCGCGGCTTATTTTCGTTTATGCATTGGCATATACACAAAATCATTCAGGATGCATCAAGGCGGCAAGAGAGTGAAGCCCCGGAGCTTACACAAGTAAGTGACAGGGGTGAGCGAGCGCAGCCAACACAGATGCAGCCTGAAGGATGAAGTGTATAAAAGGGGCATATGGCTGGACGAATCCCACGCGTATTTATCAATGACCTGCTGGCGCGAACCGACATCGTCGATCTCATCGACGCGAGGGTAAAGCTGAAAAAGCAGGGCAAGAATTATCATGCGTGCTGTCCGTTCCATAACGAAAAAACCCCCTCTTTCACCGTAAACGGTGAAAAACAGTTTTATCACTGCTTTGGATGTGGCGCGCACGGCAACGCTATCGACTTCCTGATGAACTACGACAAGCTTGAGTTCGTGGAAACGGTCGAAGAACTGGCGGCCATGCACAACCTTGAAGTCCCGTTTGAAGCAGGTACAGGCCCCAGCCAGATAGAGCGCCATCAGCGGCAAAGTCTTTATCAACTGATGGACGGTCTGAACACGTTTTATCAGCAATCTCTGATGCAACCCGCCGCTACCCCTGCGCGCCAGTATCTGGAAAAGCGAGGACTCAGTAGTGACGTGATCGCGCGTTTTGCTATTGGCTTTGCGCCCCCCGGCTGGGACAACGTCCTGAAACGGTTTGGCGGCAATAGTGAAAATCGTCAGTCACTGGTGGATGCGGGTATGTTGGTCACCAACGATCAGGGACGCAGTTACGATCGCTTCCGCGAACGGGTGATGTTTCCCATCCGCGACAAGCGTGGTCGGGTAATCGGGTTTGGTGGTCGCGTGTTGGGCGACGCGCTGCCAAAGTACCTTAACTCGCCGGAAACCGATATTTTTCATAAAGGTCGCCAGCTTTACGGCCTTTATGAAGCGCAGCAGGATAACGCCGATCCACAACGTCTGTTGGTCGTGGAAGGTTATATGGATGTGGTGGCGCTGGCGCAATACGGCATTAACTATGCCGTAGCCTCACTGGGAACGTCGACCACAGCGGATCACATCCAGCTCCTGTTTCGTGCGACAAACAATGTGATTTGCTGTTATGACGGCGATCGGGCTGGACGAGACGCGGCCTGGCGTGCGCTGGAAACGGCACTGCCTTATATGACCGATGGTCGTCAGCTACGCTTTATGTTTTTACCTGACGGCGAAGACCCCGATACGCTGGTGCGTAAAGAGGGAAAAGAGGCGTTCGAGGCCCGGATGGAGCAAGCTCTGCCGCTCTCCGCGTTTCTCTTTAATAGCCTGCTGCCGCAGGTGGACCTGAGCACCCCGGATGGGCGCGCGCAGCTCAGTACGCTGGCGCTACCGCTGATCACTCAGGTGCCAGGTGAGACGTTACGCATTTATCTGCGACAGGAATTGGGCAACAAACTGGGCATCCTCGATGACAGCCAGCTTGAACGATTAATGCCTAAATTGTCCGAAAGTGGCGCTTCTCGCCCCACCCCGCAGCTAAAACGCACGACCATGCGTATACTGATAGGACTGCTGGTGCAAAACCCGGAGCTGGCGCCTCTGGTGCCGCCGCTGAGCGGTCTGGACCAAAACAAGCTGCCCGGACTTGGCTTATTTACGGAACTGGTCAACACGTGTTTGTCCCAGCCAGGTCTGACCACCGGGCAACTTTTAGAACACTATCGTGGCACAAATGATGCGGCCACCCTTGAAAAATTGTCGATGTGGGACGATATAGCAGATAAGGATATTGCTGAAAAAACCTTCACCGACTCACTCAACCATATGTTTGATTCGATGCTTGAGCTGCGCCAGGAAGAGCTCATCGCTCGCGAGCGCACACACGGTTTAAGCAGCGAAGAACGCCGGGAGCTCTGGACGCTGAACCAGGAACTGGCAAGAAAATAAGTGAAAGATAAAGTATTTAACGGCTTAAGTGCCGAATATCGATCGGGAAGCCCCCGACAGCCGCACTGAGAGGCAGCGGCAAAAATATAAGTACGCCCTCGCTTTAAATGTTGGCAGCACCGGCTTGCTGACTCAAATCAAACGAATTAAGTGTGGATACCGTCTTATGGAGCAAAACCCGCAGTCACAGCTCAAGCTTCTTGTCACCCGTGGTAAGGAGCAAGGCTATCTGACCTATGCCGAGGTCAATGACCATCTGCCGGAAGATATCGTCGATTCAGATCAGATCGAAGATATCATCCAAATGATCAACGACATGGGTATTCAGGTGATGGAAGAAGCACCGGATGCCGATGATCTGCTGCTTGCTGAAAACACCACCAGTACCGACGAAGACGCAGAAGAAGCGGCGGCGCAAGTTCTGTCCAGCGTAGAGTCTGAAATCGGTCGTACCACTGACCCGGTTCGCATGTACATGCGAGAAATGGGTACGGTTGAACTGTTGACCCGCGAAGGCGAAATCGACATCGCAAAACGCATCGAAGACGGGATCAACCAGGTTCAGTGCTCCGTTGCTGAATATCCGGAAGCGATCACTTATCTGCTTGAACAGTACGATCGCGTTGAAGCTGAAGAAGCTCGTCTCTCCGATCTGATCACCGGTTTTGTCGATCCGAATGCGGAAGAAGAAATGGCCCCTACCGCCACTCATGTTGGTTCTGAGCTGTCTCAGGAAGACATGGATGACGATGAGGATGAAGACGAAGAAGACGGCGATGACGACAGCAGCGACGATGACAACAGCATCGACCCTGAGCTGGCGCGCGAAAAATTTGGCGAACTGCGTACGCAGTACGAAGTCACCCGTGACACCATTAAAGCCAAAGGCCGTAGTCACGCCGATGCGCAGGCCGAGATTCTGAAGCTATCCGAAGTGTTCAAGCAGTTCCGTCTGGTACCGAAGCAATTCGACTACCTCGTGAACAGCATGCGCGTCATGATGGACAGGGTTCGCACTCAGGAACGTCTGATCATGAAACTCTGCGTTGAACAGAGCAAAATGCCGAAGAAGAACTTCATTACGCTGTTCACCGGCAACGAAACCAGCGAAACCTGGTTCAACGCGGCTATCGCGATGAACAAACCGTGGTCCGAGAAGCTGCACGATGTGGCAGACGATGTTCACCGCGGCCTGCAGAAGCTGAAACAGATTGAAGAAGAGACCGGCCTGACCATCGAACAGGTTAAAGATATCAACCGTCGTATGTCCATCGGCGAAGCGAAAGCGCGTCGTGCGAAGAAAGAGATGGTTGAAGCAAACTTACGTCTGGTTATCTCTATCGCCAAGAAATATACCAACCGTGGTTTGCAGTTCCTGGATCTGATCCAGGAAGGCAACATCGGTCTGATGAAAGCGGTGGACAAATTTGAATATCGCCGCGGTTACAAATTCTCCACCTACGCCACCTGGTGGATCCGTCAGGCAATTACCCGCTCTATCGCGGATCAGGCGCGCACCATCCGTATTCCTGTGCATATGATTGAGACGATCAACAAACTCAACCGTATCTCTCGCCAGATGCTGCAGGAGATGGGCCGCGAGCCGACGCCGGAAGAACTGGCTGAACGCATGCTGATGCCGGAAGACAAAATCCGTAAAGTGCTGAAGATCGCCAAAGAGCCGATCTCCATGGAAACCCCGATCGGTGACGATGAAGATTCGCATCTGGGGGATTTCATTGAGGATACCACTCTCGAACTGCCGCTGGATTCTGCAACAACGGAAAGCCTGCGTGCGGCAACGCACGACGTGCTGGCCGGGCTGACCGCGCGTGAAGCGAAAGTCCTGCGTATGCGTTTTGGTATCGACATGAATACCGACCACACGCTGGAAGAAGTGGGTAAACAGTTCGACGTTACCCGCGAGCGTATCCGTCAGATCGAAGCGAAGGCGCTGCGTAAACTGCGCCACCCGAGCCGTTCTGAAGTACTGCGTAGCTTCCTGGACGATTAATCCCGTCGCATAAACAGCAAACGCCACCTTCCCGGTGGCGTTTTTTTTACATTCCGCGCACAATCAGCGCCTCATCCAGTTCCCTGAAGGCTTCCACCAGTTTATCCAGCGTAATACGACTTAATCCGCTGGTATTCGGCAATACCCACACCTGCGTTTCGCCAATCGTTATGCTCTGCTTTCCCCACTGTACGCCACGCTGACTAAAACCTTGCTCGAACGCCTGTTTACCTAAAATCGCCAGGGCATGCGGTTGGTAATCTTCAATTTTTTCAATCAACTGACGACCACCGTCGTGCAATTCCTTACGCGAAACTTCATTGGCCTGCACCGTGGGTCTGTCGACCAGTTTGGTCACGCCACAGCGAAAATCCAGCAAGTGCTCTGCCTCTTGCGGTTTAAGCTGGCGATCGGTAAAACCGGCCTGATGAATCACTTTCCAGAACCGATTGGCCGGATGCGCAAACGGAAAACCTGTTCCGGCAGAAGAAAGCCCCGGATTGATGCCGCAGAACACCACCCGCAACCCCGGCGCTAAAATGTCCTTAACCATGATGACTCCACTACATAACATCGTAGGGAAAAGTATAACGGATTGAAAATACGTTGTTTAATAAAACAGCATCCGTACGGTTATGTCTGGATTGCGCGCGGGAGTTACTTTATAATTCACCGCCACGGCCCCTTAGCTCAGTGGTTAGAGCAGGCGACTCATAATCGCTTGGTCGCTGGTTCAAGTCCAGCAGGGGCCACCAGACAGCACAAGGGCTGGCGAGAAATCGCCAGCCCTTTTGTTTTTCCGGGGATATTTTGTGAGTCACTCAAATACAAAGTGAAACAGTGGATTAGGTTGTAAACTTTCCAATCCATGGGCTATTTGCGTCCTGGGACCAAAGTTGTAGAAGCATCTCTCTGAACTTTTCGGCCGCCGGATTCAGCGCCGTCTCTCTGCGCTGAACGAGCCCTAACGTTCGACGAATAACGGGTTCAACCAGCGGGCGGCTGACAAGGATATGATGCTCATCCGTTGGCATTGCCAGACTGGGAACCACCGCAACGCCAAGTCCGGCCTCCACCATGCCAAGCGATGTCGACAGATGCCTGACTTCATAAAACCAGTTGGGCTTCCACTCCACACCCTCAAATGCCTGGTCAATTAACGACCGATTACCGCTTGAACGTCTTACGCCAATAAGTCTTAAATTAACCAGATCTTCCCAAAGAACCAACGATTTTTGCGCCAACTCATGATCACGCCGGCAAGCCAAAACGAAAGGTTCGTTCACCAGGGGGGTAAAATCGATATTGGGATGTGTGATGTTTATCATATTTATGCCGAAATCAGCATCGCCGTTTAATACTGCTTCAAGGCAATCACTTGCACTGTGCTCCAGGATTCGAATACGTATATTGGGATAATGGTGGTTAAAATCTCTTATAACGGAAGGCAGAAAATAAAAGGCGGCTGTAGGCAGGCAAGATAATGTGATGACACCGCTCTGGTGTGTAGCCATTTCCTTAATGCTCAGGATCGAGCTTTCATAGAAATCGATTAAATTCTTTGCCTTAGGTAAAAACTCTCTTCCAACCGCGGTGAGTTTTACATTTCGGGTTGACCGTTCGAATAAGGCCGTTCCCAGGCTCTCTTCAAGCTTTTTAATTCTGCGTGTTAATGCAGGCTGCGAGATATGTAGAAAATGTGAAGCCCTTGTGAAACATCCGATTTCTGCAATCTTAACAAATGCTTGTATACCTTGTAACTCATGCTGCATGAGATTTCACTCCTGGGCACACCGTGTCATTCTCACACTAACTCAACGCCTATTAATACGCAAAGCGTATTAATCCTTCGTTTTTTGACATTAGAGTTATTTATTAGGTTATGAAATCCTGATGTCGTTCTAACTACCAGGCGAAATTGAGAAAACAAAATGCTAAAAATTCCTTGCGTACTGATGCGTGGTGGTACTTCCAAAGGCCCGGTTATTCTGGCCAGCGATTTACCAACAAAAATTGAGGAGCGTGATGCACTGCTGCTTGGCCTGATGGGCGCAGGCCATGAACTCGAAATTGATGGTATTGGTGGGGGAAGCCCGCAGACCAGCAAGGTGGCGATCGTGAGTCCATCAGACAGCCCTGATGCAGATGTCGATTATTTGTTCGCACAAGTTATGGTCAATGAGCGCCGTGTCGATACAACACCGAACTGCGGAAATATGTTGTGCGCAGTAGGCCCTTTTGCGATTGAAAAAGGCCTTGTGAAAGCAAAAAGCCCCGTAACAACAGTACGTATTCGTAATCTCAACACCGGTACGCTGGTTGATGCCGAAGTGCAGACGCCAGATTTTTATGTCAATTATGAAGGCGATACGCACATTGACGGCGTCCCTGGCACCGCTGCACCGGTGGGTCTGACATTTCTGAACTCGGCGGGGTGCAAGACAGGAAAATTGCTGCCCACCGGTAACGTGGTTGACCTCTTTGATGGTGTAGAAGTGACCTGCATCGATATGGCAATGCCGATGGTATTGATGGATGCCGCGCAGATGGGAAAAACCGGCGGCGAAACGCCGGCAGAGCTTGAAGCGGATCGGGCATTTATGATGCGACTGGAGCACATTCGCCGCCAGGCCGGTGCTGCGATGGGATTTGGCGATGTCACCGATAAAGTGATCCCCAAACCGGTTCTGCTAAGTAAACCGTGCGCGGGTGGTACGATCAGAGTGCGCTACTTTATGCCGCACAACTGCCATAAGTCACTGGCAATTACCGGATCGATTGGTATTTCAACGGCCACCCTTATTGAAAACTCTGTGGCGTATAAGATTATTTCAGAACAACCCAAAGCCCCTTATACCAATATCGTTAATATTGAACATCCAAGCGGGAAGATCTCTGTCTCATTGCTAAAAGAGGGAAATGAGGTCGAGAAAACTCGCGCGGCAGTTATTCGAACTTGCAGAAAACTTTTTGAAGGCACTGTTTGCGTTCCGGAACATTTTTTAACAGAAGTTGTTTAAAAGTATTTCACTATCGCAACCAACAATACAATACCCTTAGCTCCCTGGAGCTACTGTACTCTGTACTTAAA
>OKVW01000661.1_pt1 | contig 18610 bp, 9 predicted proteins | sample 1606991 | NCBI WGS metagenome assembly OKVW01 (sample SAMN03281021, study PRJEB24777) | human gut metagenome | isolation source: fecal sample PR177 from 1 month old male Malay infant, vaginal delivered...
TATTATAGAATATTTTACCAAATAAATTATTGATGTGTATTTTAATATACACTTGCAATCAAGCTGGTGCACCACTCAATTCCCAACACGCCGCTGTCCAGTGAAATATGGTAATTCGCAGCGCTGCCCCACTCCATATTCGTATAATACTGATAATAGGCTTTCCGGCGTTTATCCTTATCCTTCAGCCGCTTTTCCGGCGAATCTTCACTCTCCCCATAAACCCGGACGATCCTCTCCGCCCGCTTTTCTAAATCCGCATGAATAAACACCTTCAGGCAGTCCGCCTCACCCCGCAGAACATAGTCGGCACACCGCCCGACGATCACACAGGGGCCTTCCTCAGCCAGCGACCGGATAACCCTGCTCTGCGCGGCCCACAGATAGTCCTGCATGGACAGGCCCCTGTAATCCCTTCCCGAAAAAGCATTTGCCAGCCAGCTGCCATATGCCTCTAACTCGCCCTTCTCCTGAATGTATTCTTTGGCAAGGCCTGATTCCTCGGAAATCTTTTCAATCAATTCCTGGTCATAGCACGGAATACCCAGACGCTCTGCCGCCTGTCTGCCGATTGTGCGCCCGCCGCTGCCAAACTCACGGCTAATGGTAATAATTCTGCTGCTCATAATAACCCCTCCGTTTTTCCCAATTCTCTATAAGTGTGTACAATTAAAAATGCAGTGATTAAAAATGTTAAAATGTCGGAAACCGGCATGGAATACAAGACGCCGTCCAGGCCGAAGAACCTTGGCAGCAACAGCGCAAAGCCCACGCCGAACACCACCTCCCTCAGAAGCGACAGAAGTGTGGAGGACAGCGCTTTTCCCAGGGACTGAAGATAGATAAAGGTCCCCTTGTTTACACAGGCCAGGATCATCATGCAGAGATAGATGCGGAAAGACTTCACCGCGAATTCCGTATAATAGCTGCTCTCATTGGCCGCGCCGAATATGGCGATCAGCCTGAGGGGGAACAGTTCAACAACCAGCAGCGCTGCCGCACCCACCAGGGTCTCAGCCAGCAGCAGATGGGTAAACAGGCTCCTGGCCCGGTCATACCGCCTGGCCCCGATATTGTAGCCCACAACAGGGATACAGCCGGCCGCCATCCCGATTGCAACAGAGATCACAATCTGGAAGAATTTCATCACAATGCCCACCACTGCCATTGGGATCTGGGCATATTGCGGCTGCCCGAACACAGAATCGGCCGCCCCGTATGTGCGGAGCATATTGTTAATGGCCGCCATGGCAGCTACAAGAGATATCTGTGACAGCAGGCTGCAGATCCCCAGGGGAAGGAACCTGGACATCAGTTCCGGGCTTATTGCAAAACTGCGTTTTGTCAGCCTGACGGCCTTCATATGAAGCAGGTACCACACCGATAATCCCGCGGTCAGCATCTGTCCGATCACCGTTGCCACAGCCGCCCCCATCATACCCCATTTAAATATAAAGATAAAAACCGGGTCCAGGATCACATTGGCCACCGCCCCCAGCACAGTGGACACCATGGCAAATTTAGGGCTTCCGTCAGAACGGATAATGGGGTTCATGGCCTGACCGAACATATAGAACGGTACCCCAAGGGAAATCCAGAAAAAGTATTCTTTGGACAAGGAAAATGTTTCTGCATTGACCCGCCCGCCGAACATAGTCAGGATCTGATCCTGAAAAATCAAATAGGCCGCTGCCAGAATCACACTGAAAACCACACACAGCATAATGGAGTTTCCGATGCTCCTGTGGGCATCTTCCTTTTGATTCGCGCCAAGGCAGATGCTGACAAAGGCGCAGCAGCCGTCGCCAATGAGGACAGCAAGGGCAAGGGCCACAACCGTCATGGGGAACACCACAGTGTTGGCCGCATTGCCGTATGAACCCAGATAAGCTGCATTTGCAATGAAGATCTGGTCAACAATGTTGTACAATGCGGCGACCAGAAGTGAGATGACGCAGGGAAGCGCATACTTGCGCATCAGGCTGCCTACGCTCTCAGTTTCCAAAAAAGAATTCGATTTTTGATCCATTTTAATAATACCTCCTTATAAATAAAAAAAGTGCGTGTAAAGTAAAGCTGGATTTACGCTTTACGCTACACGCATTGGTTCAAATATTCTCCCGGGCAACGGGAATTATATGCCCTCATTCCGCTCACCTCCCTGGTTCCGGACATAAAAACGAGCAGCCTTCAACTGGATTTATGCAGTGAAGGCTACTCGTCTGTGAATCATTATAAAGCCGGAAAAAATTTTTGTCAAGATTTAATCGGAACCGATTGCCACCCCGCAGGCATGTCTGGGCACCTCATCAAACTCCCTGTCACTCAGAATATGCTGGTAGAACCTGTATCCGCCGGAGAAATTCCGGCAGTCAAATCCATTACCCGCCAGAATCCGGCAGGCCAGATAGCTGCGCAGTCCGCTGTGGCAGTTGACATAAATCGTTTTCCCTGTATCCAGCCGGTCCAGGTGCTGCCGCAGCTCATCCACCGGAATATTAACCGCACCCGGAAAATGCCCTCTCTGGAACTCGGAAGGTGTTCTCACATCCAGGAACACGGTCCCCGGCTTCCGCTGCAGATTTTCCAAATCTTTCCAACCAAACTGTTTCACCAGGCCGCTTCTAATATTTTCAATGACAAACCCAGCCATGTTCACCGGGTCCTTGGCCGAGGAATAAGGCGGAGCGTAGGCCAGATCCAGCTCCTCCAGATCTGCCCCTGTCATTCCTGCGCGGATGGCGGCGGCCAGCACGTCTATGCGCTTGTCGACCCCTTCAAACCCTACGATCTGAGCGCCCAGAATCCGTCCGTTCTCCGGGTTAAACAGCGTTTTGATGGTCATATCCGTGGCCCCGGGATAGTAGGTGGCATGGGAAGGGGAGTAGGTGACCACAGACTCCCAGGGAATTCCCGCCTCCTCAGCGGCCCGCTCGTTAAGGCCCGTGGCTGCCGCAGTCAGTTCAAAGAGGCGGATGATGGAAGAGCCCTGCGCCCCGTCAAACCGGCTGTCCCTGCCGCAGATATTGTCCGCGGCAATCCGGCCCTGCTTGTTGGCCGGGCCGGCCAGGGACACCAGAGTCCTCTGCCCGGACACAAAGTGGCGGATCTCCACCGCATCGCCCACGGCGTACACATCAGGGGCCGAGGTCTCCATCTTGTCATTGACCACGACCGCTCCCTTGATTCCCAGCTCCAGCCCTGCCTCTGCCGCCAGATGAGTCTCAGGCACAACGCCGATGGCCATGACCACCAGGTCCGCGCCCACCGGCTCCTGGCCTTCCAGCATGGTCCACACCTGCCCGTCCCTCTCCTCAAAACCGGTCACAGTCTGGCTCAGACGCAGGTCCAGCAGCTCCCGCTGCCGCAGGTATCCGTGAAGCTGGCTGGCCATATCATAGTCCAGGGGCGTCATGACCTGGGGGTCCTTCTGCAGCAGCACAGTGGGGATTCCCGCCCCCACCAGGTTCTCCGCCGTCTCCAGCCCGATAAAGCCTCCGCCCACAACCACAGCCCGTCTGGGTTTCTGCTCCTCCACCACCCGGCGGATCTCTAAGGTGTCCTCCACCGTGCGCAGCGTGAAGATGCGGCTGCTGTCAATCCCCGGGAAATTCGGCCGGATGGCCTTTGCGCCTGGGGACAGAATCAGCTTATCATAGGTTTCACTGTACTGGCTTCCATCCTCCAGCCGCCGGACCGTCACTGTTTTTGCCTCAGTATCAATGGCCACGGCTTCATTTCTCAGGCGCACTTCTATGCCAAACCGCCGCATGAAGCTCTCCCTGGTCTGCAGTGCCAGCGCCCGTTTATCTTCAATCACTCCGCCGATATAGTAAGGCAGGCCGCAGTTGGCATAGGACACGAAGCCGCTGCGCTCTAATATAATAATCTCTGCATGTTCATCCAGGCGCCGGAGCCTGGCCGCTGCTGTGGCGCCGCCCGCCACGCCTCCTATGATAACAACCTTCATATATTCTGACCTCCGTATGTTTGTTTTATGGATGTGGCTATTATATCCGTCTGGTGCTTTGTTTTCAGTAACCAGGTTACAAAGAACTTAAAAATGTGTTATTCTTAATACAGTACAGACCGACCATATACAATACAATCTGACCACGGGAAAGGGGATTACATCACATGGAACATGTATCTGAAGCAAAAGCGGGACTTGCACGGCTGGGGAAGCTGAACCTGGGCTTTTATCCCACGCCGCTGCACAAACTGGAACGGATTTCCCAGGATTATGGAATCAGTCTCTATATGAAACGGGAGGACTTCTCCGGCATGACACTGTTCGGGGGCAACAAGATACGGAAGCTGGAATACCTGCTGGCGGACGCCAAACGCCGGGGCTGCGACACAGTGGTCACCTACGGCGCCACCCAGTCCAACCATGCCATGGAGACAGTTACCGCGGCCAGGAAATGCGGCTTAAAGCCAGTGCTGTTCCTGGCAGCCATCGTGACGCCCGATGAGAAGGACGTCAGGGCCAACCTGCTGCTGGATACCATTTTAGGGGCTGAGATCCACATCATCCCCGCAGAGGGGCGCAGCACCAAACAGACCATGGCAGATGCTGCCCCGGAGATCAGCCGGTACATAGAGAGCCTTGAGCGCCAGGGCCACAGGGTGTGCGATATTCCCATCGGCGGTTCCACGCCATACGGCGCCAGCGGATTTGCGGACGCTTATATTGAGACAATGGAACAGGCGGAGTCCATGGGCTTAAAACCGGATTATCTCTTCACCGCCACGGGCAGCGGCGGCACCCTGGCCGGGCTCTGCGCAGGGAAGGCCATGACCCATGACCGGACAGACATTGTGGCAGTGCTGGTGGGGCCAAAGGACGGCGCTTACCAGAGCCAGGTGACAGACCTGGCAGACCGGACCCTGGCCCTGCTGGGGGCCAAAGAGAAGGCCTGCCCGGACATGTTCCGGATCACCGCGGACTACATCGGCCCGGGCTATGAGAAGCCGGACAGCGCCGCCAATGACGACATCCGGTACCTGGCCAGGGCCGAGGGCATTTTCACCGATCCGGTGTACTCAGGCAAGAGCTTCCACGGCATGATGGAGTATATCCGCTCAGGAGCCGTCCCCAAGGGCAGCACTGTGATCTTCCTGCACACAGGCGGAGCTACCGCCCTGTTCTCCGAATCGGAGATCGTGGGAGACCTGAATACGCTGAAGGAGTAGTAAACGTCCATGGACAGAGGGAAAGGAGCCGCCTGTGAAGAAGATCCACCGCATTGAATTTAAGAACGACCAGAAGGAAGAGCTTCTGCCCGGGTACTCCCCTGACTTCCCCTACATCGCCTCCCTGGTAGATACGGACCAGTCCACAAGCGAACTGACGCCCTGGCACTGGCACCGGGAGGTGGAGCTGTTCTATATTGTACATGGGACTCTGGAGTATTACACCCCCAGGGGAAGGGTTCTGTTTCCCGCGGGTTACGGAGGACTGGTCAACTCCAACGTACTCCATATGACGCGGCCCGCAGGCAGCACAAACTGTGTCAACATGCTGCACATCTTTGACCCGGTGCTGGTCAGCGGCGGCGTCCACAGCCGCATCGACCAGAAGTATGTGGCTCCCCTGACCACCAGCACCCAGCTGGAGCTGATTATGCTGAGCCCTGACCAGGCGGAGCATTGTCCGCTGCTGGAACTCCTGCGCCAGTCCTTTTTGCTGTCCGAGGAAGAGTATGCCTATGAGATCCGGCTGCGCTCCATCCTCTCCCAGATCTGGTGCGGGCTGCTGGACATATCCCGGCCGCTCCTCAATACCGGGAATCAGGAGAACCAGCGGTCTGATGAGAAGGTGAAGCTGATGCTGGCTTACATCCGGGACCATTACCAGGAGCGGCTGTCCGTATCCGCCATTGCGGCCTCCGCTTTTATCAGCGAGCGCGAGTGCTACCGGGCCTTTAAATCCACGCTGCACACCACCCCTCTGGAGTATTTGAAATGCTGCCGTCTCCAGGCTGCATGCCAGCTGCTGGCGGACGGCAATGATCCGGTCACCTTCATCAGCAGCAGCTGCGGCCTGGGCAGCAGCAGCTATTTTGGTAAGACCTTCCGCAGCCAGATGGGCTGCACCCCCCTGGAGTATCGCAGGAGATGGCAGGATCGTAATATAAACAGGCGGAATTAATATATTTTACAGCATAAAACTGCACTATAATGATATCCACAAGAGCAACATAATCCCACGGGGTTATACACAAAAAGGAGTGGATATCATGATTAAACTGAACATTTTAAATCTGAATGGTTTTCTGGACACACTTAACAGCTGCACCGGATCAGTGGAAATGACCCGCCCCGACGGGACCAAAGCCAATATCTGCCGCAGCCTGGGCGCTCAGACTTTGCTCAGGGAGGAATTCTACGCCAACAAAGGAGTGCTTCACCTCACGCTCACCTTTACAGATCCCAGGGACTATTTCAAAATTGTCAATTATTATATTGGAGAAAGCTAGGTAAATTATGACTGAACGCGAGAAAATGCTGGCCGGGCTGCTGTACGACTGCAGCGACCCCGAACTGCTGGAGCAGTGGCACAAGGCCAAGAACCTGATCCGGCAGTACAATCAGACCGTTTCCGAGGACCTGCAGGAAAAAGACAGGCTCCTCAGCGAATTGCTGGGGAGCCGCGGCAAAAATCTGTGGATAACTCCACCGTTTTTTGCGGACTATGGGCATAACATTCATTTCGGCAGCAACTGCGAAGTTAATATGAACTGTATCTTTTTGGATGACAACCGGATTACGGTAGGCGACAACGCCCTGATTGCTCCCAATGTGCAGATATACACCGCCTTTCATCCCGTGGACGCCAGAGAGCGTTTCGGGGCGGTAAAAGAGGACGGGTCCTTTGAGTTCTGTGTGACCCAGACCGCGCCTGTGACCATCGGCAACAACGTGTGGATCGGCGGCGGCGCCATCATCCTGCCCGGCGTCACCATCGGCGACAACGCCGTCATCGGAGCCGGCAGCGTAGTGACGCACTCCGTTCCCCCGGGGTGCGTGGCTGTGGGGAATCCATGCAGAGTGGTCAGGCAGATTCCGGGGCTGGAATAGTAGGAGACGTCTCCTCCGGCTCCAGCAATACCCACCGCACCGGCTCGCCGGCGGTCAGATGCAGCAGACGCCTGGTATTTACCTTGGAAGGCGGCACGCCGATGCTGGCGCAGAGCTGCTTCATGTCCTTGTGAATATTGCTGCGGTCATATGCCTTACCGCCCGCAGTGATAAACACAGGCCCATTCAGAATATACTCCGTGCGGCAGTACTCCATCAGCCGCTTCCCCAGTCCCCGGGGGAAATACAAGGCCCTCCTGCTTCCCCGCCGGTTCACGACAATGTACCCCCGTTCCAGGGCTTCCCTGGTAACCAGTTTATGTTCGCTGACAGTGATGTTCATAGTGCAGATCGTCTGCATCAGCAGCGACAGACGCCGGTCCTGATGGCGCTCCGCCTCTGCCAGCAGCCGCGCATACTCCCGCATGGTCAGCTCTTCTGTGCAGCTGCCCGGCGTATATCTGAATTTCAGGAGCGTAAATCTCAGCTCCTCCCACCCGGCGAATACAAAAAATTTATTCAGACCGTTTAAAATTGAATTAATGCTGCTGGTCTTATAGCGCGTCTTCAGCATTTCCAGATACCGGCCGCAGGTTTCCCGGTCAACCGCCTGGCACTGTTCTCCTGCAAACCGGTAGAAACCCTGCACATCCCGTCTGTACCGCTCCAGGGTTGACAGGCTGTACATTCCCTTGTCCAGCTCTTCAAGAAATCCTTCCATCAATTCTGCTGTCATCACTTTTGGCTGCACATTTCCACCTTCCTTCATCTCTTTAATATCTGTTTCTCAAAATCAGACGCCTTCATTGGCCTGTAGTAATAATATCCCTGGGCCATATCGCACTGAAGCTCCCTTAAGTACCGGGCCTGCTCCGCGGTCTCCACCCCTTCGCAGATAATTGTGGTATTAGTTCCTTTGGCCATCTCAATCACTTTCTTCAGTACCAGCTGACCCTTGGGATTCTGGGCATCAACTATCAGGCTGCGGTCAATTTTCAGGACATCCGGATCTGTCAGGGCCAGAAGGTTTAAGGCCGTATAGCCTGTGCCGAAATCATCAATATCCAGCCGGTATCCCCTGCTGCGCAGCTCCTCGGCCAGGGCCTTCATCTGGCAGTCATATTCCATAAAGGCGGTCTCCGTCAGCTCGAAGGCGATTAAACTGTGGGGTATTCCCCATTTGTCTACGATTCCGCTGAAATTCTCCACATAATCCGCATCCTCCAGATGGTTTCTGGACTGGTTGATTGAGATGGGAATCAGCGGAAGGCCGGAATCAGCCCACCGCCGCATCTGGGAGCACAGCTTCTCCAGCATATAGAAATCCAGTTCCTTGATAAACCCGTTCTGCTCAAACACCGGTATGAATTCATCCGGCATGATGCAGCTTCCGTCCGCCTTGATCCACCGGGACAGCACCTCCGCACCCACAGGCTGTCCGGTTGTCAGATTCACCTGGGGCTGGAAGTACAGCTGAAACTCACCGCGCTCCATGGCTCCTCCTGCGGCTTCCATCAGCTCCTGTTCAAGGAACTGGTGGTGCTCCATCCCCGGATCATAATAGGCAAAATGGCTCTCCCATCTGCGTTTGACGGCGAAGCGCTGGGCAGTCAGCGTCCTGTCCAGCACCGCCTTCATCATCCCCGGGGCGCCACGCTCCAGGAGGCAGATTCCGCCGGTGACGTACACCTTGATCTCCATGCGCTCCTGGATCTGTTTGCCCAACTGCCGCTCCACCAGCTCCTGCACCCGTTGATCCAGCTGCTCCGGGCTGTTATAGTGCAGCAATAATGCAAAGTTATCTTTTTCGATTCTCCCGCACAGTTCTCCCTCCCGGCACTCGGCCTGAAGGATTTTAGCGATTTCCATCAGGATTAAATCGCCCTTTTTATATCCCAGCACAGCATTGATGTACCGGAACTGATTGATCCCGAATTTCAGGACACTGTAGGACAGCGAAGGGTGGAGGTCCAGCATTTTCTCTGCCTGGGTCACAAACCCCTCCATGTTATAGATTCCGGTCAATGTATCCATCTTCTGCGCCTTCTCCACCTGCCCTGCATACAGCCGGACATAGCTGTTCCCGCCGCCTTCAGGCAATGAATTGTGCAGGTGGGCAATTTTCCAGAACCTCCCCTCGCGCCTGTACACCAGCGTCAGCCGTATGACGGCAGTAAACAGAGTCTCCCCGTCCAGAACGGCACAGATATCCACATGTCCTCCGACGCAGACCACCTCCGCAGATAAAATCTGCGGAGTGTAACTCTCACACACAATCTGAAAACCAACTCCTTCCCGGCCCGCGCTCTCAGCCATCTGGCTGCGCATACCTGCCGGCCCGAAGCCGATCTCATGGCCTCCGGTGCCTGTCCAGACTGCCTCTGCGGATATATACCGTTCAAGGGCTTTATAATTTCTGTCAATGAAATACAACCGCATCACTAATTCCGTCAGCCGGATTGCCTGGTCTGCTCTCATAAGCCTTGTCTCCTAACTAATTGTGCTTCCTCTCCTCCAGCGCGTCCTGGCATTTCCGGGTCCGTTTTTTCTCCCTTCTGTACCAGATATATGCCGCTGTCACAAGAATGGCCGATACCACCAGAATCCACCAGGGAATATATATGCCGGAATCCTCCCTGCCTCCGTCCGTTGCCGTGGCCGGTGTTGCGCTGCCCGGACCGTCCGCACCGGTATCCGGCTGACCGGCCTGGGTGGTGATGGTTACGATGCCCGTCATCCTCTGTTCCGGTATCAGGGCACTGTCGCTGCACAGAAGAATGTACTGCGAGAACCGGTCTGTCCGGAACCGGACTCTGGTTCCGCCTTCCAGGATCTCGGGCCGCAGGAAGCTGGCCTGGTCTTCATGGATGCGCAGAATCACATAATTGCCGTAGTTCCTGTATGCTGTTTCCAGATCCATGGTTATGTGTATTGTATTCTCCAGTCTGTCAACGGGTTCCCTCTCAACTGCGGATTCCCCTGTCCAGGCCTGTTTTGTCATACCGATATCCAGGTTCTGCACCTTCACATCCGACGGCAGGCTGCCGCCCAGCATATGGCGGGCCGCCGCCTCTTTGTCCGGCTCCTGTCTGGCCACATGCACCTGAAGCCTCACCCGGCCGGCGCTGTCCCACAGCTCCTCGCCCAGCCACAAGCTGTTGACCACCTCGGCCTCATCAATTACAGGGTTTAAATCCCCTGCCGCCCCTGCGGTCACACCGCTCTGGGCAACTGTCAGCACCGACTTTCCGCTCCGGCCGTTTTCGGCACTATCCGCTGTAGCCAGCAGACGTGTCCGGGCCATATCCGCCGGGATTTCCACATCAAATACATTGCCGCCCAGGTCATCCACGCTCACCCGGCCATCCTCCGGCTCCATATGGATCACAGCGCCCTCTTCTGCTATAGGCTCCACCCTCAGCCGGACCACTGTCTCTCCCCCCGGATTGGTATATTTCGGATAGGCAATGAGGCTGTAAGCCGCCGGATCGTTCTTTGACTGCGCTGCTTTGACATTTCTGACCACCTCCCGGCTGGGTGCCCCGCTGATGATATCCACGTTGTAACCGCGGATCACTCCATCCAGGGCCTTTTCCCCCTCAGCTGTAAACTCCCAGACTCCGTACCCGCCGCAGGACCCGTTTACATTACCCGCCTGATCGGTGACGAAATTGGGGGTGACATCCACATAATACCGGGTACCGGGCTCCAGGGCCTTGGGCAGCTTCACCTCCACCGTGCGGTTTCTCCGGTTTACATCCACTGCTGACGCTCTGGCCTGCACCTCACAGTACAGGGACCTGCTCTCGTGATCCCACACCCGGATCTTTCCGCTGTTCCCCGGAATCTGCCATACATCCTCATTGGTGTAGAACAGAAGGGAAGCGTCCTTGTCCATGGTGGTGTTCTCTCCGTCCCCCAGCGCCAGGTACAGCGCCGGCGGATCCGTGTCTCTGAGCACCGTAGCCGTTCTGCTCTGGGATATGCGGCCTGACTCGTCCTTCACCTTGAACAGGATCTGGTCATCCGTCATCACATCTCTGTCTATGAGAATGCTTCCGAAGCTGCTCCAGTCCCTCCAGCCATTCCAGCTTTCTCCTCCGTCAATGGAATAACACCATTCGCGGATTCCGCTGGTCTGATCCTGGGCCCTCGCGGTGACATGCTTGTCCATGTTGATCCACACCTCGTCCGCCTGGGTGAAGGCCTTTTCCACCGGCAGGTTTGTAATCTCCAGATCCACCGGATTCTCCGTATCCACCTTGATCAGGCGTTTGAATTCGATCCGGTCGCCGAACTCATTGTCCGTCCAGACATGCAGATTCCATCTGCCGTCCCCAGGTATTGCGGGCTGTACCGGCGGGGCGGTCTCCGCTCCCGTGGTACCTTTTCCCAGGGTTTTTAAGTACAAGGTGCCTTCCGGCTCCGGCTCCCCCTCCTTGTAAAGGGTATAATAGGTGGTAAGCACGCTGGCCCCGTTCTGTTTCATGGGAATGATCTCAATATCAGGCACAACTATGTACCACTGGTTCTCACCGTCCGGCTCCCGGGGTGTAATAAGTACCTCCAGTGCCTGTCCGGTTACTTTCTCCTTGTCGATATACGTCTCTTCCCGCACAAAGGTGGTGGAAGTTCCTGCTATATCTGTGATTGTAATCTCATAGGTTCCGTTCTCCTGGGTCTCAAAGGAACACTCGACCCTGTTGGCATCCACAATGCTGGAAACCACCGGAATATTCACAGTGCCGTCCTTCACCACCCGGATATTCTGGGGCACCATGCCGCTGCGCTCATCCTGGGCGGTAAATGTCACCGTCACATCACGGTTCACCGGGGCAGTGGGCCACCCGTCCATTCTTGTGATTTCAGGCGGTATGGTATCAATGGAAAAGGTCCGGCTGACTGCTGTCTCATTCTGGCTGTTGTCCGCTGCCTGGACAGTCAGTACCATTCCGGTTCCGTCCGTCTCAATAAAGGGCGAGAGGGACACATCTGCCATCACCGGGTTCTCCCCGCTCCAGTCATTGGCGTCCAGCACGGTTTCCCCGCCGCTTTGCACCGCGCAGGATGCTGTGGCTGCGGCCACGCCGCTTCTGTTGTCGCTGATGGGAATGCTGACATGAACCGTGGTGTTGAACCATCCTGCCCCATTGGGCGTTTCTCTGGTGATGAACTGCCCTATGCGCGGGCCTTGATCCTCTGCCATCCACTCCAGGCTGCCGTTTTTGCCCACCAGCTTCTTCGTCTCCTCCCTGTTGCCCGCCCGGTCTGTGGTATAGTACCAGATCTGCACCGTACCGTCCGTATCTGCGGACAGGTCAAAATGGAAGGACCGTTCCTGATCCGTCATCTGGCCGGCTGCTTTCATCTGCCGCCAGCTGTTTCCCAGATCCAGGCTGTAGTACGCCTGGGCCGGATGGCTTAAGGTATCCTGGGGATAAATGGTAATTCTCACTGCCTCATTAAAATAGTTGCCGCTTGTAATAAAGTTACCCATACGTCCCATGAACCCATCATTTACTTTAGAGAATGTCACCTCCGGGTTCTGATAAGATACGGCCGTATTGTCATAGCGCAGAACCTGGCTTAATATCCGGGCCTTGTCCGCATTGTTGGCCGCCTCGTCCTCCACGTACCAGTAGAGGGTATATCTGCCCTCCCCCGGCAGCTTCAGATCCTGGGGACTGTCCTTTGTCCAGGCAGACGAATCCGCCGGATCAGGGGCCGCCTCACTCTCCGGTTTCAGGCTCCAGTAATAATGGCAGGGCGCTGTAGTGCCGTCGGAGGTCTCCACGGACAAGGACAGCGCAGGCGGGTTGGAACCGTTGTACCACTCCTCCCCATGTTCCGCGCACAGAGCGCCGTCAGCCGCCGGGGTCACCGTCAGCGCACCCGATACAGGAGCCGTGGTATCCGTGTTAAAGGACAGGTCTATCCCGTCCTCCAGAGTATCGCGGCAGTTTCCCGCCACATCCCAAACACGGATTCCGATGTCCCCGTCCACGTAGGAGCCGTCGGGTATTGTAAACCGGTTATTCCCCGCTGCCTGGTAGTTCTGGTACGCGCTCCAGTTCTTACCTGCGTCAACCGTATAACTGTAGAATTCCACACCGCTCAGGTTGTCCTCCGCTTCTATCTGGATCACATTGCTGCCGCACCAGGCCGGATAAGCATACAGTGGATCTTCCCCCAGCGTGATTTCCACCTGGGGTTTCGTCAGGTCAATATAAAAATCTTCTTCACGCTCACTGTTGTTGCCCGCGTTGTCAAATGCCGTCAGCTTCACATGATACGGGAATCCCTCCCCCTGGGAAGTCTCCTGCCAGGTGTATGTACTCCGCTTTGCATTGCTTCCGCTGCCGATCTGAATGTCCTCCGTCCGGCTCACAGGCACGCTCCCATCGGCCAGATAATTGGTCTGCACGGTTTCCAGCCTGCTGATTCCGCTTCCTGTATCCGTGATAACCGAGGTCATGTCCACCGGGCTGGTATGCCAGGTATGGCCCTGATTGTCCCTGGCCGCATTTGAGGACGATGCGGTGACCGCACCGATCTCTGGCAGGGTGGACTCCAGTCCCCATTCGTTGGAGCCATCGGTTCCCAGCACATAGGTGGATGCTATATTGCCGGCCACATCCTCCGCAGAGACAGTGATCTTCCCCTGGGTACCCTGCGGTATGGTAAATGTGTATGTCGTCCCATCGCTCTGCCTCACAGCTTCCTTTGGCTCTGCTCCGCCGATGGAGTAAGTCACTTTCTCCACTCCGCTGGCCAAAACGGGGATCACTGGGCTGCTGGGCTTCTGCTTCTGGACCGGATCTGTCACCGGCATGCTCACCTTCACAGATTCGGTGAAATAGTTCCCGTATTTCAGGAAATTCAGCATGCCGTCCAGTGGGCTTCCGCTCTCCGAGGAAAACGCAAAATCCCCAACAACCGGAGCCTGGTTATCCCAGCGCACCTGCATTTTGCTCAGGCTGCTTTCATTGCCCGCGCCATCCCTGCTGAAATAATAGAAGTCATAAGCGCCCTCCACCGGGTCGCCGTATACAACTGCTTCCGTCCCGTCACTGACCGGAATGGTCTTGCCCCAGTCATCCCTGGGAACGGTAATCTTCCCCTCCTTTACATTCCACTCCAGGCGGTCATCCACAGGCACTATGCCGCTGCTCTCAGGCGCCACATACCAATAGGACTCCTCAGCAGAACCACCCACGGTTCCATCCGGCCGTTTCATTGTAAATACCGGCTCTTCCCCGTTGTACCAGCCTGCATCATTGAGCGCGCCTCCGCTGCCCGGAACCACCTCCAAAATGGGAGCCTCCGGCGCAACACGGTCCAGCACAATCCGGTTGGCGATCTCCTCTGTCCCGGCTCCGGACTGCTTCGGCGCCAGCAGCTCCAGCGTAGTCCCTTCATTGCCGGCCTTATCCCAGACCTTAAAACCGATGTTGTAAATACCATCATCTGACAGGGTCAGGCTGGGAGCGTGGCTGCCCGCAGCGGGCCAGTCTTTTCTATCGCTCCATGTGACTCCCTTGTCCGTGCTGATGCTGTATGCCGCCAGCCCGCTTAGGTTGTCGTAAGCTGCAAACTTCACAGTCACCGGATCCTTGTAGTACTCCGCCCGGTCCCCGTAAGCCACGTCCAAAACCGCCTGCGCTACGGGCGCTGTCTTGTCTACATTGATCCCCTCAACAGCGGGGAGAACCACGCCGGAACGGCTTCCGGCGTTGTCTGTAACTGTCAGGTCGTAGACCATCCCCATGCCTTCGCCGAGGGTTATGTCAAAATCTTTGGTTTTTGTCATCTCACTGCCATTGAGCACGTAGTTGATATTTTTTTTGTCCACGGACCCCCGGATCAGCGCCAGGCCGCTGTCTTCATCATATGCCTCTATGCTGAGAACCACATCGTTTTTGTACCAGCCATTGTCATTTGGGTTGCTTTGGGGCGTCACACGGATGGTGGGCGGCGTGTTCTCAATCGCTAGATTTCCACTGCCGTCGGCATTTAAAATCATAGTGCTGGCTTTGTTGCCTGCCCCGTCCTCCGCTTCAATGGTTACCACACCACGGGTTCCCACCGGCAGTGTAAACTCCTTTGTAGCCAGGTTAACCGCCACCGGCGCCTGACCATCCAGGGAATAGGTCAAGGACTTAAGTCCGCTTCCGCTGCCGTCGGATATATGGACAGTCACCTTCAGCGCGTTCTGATAAAACATGCCGAAGCTTACTGTATTGATGACCGCCGCTGCCGTGGAACTATTGATTTCCTCCACGGTCCATCCGCCGCTGCCATCAAAAAACGGGGCGGTTTTATCCCAGCGGATGTCCTCTGTCTGCTCGGCGCTCATATTGCCCGCCTGATCGGCGGATCTGTATTTAAGAGTCCACACACCTTCCGACTCCAGATTGACCGACACATCCTCCCTCCAGACAGTGGGTTCCGCCTGGCCGCTCTTCCACAGCTTCCACTGGGACTTTACCGGCGCCTCATCCTTCGTATAGGCTGGTACCGGAATCACAACAATTGGCGGCTGTTCTCCCCTGTACCAGGTGTTCCCGGACAGGTCCTGGCTGGCTGCGCTTCCCCTTACCGATACCACTGGGGCAGCGGGCTGTTTGGTATCTCTCCTGACGACAATCTGACCGCTGACTGTGGCCGCTGTATTACCCACGGCATCTTTGGCCCTCAGAACCACCCTGTCATGGCAGCCGTCCCTGTTCACTGTGAAGCTGCCGGTATAGTCCCACCAGCTGCTGCCTCCGTCCAGAGAATATTCTGTCCCAGCCACTCCGCTGGTCTCATCACTGATAAATGGGGTGACCGTGATATCCCGGCTGGTCCAGTCTGTCCCAGGGCTGATCACGGTTTTCTCCAAGCTGATCAGCGGTGTGGTGCGGTCAATCCACAGGGAGACCACCTTGGCCTGGCTGTTGCCGGCATTGTCTGCTGTTGTGATACGGATCTGATACTTTCCGTCATCCAGATCCGGCAGAGAGATGGTAAATGATCCGTCTGTCCCACATTTGATCTCAAAAGGATAACCGTACTTTATGGTGCCGCTGCTCTCTGTTCTGCCCACCTCATATGTTACATATCTGTCCTTCAGTCCGGCCAGATCGTCCACAATTTTCCCTTTAATCACCGGCACCTTCACATCTGTCCAGCCGTTTATGGGCGGCTGGCTGGTAATAACCAGAGTCGGCGCCTGGGTGTCATATATCAGGCCATCGGTATGGATATAGCTTCGGTTGCCCGCCCGGTCCCGGATCTCCACATAAACTATGCCCCGTTTGGAAGAATCAAACCCAAAATCAAATTCCGTACCCACAGTCCACTGGTCCGCGGGCCTCGCTTTCAGCTGTTCTACGGTCAGCAGCTCATCGGTAATCAGATACCGCACTCCGGTCTCTGTGATATTATCATCATTATCCATGGGCACTCCGCTTAAGTCATCGGAGCCAAAGATAGTGATGGGCACCTTTTTGTTGTAATAATAACTGTAGTTCACGCTGCCGCTGTAGCCGTTCCACGCATATCCCTCTGTCACTATACTTCCCCCCGGGGCCTGGGTATCCTGCTTGTATCGTATATTTTTTACATCGCTGATGGCTCCTGAGGATTTGTCCTGAAGGAAATATGTGACCCCTGTCTGAGAAAAATCCCCATCCCCGTACTGGATATATTCCTTCCACAGGTTGTCTGCGGCCAAGGAGTTGCTGGTGCTGATCAGATAGCCGCCCGGAGCGCAGATATATACCTGGCTCAGATACCAGTCCTCATCCCCATCGGCCGGCTTCTGGGCCAGCGTCCCATTTTTCATGACTTTCAGCACTGCTTCCGCCGTGATACTGGCGCTGGCGCTGATGGTCATATAGCCGCTTACAAATCCTGAAGCCTGGTCAAATGTATAGTTCTTGTTGACCGCCGCACTGCTCAGCTTCAGCGGATTGGCAGTATCCATGATAATCTTGTACACACCCTGGGCAAAAACAGTGTGGTTCTCTCTGGTCAGCCCCCCGCTGAACACCGGGGCATAGCCGCTGACCGCTCCCTCCACCTGGTAGGTGAAAACAGGGTTAACCGCCCCTGCGCCCAGCTCCAGGTACTGGCTGTCCGCTTTCACCTTCAGAGCCAGTGGCCGGATCACGAATCCCGTGGTTCTGCTGCCCTTAAAATTCCCCTTGCCGGTAATGGTTACAGCTGCATTCCCCGCCTCCACATTTCCCGAGTAGGCGACCGTGTAATCTGTTTCCCTGGCCAGGGTCACTGTATCCGCCCCAATCTGAAAGGTAAGGGTCACCGGCGGCTCCTGCTTCAGCCCTGTGAATGTCACGGGATTAATGCCCAATATTTGGACAGCCGTCTGGTCAATGTTGGCGGGTGTGATCGTAAAACGCTCCTGGCGCAGGCCTCTGAAATTGCCCTTACCTGTGATAATCACCGTACCGGTCCCATTGCCAACCTCGATGTTGTTGCTGTATTCAACCGTATAATCTCTATCCTTGACCAGAGTGGCGCCGTTATAGGTCAGCGTCACTTCCGGTGTTTTGCCTGTACCGTTATATTCCGGCGCCGGTATGGGCGACAGCTTTACCCCGCTGTCCCCAATCTGCCTGGGCACTATGGAGAATTCCGAAGAAATGCTGACAGGCACTCCGTTCTTCTCAAACAGATAATTACCGATGCCGGTGATAGTGATTCTGGCTGTGCCCTGATTTACATTCTGGGAATAGGAAACAGTATAATCAGAATCCCGCTTTAATGTGACTCCGTTTAGATATACCTTCGGATCCGGAGTCACCGCATTTCCTGTATAGGTCTGCTGGGGAATCACCTCAATGGTAGCCTTCTCAATTGATTGCCCCATCACACGGATAGGCCCGCTGACCGCCGTTGCCCCTATATAGTTGCTGCTCTCCTGCACATTGGCGCTGAGGCTGAAGGTCCCGGCACGGTCAGGGGTTACAGATACCGTGCCGTTGCTCATCTGCCGGATCGTTCCTGTATTCCCGACTATCTTCCAGTCCGATACGGTGGCATTGCCCGGATTGTTTGTTACTGTGGCCACAACGGATGATCCATAGGTAATGACATCCGCGGCATTGATGGCCGGTGAAATGCTGGCCCTGGTGATATCATATACGGTAGAGCCTGTGCCATAGGCCAGCTTGGAGGTATCCGCGGGCTTACTCATATCATATCCGCCGGTCACAAAGACAGTGGCCGTTCCCCGTTCAATGTTGTTCTGATACCTGGTGGTATAATGGGATTCAGCAATCGTGGTAGATCCATATTTGACAGTGGGCGCAGGTGTTATAGGGGCTCCGGTATAGCCATATGAACCGGAAACGGTCACTCTTGCAGCACTGTCCGTAAGGTCATATATGTTATTATAGCTCCCATCCCTGGGGAGTTTGCTGGTACCGTAGCCCGGCCCTATATCATTGCCATTTATTGCCACTGCACTGGTCAGCCGGAAAATCTGCCCCTTTTTGCCGCCCTCCTGTCCTCCGTTTCC